>ENA-ORTU01001254-ORTU01001254.1-human-gut-metagenome-genome-assembly--contig:-NODE-1254-length-26439-cov-3.505799_pt1 | contig 26439 bp, 20 predicted proteins | sample MGYA00241910_ERZ509184 | MGnify/ENA primary metagenome ERZ509184 (study PRJEB26280, sample SAMEA2338847) | human gut metagenome | biome: human gut; feature: human-associated habitat; material: faeces... | reverse complement strand
AATTATTTCTTTTCTGCCAACACCATGCTGATGCTTCTTCCTTCAACCTTTGGTGCTTTTTCCACTACTGCTGTGTCAGATAAGCTTTCTGCGAAATCGTCGAGAATGTGTTTGCTTGCATTCATATGAGCCATTTCACGTCCGCGGAATCTCAAAGTAATTTTTACTTTATCTCCCTTGGATAAAAACTTCTTTGCAGCGTTCATTTTGGTATTCAGATCATTTAAATCAATATTCGGTGACAAGCGAATCTCTTTCAGCTCAACCACTTTCTGTTTCTTTTTGGCTTCTTTTTCTTTTCTTGCCAGTTCATAACGATACTTACCGTAATCGATAATCTTGCAGACAGGTGGTTTTGCAGTTGGAGCGATTTTAACTAAGTCAAGTTCTGCTTCCTCAGCAAGCTTCATAGCTTCTCTCGCTGACATAATGCCAAGCTGTTCTCCGTTTTCTCCGATCAGACGAATTTCTTTGTCTCTGATCTGTTCATTAATCATTAACTCGCTAATGGTATTGCACCTCCAAAATAATTTTTCATGCTTCCACATAAAAAAAGTGGATAGGCAGACTATCCACAATCAATCAAATACGCATATGCGATGTTTGAGGTATTAGACCATGAGACACTGTAAATTTGTGCTCCGGTGAGAGTGGATACTCTACTTTGTTTTCAACAACTCTGATAATATAACATACACACACTTGTTTCGTCAAGTATATTTTTTGCATTTTATAAATTTTCTTGAATGAAATTTTATAAATTTAGCATCAGGATTTGCATTTTGCGTTGCCATTTAGTACACTCTTCTTATATTATAAAAATTTTTTTAAAATACAAGAACCATGAAAGGTATTGACAAATAAACTATGGATCACAGAATTATCGATTTACACGTACATTCCACCGAATCAGACGGAACTTTCACACCCAAAGATCTGGTGGCTGAGGCAAATAAAGCCGGGCTGGCGGCATTTGCACTGACAGACCATGACACCTGCCAGGGTGTGGGCAAAGCAATGCCCTGCGCAGCTTCTGCCGGAATTGAACTGATACCGGGCATCGAACTCTCCACAGATTATCACGGAAAAGAAGTCCATATCGTGGGGTTATATATTGATATCGAAAATGAGCAGCTTCTGAAAAAGACAGCCGAATACCGGAAATGCCGCAGTGAGCGCAATGCACTTATGGTGGAGGCACTCCGGAAGGAAGGGCTTTCCATTACGATGGAAGAACTGGTGGCTGAAAATCCGGACTGCGTTATTACACGCGCTAACATTGCACGTTTCCTGTATGAACATGGCCAGATCAAGAGTGTCCGCGAAGCCTTTGACCGCTATATCGGCGACCACTGCAAATGCTATGTCGGCAGATTGAAAGTCGCTTCCACCGATGCCGTGCGTCTCATCAAAGAAGCCGGAGGAACGGCCATTTTAGCTCACCCTCTGCTCTACGGTCTGAGTAACACCAATCTCCAGAAAATGATCGACGAGCTGAAACCGGCGGGACTTGACGGGTTAGAAGCAATCTACTCCACCTACACCACCGGAGAAGAACAGCAGATGAAACGTCTTGCAAGGGAAAACGGACTGCTTATCAGCGGCGGTTCTGATTTCCACGGCTCAAACAAACCGGATATCGCTCTTGGCAGAGGACGGGGACATCTGTATATTCCTTACTCTGTTTTAGAAACGATAAAAGCCAGCCGATAAAAAAAGGAAGCTTACATATCAACGGTAAGCTTCCCCTTTTTTTATAAAATAAACTTCTCGATCACTTCCGCGATCGCATCATGGTTGTTATCATTTTCCGTAACATAATCAGCGGCTTTCTTGATATCATCGATCCCGTTCTTCATAGCGATACCAATATGTGCGGATTGGATCATCGGAATGTCGTTCTGCTCATCTCCGATCGCAACCGTGCTGGTATGTGGAATATTTAACAATTTCACCAGATACTGTGCACCGGTTCCTTTGTCCGTGTTGACTGGACAATACTCCAGATACTCTTTGCAGGAGAAAAAGGAGTTGCATTTTCCTTTTGCCCAGGCGGCATTGGCTTTCTGGAAACGTTTTAATTTTCCATCATCCTCCAGATGGATCAGAATAACCTTCTGCGGTTCCGAATCCAGACAATCCGAAATTCTTCTTGTGAGTTTGTAGGTCATATGGGAGCGCTCCACATAGTAATCCAGTTCCTTTGTGTGCCGTTTTGTCACTATGTCCACGGTATTGTATGTCTGTACATAGATGCCGGCTTTATGCGCCCGGTCAAAAATCTCCTGCGTGACCTCGATCGGAAGTGAACTTTTATAAAGCACACGGTCTGCCGCACAGTCATAGATCACTGCCCCGTTAAAGGCGATCATATAACATCCCGGACTGGTCAGCCCAAGATCTTTCACAACAATTCTCCCTGACTCTACCGGTCGTCCGGTTGCCAGAACAAAATAGTGTCCACGCTCTAACATTTTCTGTATTGCAGCCCGGTTCTTTTCAGAAATCGACTTATCATCACACAATAATGTACGATCCAGATCCGCAAATAAAATTTTATTATTCATAGCCCATCCTCCCTCACACAATAACTGCTCTTACCGTAATGCTATTTATTCTACAGGTTCTGCCGGAATAAACACTCTTCCCTGATATCCGTGAGATGGTTTTGGAACAGCTTCCATTGCTTCCTTACAGAAAACATCCTGAGATGATAATGCTGCTTTTCCACGTCTGTCTACCTTCTCGTAATTGCCGTCAGCATGCAGTACATGTGCTTTTAAAGTGTCTGCCAGCTCCACATCCAGAATATGTCTGACACGTTTTTTCAGTTCATCATCTAATACCGGGAATAAAATCTCCACTCGTCTGTCTAAGTTACGCGGCATCCAGTCGGCACTTCCCATGTAAAGTTCTTCTTCTCCATCGTTGAAGAAATAGAATATCCGGCTGTGCTCTAAGAAATTTCCAACGATCGAACGGACTTCAATATTCTCGCTCACCCCTGGGATTCCGACTTTTAAGCAGCAGATTCCACGGACGATCAGCTGGATCTTAACACCTGCTGCAGACGCTTCATAAAGGGATTCAATGATTCCCGGATCACAGAGCGAATTCATTTTTGCAATGATCTTTGCAGGTTTTCCCTCTTTTGCATGCTTCGTCTCACGACGGATCAGCTTTGTGAACTTCGTGCGAAGCCAGATCGGTGCAACCGCAAGTTCATTCCACGACAATGGTTCGGAGTAGCCGGACAACATATTGAATACGGCAGTTGCATCCTCTCCGATCGCACCGTCACAGGTAAAAATACCACAGTCTGTATATAACTTTGCAGTGGAGTCGTTGTAATTACCAGTTCCAAGATGCACATAACGCCGGATACCATCTTCCTCTCTCCGGACAACCAGCGCTATTTTACTGTGGGTTTTCAGTCCAACCAGTCCATAGATAACATGGCAGCCTGCCTGCTCTAATTTTTTTGCCCAGACAATGTTGTTTTCCTCATCAAACCGGGCTTTTAACTCCACTAAAACAGAAACCTGCTTGCCGTTTTCAGCCGCCTGTGCCAATGAAGCAATAATTGGTGAATTGCCGCTGACACGGTAAAGCGTCTGTTTGATGGCAAGTACATCCGGATCCACAGATGCCTGACGTATAAAATCAACCACCGGATCAAACGTCTGGTATGGATGATGCAAAAGGATATCTCCTTTTCGGATCTCATCAAAAATATTTTCCCCCGGTACGATCTCCGGCACGCGCTGTGGCGTGTAAGGCTCATTCCGCAGATCGTCACAACCTTCTAATCCATACATTTTCATCAGAAATGTGAAATCAATTGGTCCGTTGATCTGAAAAATATCCTGTTCTGCCACTTTTAATTCATCTTTTAAGAAGTTTAACAGCTTTTTGTCAATGCCATCTTCTACTTCCAGACGGATAACCTCGCCCCACTGACGCATTTTTAACTGTTTCTGAATCTCTTTTAGCAGGTCCGCCGCTTCATCCTCATCAATCGACAGATCAGCATTTCGCATAACACGGTAAGGATATGCGCAGAGTACATCGTAGTTTAAAAACAGTTTATCAATATTCCGCTCAATGACCTGCTCCAATAAAATGAAGGTCTTTTCATTTCCATCTTCCGAAGGGATATGTACCAGGCGTGGCAACACGCTTGGAACCTGAACGGTTGCAAATTCAATTTCCTCTTTTTCTGCTTTTCCTTTTTTCTTGGAAAGAAGTGCTGCAATGTTCAATGTCTTGTTCCGGATCAGCGGAAACGGTCTTGAGGCATCCACTGCCATCGGGGTGAGTACCGGATATACATTGTCTTCAAAATATCGATCCACAAACGCAGCCTGTGACTCACTCAGATCTTCAAACGCATCTATCACAACGATCCCATGCTGGTGCATAAGCGGTACAAGAGAACGGTTATAGGTATTGTACTGAAGTGTGACAAGCTCTCTTGTACGCTCATTGATCTTCTCTAACTGTTCTGATGCTGACATTCCGGCAATGTCTTTTTTCTTATAATTGGCGTGTACCATATCCTTCAGGGAAGCGACACGCACCATAAAAAATTCGTCCAGATTTGACGAAGTGATACTGACAAACTTTAATCGCTCCAGAAGCGGAATGGATTTATCTCTCGCTTCGTTTAATACGCGGTGGTTAAATTTCAGCCAGCTTAATTCCCTGTTTTCGTAATATTCCGGTTTTTTTAAATCCTGTTCTTTCTCCATAAGATAAACCTAGCCTTTCCATTGGTTGACTGTCAGCCGTAGACTCTCTTCTCTTTGATCACCGGCTTTATGCTGAATATATTTTCAAAATATGACGTTTTGGCATCAAACAGTGCTTTTTCCAAAGCAATATCATCCATTGTCTCAATTGTGATCACAAGCTCTCTTCCCTTGACCGCCGCCTTCACATTCTTAAACTTCTGCTTGTGGCTCCGGTCCATTGCATTGGATACACGAAGGATTGCAGAAAGTTTTGCAACGGACAGATAACTGTCATGATCCAGTTTATCTGCGAGATCTTCATAGTCAGGAAGCGGCCATGTATTATATAATACTGTGTTTGCAACAATCTCACGCTCTTTGTGTGTCAGTCCGATGATCTCGGAAGCCATAATAATGTCATAGGAGCAGGACGGTCCGTTGGCAAAACTGATATATTTTCCGCAGTCATGTAAAATGGCAGCCACCTGTAAAAGCAGCCGTTCTCTTCTGCCAAGTCCATGTACTTTTTTCATCGTATCAAAAATAAGGGTTGCCATCTGCGTCAGTGCATCAATATGTGGGGTGTAACTCATGTAACGCTCGGAAAGATTTCTTGCGGCAGATAAGACATCCGCCTCAAAATCATGTTCCACCCGAATCATATTATTCTTCTGTGCATAGTGGAATGCGATACCATCGCTGACATTCGTTCCCGGTGCCCAGAGACTCTCTGCGCCGATGCTCTCTGCCATGCATTTAAAAATCATCATATATGGAATGACAAGCGCATCACTCTCATTCGAAAGGTTCAATTCCTCTGAGATTTCCTCTAATGTCTTCTCATCCAGCTTTCTGATGTACTTTAAGAACTTTGCTGCCTCTATGGTATTGTCTTCCTTGTTTTTTTCTACTTTTCTGCTGATCTCTGATATATAATCACCGATGATGATCAGGTATTTGATCTTCGTCTCCTGAAGATACATAGCTTTAAAAACTTCAAGTTCCTTGTCAACAAGTTCTTCTACCTGAAGTTCATACTGTGCCAGATTGTTACTTTTTCTTGCAAGCTGCTCCCGCATACGCATGGTGCCGAGTGCCAGATGCTGTGTTGTGACTACTTTTCCCTTTGAGAATACCGTGATCTGCATACCGCCGCCTCCGGCATCCACAACTGCTGCACCTTTCTGGATCATACGCTCAAAATCTTCCCGCATGGCAACCGATTTATAACTGATAAAGCGATGCTCAGAGTTACTTAAAACTTTTACGAGAAGTCCTGTCCGGATGCGGATCTGGTCTAAGATAAAAAGTTCATTTTCAGCGTTTCTCAAGGCTGCGGCAGCATACGCTTCGTAACTGTCCACCCGGTAGCCGTCCATGATCTTTTTGTACTCGGCAAGCGTATCACACAGCGCCTCCACAAGTTCATATCCGATACTTCCCTTGGAATATGCATCTCTTCCGAGCTCAATCCTGCTCCGGATATAATCAATGTCACGGATTTTCTTCTTTCCTGAAATCTCAAATATTTTAATACTTACTTCATAAGAACCGATATAAATTGCTGCGAATGTATGGATCACCAGATGTCTGCCTCCTCATTTCTTTTGTATATCTCTATTATACCAATTTTTTATTCTTTTCCAAGTAAATAGTTGATAAATTGCTGCGCTGTCCTGCCGGATAATCCGCCGTGGGAAAGCTCCCATTTATTGGCCTCAGCAAGCAAAGTGTCCTCATCCATGGAAACCTGATATTTTTCTGCAAGTACTTTGACAATATTCTGGAATTCCTTCTTGTTTGGTGCGTCAAAGTAGATGGAAACACCAAATCTTGCATACAGGGATAATTTTTCCTGTACAGTATCGGAAGTATGCATATCCTCACGCACTTCCTCTTTATCCGAAAATGTTTCACGGATCAGGTGGCGTCTGTTGGAGGTTGCATAGATCAGTACGTTGTCCGGTTTTTTCTCAAGACCGCCCTCGATCACTGCCTTCAGATATTTATATTCGATCTCAAACTCTTCAAAAGAGAGATCGTCCATGTAAATAATGAACTTGTAATTGCGGTTTTTGATCTGTGCGATGACATCATTCAGATCACAGAACTGGTGCTTGTACACTTCGATCAGACGTAAGCCTCTGTCATAGTACTGGTTTGCAATGGCTTTGATACTGGTGGATTTTCCGGTTCCGGCATCCCCATATAACAGGCAGTTATTTGCCTGCTTTCCGTTGACAAATGCTTCCGTATTGTCGATGAGTTTCTGTTTTGCAAGCTCATAGCCGACCAGATCGTCTAATTTCACATGGGCAATATTTGTGATCGGCACGATCTCCACCTCTTCCTTTTCCCTGTGCTGAATGCGGAATGCCTTGTGAAGTCCGAGTTTACCAACGCCAAAATCTTTATAAAATGCCGTCACTGCATCTTTAAATCCGGACACATCTGTGGAAGCTTCCAGCTTTAACTTCAACTCATTGATGCGCTCCTTGATCCTCTTGTTAAAAATCTTTCCGCTTCCTGTCATGCTCTGGTAATCGGTGATAGCATCGATACAGTCCATCTCAAAATAAGAGGCAAGCTTTCCAAAATCGAAATCAAACAGCGATTTGATGATTTCAAAGTCATGCAATACGATCTGATTGATGGATCCCTCCACTTCTCCGCGGATCTCACAGGCTTTACTGTAAGCATTCTCATTATTTACAAGAATAAATGCCAGAAAACTGTGCCACAGGTTTCCCTCAAATCCATGACTCACTGCCAGCTCCATTAGCTGGTTCAAACTCTCATACAAAAGAGACTCCACGTCCTCTTTGTTATAATATTCATTTTCATAATTCTTCATGATCCAGGTCATGTTATAAAATAAGTTACCATTTTCAAAATCTTTATATAAAATCAAATTCTTTGGACTTTTCATCAGTTTATTCATTCCCTTCTGCACTCACATAATTGCCAAGTATTTTCAAACGGATTGTCTCTTCTGTCAGCCCCCGCAACGCATTCTGTACGGCTGCATCATTGAGGTTTCCCTCAATGTCAACAAAGAAGCGGTACTCCCACGCTTTTCCCTGCACCGGTCTGGACTCGATCTTGTTCATGTTGATTCCGTTGTAGATAAAATGGGACAGCTTATGGTACAGCGAACCGCTCTCATGCGGAACTTCAAAAGAGATACTGATCTTATTGGCTCTCGATTCAAAAATCTTCTTGTTCGCCACAATGATAAACTTTGTGTAATTGTTTTTATTGTTCTGGATTGCCTCGTCGAGCACTTTCAGACCATAAATGTCCGCAGTCAGGGTGCTTGCGATCGCTGCCTTGTTCTTTTTTCCATCCTCTTTGATTTTCTGGGCGGACATCGCCGTATTTTTCAGACTGTGCTTTTCCCAGTCTCTGTGGCTCTCAAGGTATTTCGAGCACTGCATCAGCGCCTGTGGGTGGGAATAAATGTCGGTGATATCGTCCATGTCTGCTTCCGGCAGACCCAAAAGTGCATGGTCGATACGGATGATCTGCTCTCCCACGATATAATTATTGTATTCCACCATAAGATCATAGTTCTCGGAAACGATTCCGGCGGATGAATTCTCAATTGGGAATACAGCGTAATCGGCCTCCCCGTTTTGGATGGCTTCCATCGCATCCCGCCACGTATCCACATGATAACTGTCTGCATTCTCCCCGAAATACTCATTCAGCGCAAGCTGGGAATACGCGCCTTCTGTTCCCTGAAATACGATTTTAGCATTTTTGTAATTCAGATGATCTACTTCTTTAAAATCGGGTTTTTCCGTCTGACCATGTTCTGTCAGAAGCTGATACTGACGCTTCCGGCTCATGGACATGATCTGCTCGAACAGTTCACGGATACCATGTTTTAAAAATGGCGTAGTTCCTTTTCTGCTCAATGTTTCCAACTTGGAAACCTCACGCTGCTTGTCAAATACTTTCTTTCCTACAGCAATTTTATATTCAGCAACTTCCTCAGAAATTGCCATTCTGCGTTCATACAGATCTACGATCTGACTGTCGATCTGATCGATCTCATCTCTTAGTTCCAATAAATCTCTCATAATAAATCCAAGCCTTTCCATTTATTATTTATAATATATTACATTCACAGTTTGCTTGCAAGAGAACACTTGCGTCATGGTATACAGAAATGCTATACTTTTTATAGATAAAGATTATAAATCAAAGAGGTGATTTACTTATGAAAAAAATCTGGAAATGGCTGCTTTTTGTGTTGGTGATCCTTCTTGCTGCCGGGTGTGTTTTCCTCTACCGGTACATAAACCGCATTCGGTATAATGACGGTTATGTCAACGGCAACACTGCGGGAAATCTGTATAACGAAGGATATTTCTGTGAAAAAGATGGTATTGTCTACTTTGCCAACCCTGCCGACAACTACTGTCTGTACTCCATGAACCCGGACGGCACAAACATCAAAAAGTTAGAGGATCAGAGTGTCAGCTACATCAACGTGGATGACCACTACATTTATTACTGTAAACTTAAGGGAAAAAGCGCTGATTCGTTTTCCTTCCTCCCGGTCAATACCAACAGCTTATGCCGGCTGGACATTGACGGAAAAGGAAAACCTGAAATTTTAGATGATGATCCGTGTATGTATGCTTCCCTGGTTGGAAATTATCTGTACTATCTGCATTATGATACCACTGATGCAACCACGCTGTACAAAGTCAAAATTGATGGCAAGGAAAAAGAGCAGGTAGAAAAACAGTCCTACTTTACCGCAAGTACCGATGGACAATATATTTATTATAACGGACTGACAGACAATCATAATATCTATGAGATGGACACTTCCAATGACCACGCAAAAGTCATCTATGAGGGGAACTGCTGGATGCCGGTGAAAGACGGAAACAATCTTTATTTTATGGACTGTGAAAACGATTACCGCATTGCCAAAGTCGATCTGACAAATGGTGAAAAAACGCTGGTCACGGACTGCCGTGTCGACTGCTATAATGTCACAGGCGATAAAATCTTTTTTCAGAAAAATGATAAGACAAATCCGGCCATCTGTTGTATTAATACAGATGGAAGCAATTATCAGGAATTAAAAGAAGGCAACTACACTGCCATTAATGTAACTTCCACTTATGTCTATTTTAAAGATTTTACGACCAAAACCCCTTATTATACATCTGTTGCTGCCCCGGGCAATGTACAGATTTTCAATCCGTAAGCAGGCGTTGTTACAATGCAATTTTTTACAAAAAAAGAAACGTCAGGAAACTTCATTTTTTCCTGGCGTTTCTTTATCCCGCAAAACAAATATTTATGCAAAATCAAATAACGACAACTGATTGGACTCCGGCATATCGCCCAGCAGTCCAAGATCTGCCATAAGATCGATGGTAGATTTCGTTACTTTGGTTCTCTGACGGAAATCATCTTTGGATAAGAACTTTCCGTCTTTTGCTGCTTCCGCAACCGCGATTGCAGCATTGTCGCCCATACCCTCGATCGTATTTAACGCCGGCATAAGTTTTCCATCGATGATCTGGAAACGATCCGGCAGTGCACGGTAAATATCAATTGGCGTGAAATCAAAGCCTCTCGCATACATCTCCTGCACAATTCGCATATCACGGTAGACATCCTGCTCTTTTTTGGAAAGAGAATCTTTTCTTCTCGTGTAATCTTTATAAAAATATTCCAGACGCTCTTTTCCCTGACACATGATCTCATAGTTGAAACCGGTCGCACGAATGGAAAAATATGCTGCATAATAGGCGAGTGGATAAAAAACTTTACAGTATGCAATACGCCACGCCATCATAACGTAGGCAGCCGCATGTGCTTTCGGGAACATATACTTGATCTTTAAACACGAATCAATATACCATTCCGGTACATTATGTGCCCGCATCTCTTCCTTCCATTCTTCCTTTAATCCCTTACCTTTTCGAACAGACTCCATAATGGTAAAGGACTGCTCACTGTCAAGTCCCATACCGATCAGATAAATCATAATATCATCACGGGTACAGATTGCAGTAGAAATCGTTGCAATCCCCTGCTCAATTAAAGTCTGTGCATTTCCCAGCCACACATCCGTACCATGCGAAAGTCCTGAAATTCGGATCAGATCCGAAAATTCGGTCGGTTTCGCATCAATAACCATCTGCATCGCAAAATCTGTTCCAAACTCCGGGATTCCTAAACATCCCAGGGGAATACCGTTGATGTCTTCCGGTTCTACTCCCAATGCAGAGGTATTCATAAACAGCGACATGACTGTCTGATCGTCCAAAGGGATCGTCTGTGGATCAAGTCCTGTCAAGTCCTGTAACATACGGATCATGGTCGGATCATCGTGTCCGAGAATGTCCAGTTTTAATAAGTTATGGTCGATGGAATGGTAATCAAAATGAGTCGTAACCGTTGCAGTCGTCATATCGTTTGCCGGATGCTGTACCGGAGTAAACGTATTAATCTCCTCGCCCACCGGAAGAACAACGATACCTCCCGGATGCTGTCCGGTCGTTCTTCGAACGCCGACACATCCCTGTACAATACGGTCAATCTCACAGTTTCTCTTGTGAATTCCGCGCTCCTCATAATAATTTTTGATATATCCAAATGCAGTCTTATCCGCAAGTGTACCAATCGTTCCGGCACGGAACGTCTGTCCGTAACCGAAAATAACCTCACAGTAAGCATGGGCTTTACTCTGATACTCACCGGAAAAGTTTAAGTCGATATCCGGCTCTTTATTTCCCTTGAATCCAAGGAAGGTCTCAAATGGAATATCAAATCCATCTTTTACCAGCTTTTTGCCACACACCGGACAAATCTTATCCGGCATATCACAACCACTTCTTCCGGAAAATGCCTTGACTTCCGGTGAATCAAAATCGCTGTATTTGCAATATTCGCAACGGTAATGCGCCTGCAATGGATTTACTTCCGTGATACCGGACATGGTCGCTGCAAAAGAAGATCCTACCGAGCCACGGGAACCTACAAGGTAACCATCCTCGTTTGACTTCCACACAAGCTTCTGTGCGATAATATACATAACCGCATATCCGTTGGAAATGATGGAATTTAACTCCCTGTCAAGACGTTCCTTTACGATTGGCGGCAGCTCCTCGCCATACATGCTGTGTGCTTTGTTGTAGCAGATATCGCGGAGCATCTGATCCGAGTTCTCGATAAACGGCGGACACTTATCCGGTCTTACCGGCGCAATCTTCTCACACATATCCGCAATCTTGTTCGGATTTGTAATGACGACCTCTTCTGCCTTGGCACTTCCAAGATATTCGAATTCCTTTAGCATTTCTTCGGTTGTTCGAAGATATAACGGTGCCTGCTCGTCAGCATCCTTAAATCCCTTTCCAGCCATAATAATACGGCGGTAGATCTCATCTTCCGGGTCAAGGAAATGCACATCGCAGGTAGCCACCACAAGCTTGTTAAATTCTTCCCCAAGTTTGCAGATCCTGCGGTTGATATCCTGCAGCTCTTCCATCGTATTCACCGGCTCCTTGTCACTGCGCAACATGAACTCATTGTTTCCAAGCGGCTGTATCTCCAGATAATCATAGAACTTTACAAGTCTTATGATCTCTTCCTGCGGTCTTCCGCCCACAATCGCACGGTATAATTCTCCAGCTTCACAGGCAGAGCCTAAAAGAAGTCCCTCTCTGTATTTGACAAATTCACTTTTTGGCACACGTGGCCTCTTATTATAATACGTGAGGTGTGAAAGTGAAACCAGACGATACAGATTGATACGTCCGATGTCATTTGTCGCCAGAATGATTGCATGGTAGGTTGGCATTTTCATGACCGTTTCCGGGGAGGTGGAAACCATATGGTTCACATCATCGAGATTTTCCATACCGCGTTCTTTTAACATCTCAATAAATTTCACAAAAATTTCTGCCGTACAGGCAGCATCGTCAACCGCACGATGATGGTTTTCCAGTGAGACATTCAATGCCTTTGCAACAGTATCGAGTTTAAAACGATTCAGGTTCGGCAGCAGGATTCTGGCAAGAGCCACTGTATCTATGATCGTAAACTCTCTCTCTATCCCCTGATCCTTGCAGTTTTTCTTAATAAAACTCATATCAAATTCCGCATTGTGGGCAACCATGATCGCACCATCGCAGAACTTCATAAATTCCGGCAGAATCTCCTCAATCTTCGGTGCATCAATGACCATATCATCCTTAATTGAGGTCAATTCCTCGATTCGGAATGGAATTGGCACTTCCGGGTTTACAAATGTCGAAAAGCGGTCTGTAATGACACCACCGACTACTTTCACTGCACCGATCTCAATAATCTTATTCTTATCCGGGCTGAAACCGGTCGTCTCCAAGTCGAACACCACAAAGGTTTCATCGAGGCTCTGTCCTTTCGAATCTGTGATAATATCCTTCAAGTCGTCCACCAGATACGCTTCCACACCGTAGATAACCTTAAAATCGTCATCCGGACTCAGTGCATGGTTTGCATCCGGGAATGCCTGTACATCGCCGTGGTCGGTGATCGCAATCGCCTTATGTCCCCATTTCATGGCACGCTTTACGATGTCTTTACACTCGGACACACCATCCATATCACTCATCTTTGTATGACAGTGCAATTCCACACGCTTCTCCGGACTGGTGTCCATACGGGTGGTCGTAAAGTCTGCAATCTTCTTAATCCCAACGATCGAACCGATTGTTAATTCACTGTCAAACTTATCGATTGTCGTGACACCTTTGATTTTTAAGAATGCCCCTTTTTTCAGATTGCCAAGAAGCTCATCCCTGTCTTCATTTCTCGTAAATATTTTCAGGACAATGGAATCCGTAAAATCTGTGACCGACATGATAATGATTGTCTTTTCGTTACGGATCTCCCTCGTCTCAACCGTCATGACCTGACAGCGGATGGTAACTTCACCCATCTCACCCACGATTTTCTCCAATGGGATGGTTTCTCCATCCTCAATATCACGACCGTAAATTACATCCGGATTATCGGATTTTTTACCTCCGCCAAAGCCACCGCCATCATAACGTTTTTTAAACTCTTTCCGTGGTCCGTCATATGTTTTTTTTGCAGTATTTCCTGCACCATTTGCAGATTTTGCATCGTTTTTTGCAGGTTTTACGGCGTTTCCACCACCTGTAGAACCACTGTCTCCAGATGTTGTAGTCTGACCGGAAGCTGCACTTTTTTCATTGGCATCTGAAGCAACTGCAACTGTCTCTCCGTCCTCATCCTTCAAATTGATATTTTTTAATATATTTTTGATTTCAAACTGAATCTGAAGATCACTGTTTTTCTTGTACCTGCTCTCTTTTGGTTCCTCAAAGTCAAGGTCAACAATCAGGTTCATGCCACAGCGCTCACACACGATTTTCTCTAAAAATTCCACAATTTCATGGGAGCGTGTCTGTGCAATGATCGTATTTTCCAGTACAAGATGCAGATGACTGTCATCCGTAAATTCCATTTTGGAAGCACGCAGCAGATTGTATTCCATCAGACTGTAGGCTTTTAACTCTTCTAAAATACTGTCCTTATACATATCCATCAGCGTGCGGGCGGTATACTGCTCGGAGAGCTGATACTTTTCGATAATACGGACATTCATCCGTTTTCCCTTAAATATCTGCTCCTCAATGGATTTTTCTAACTGCGTAATGTTATTTTTATGTATGAGATGACTGCCCAAAAGATAGACACGGATATGATCTCTCTCATGATTCATCCCTACCTTGGTAACTTCCATCTCAGATAAAATTTTCTTCATATCCCCGGACACATCCAGTGTCGGAAAGACATCAAAAAATAGTTTTGCCATAATTATTCATTCCAATGTAACAGTTCATAGCGGAGTGCCTCTAAAAGTTCTGACTCCGGCACTTTTTTGAATACCTCGCCATGTTTGATAATAAGTCCTTCTCCGATTCCTCCGGCGATTCCGATATCTGCCTCTTTTGCTTCTCCCGGACCATTAACAACGCATCCCATAACGGCAACTTTAATGTCAAGAGGAATGTCGGCAACCATATTTTCTACCTGATTGGCCAGCTGGATCAGATTGATCTGTGTTCGTCCACAGGTAGGACAGGATACTACTTCCACACCGCCTTTGCGGAGTCCAAGCGTTTTTAAAATTAATTTGGCAGATTTGATCTCCTCTAATGGATCTCCTGTCAGGGAAACCCGGATCGTGTCACCGATTCCCTGATGTAAGATCAATCCAAGTCCGATGGCTGACTTGATATTACCGCTGATGATCGTACCGGCTTCCGTGATCCCGACATGCAGCGGATGATCGGTCTGGCTTGTGATCAGTTCATGTGCTTTCACACACATCATAACATCCGAAGATTTAATACTGATGACAAGATTATCATATCCCATATCTTCAATCAGTTTCACTTTATCCAAAGCACTTTCTACCAGTCCCTCAGCCGTCACTCCATGGTATTTCTCCACCAGATTTTTTTCTAAGGAACCACTGTTTACCCCTACACGGATTGGAATGTTGCGCTCTTTTGCGACATCCACCACTGCCTTTACACGCTCCGCGCTTCCGATATTGCCAGGGTTGATGCGGATTTTGTCTGCTCCATTCTCCATTGCTGCAATTGCAAGACGATAGTCAAAATGAATGTCTGCAACGACCGGAATCTGCACCTGTTTTTTTATCTCCTTTAATGCCTTCGCTGCATCCATCGTAGGCACTGCACAGCGGATGATATCACATCCGGCAGCTGTAAGCTGATTGATCTGTGCGGCAGTTGCCTCCACATTCTCGGTTTTTGTATTGGTCATAGACTGGATCAAAATCGGGTTGCCGCCGCCAATGATGCGGTTGCCGATCTTCACTGTTTTTGTCATAGTTCTTCTCCCTTTCGTATAAATTCTTACTGGATAATTGCGAAACTTTTTCTAATCTATATAAACAACTTACGAATGTCGTTAAACATGATCAGTATCATGAGTGCAAACAATATCATGATACCGGCAAAATGTACCATGCCCTCTTTTTCCGGGTCAACTTTTTTGCCACGGATCGCCTCTACCAGCAAAAATACAAGTCTTCCACCGTCGAGTGCCGGGAGTGGCAGAAGGTTCATGACACCAAGGTTCGCAGAAAGCAGGATACTGATATACAGCATTTGCAGGAATGCGTAGAAGTAGCCGTAGGAAACACTCTGCTCATAGCTGTCTCCGATTGCACTGACAATTCCTACCGGACCACTCATATCATTGACGGTAACGCCTCCGGTAAAGAGCATCTTTAAGCTTCCAAGTGTCGTATAGATCCAGTACTCCACCTCGTAAGCACTGTATTTTGCCAGCGTGAATACATTGTTTGTTGTCTTCTCTCTGGCTGCCATTCCAATAAATCCATATAAATATCTTCCGGTGGTCTCATCATATTTTGGAGTGAGTTCCGTTGTGTAACGTTCTCCATCCCGCTCATAAGTTACTTTCACCGGTTCTCCGGCATGGTACATGGAATATGCACTCACCTCACGGTAAAAATGAATATGTTTATTTCCCATTTTTACAATCGTATCACCTGCCTGAAGTCCCGCTTCCTCTGCGGCATAACCCTCACTCACATCTGAGAGTACCGGAAGATCATATCCGGTGCAGCAGACAAGAATAAAAGAGAAGATAAAGGCCATGATAAAATTAAAAATTGGTCCCGCAGCTACAACGCTGATCCTTGCCCAGACAGATTTGTTGTTAAACGCTTTGTTATCCTGGCTTTCCGAATCCTCTCCCTCCATCATGCAGGCTCCTCCAAATGGAAGCAGTTTGATGGAGTATTTTGTCTCACCTTTCTGGATTCCGAAAAGTGTAGGTCCTAATCCAAGTGAAAATTCATTGACACGGATTCCATTTGCCTTTGCAAGCAAAAAATGTCCCAGTTCATGAAACAGGATAATAATGCTGAATATCAGTAATGCGATAATAATTTTCATGTAAAAAACCTTTCCTGATGTCTTGTTGCATTTTTAAATGCGTTTTATTTTGCACTCATCTTTTTTTCAATAAACTCATAAGCAGCTGCTTCTGTCCCCAAAATTTCATCCACATCCGGATGATCGATAAACTCTGCATTTTCCATACATGCCTCGATCAACTCTGTGATCTCCGGATAAGAAATCTTCCGGTCTAAAAACAGACTGACCGCTTTCTCATTGGCAGCATTGTACACAGTCGGAATATTTCCGCCCTTTTCCATTGCCTGATATGCAAGTGCAAGCCCGCGAAATGTATCGGTATCCGGCTTCTCGAAGGTAAGATCTGCAATTTCAAACAGATCCAGTCTCCTGCCCGAAAAATTCCGGCGCTCCGGATAATAAAGTGCATACTGGATTGGAAGTCTCATATCCGGCGTGCCAAGCTGTGCGATCACTGCTCCATCCTGATACTCTACAGCAGAATGAATGACACTCTGCGGATGTACTACAACCTGAATCTGATCTAAAGCCACATCAAAGAGCCATTTTGCTTCCATCACTTCCAGTCCTTTATTTACCAATGTGGAAGAATCAATCGTGATTTTTCTTCCCATGCTCCAGTTTGGATGTTTCAGGGCATCTTCCACCTGAATATTCTTAAGTTCATCTGCTTTTCTTCCACGGAACGGTCCACCGGAAGCTGTCAGTAAAATCCTGCTGATCTTATTATCTCCGGCACCCTGCAACGACTGGAAAATCGCACTGTGTTCGCTGTCCACCGGAAGAATTGGCACCTTGTATTCCTTTGCAAGCGGAATAATAATATGTCCGGCAGTGACAAGTGTTTCCTTGTTTGCCAAAGCAATTTTCTTTCCTGCTTTAATTGCAGCAATCGTTGGTCTGATTCCAAGCATACCAACAATTGCAGTCACTAAAATCTCACTCTCCGGAATCACCGATACTTCAAGAAGTCCTTCCATGCCAGACACGATTTTTATGCCGAGGTCTTTTGTATTTGTACGAAGTTCTGATGCCTTTTTTTCATCCCATACACTGACAAGAGATGGTCTGAACTCCCTCATCTGTGCTTCTAACAAACTGATATTACTTCCGGCAGCCATTGCCACTACCTGAATATCCCCCTGCTCTCTTACAATATCGAGTGTCTGTGTACCGATAGAACCGGTAGAACCTAAAATTGCAATTTTTTTCATATTTTATGTTTTCCTTATCTTATAATTTAATAAAGTTCACTGCAAGGAAATAAATGATCGGTGCAGTAAAGATCACACTGTCAAAACGGTCTAAAATACCACCGTGCCCCGGAATCAGTTTTCCATAATCTTTGATCTCATAATTACGCTTGATGGCGGATGCAGTCAGATCCCCCACCATAGAGATTAAAGCTCCAACCGCACTGATTCCTGCCATAATCCAGACATGTGTCTGATCAATCTGCATGGCACTTTTAAAGATCATGCCATAAATAATCGTAAGAAGCGCTGCACCTACAACACCGCCGACAGCACCCTCCACTGATTTCTTCGGACTTAATTTTGGCGACATTTTATGTTTCCCAATCAACATTCCTACACAGTATGCACAGGTGTCGCATCCCCAGGAGCACAAAAAAACAAGCCATACAATGTAGGCACCTGCCTCAATCATACGTGTCTGATACACATACGACAGCATCACAGCAACATAGAACACGCCAAAAAATGCTGCAAGTACCTGTTCCGTCTTATACTTCGGATATGTAAATACATATGCGAACATCATAAGAATCAAAACACCTAATACAAACACCATTGTATCCGGCAAAAATGCAAATTTCAGATTACAATAATACACGGTCGCTGCCAGATAACCAATGATTCCAACCGCCTCTTTTTCAATGTGAAAAATGCGATATAATTCAAACATACCAATATAGGAAATAATCAGTGTTGAGATCAGCAGAACATCTCCGCCTGTAATGATCAGAACCAGTGCTGCGATCACTAACACGATTCCACTTAATAATCTTGTCTTAAACATTATATTTCTCCATCCTCCTCTGAGAGTGCGCCAAACCTGCGGTCACGTTTATTATATGCTTCAACTGCCTTTTCTAATTCTTCTTTATGGAAGTCCGGCCATGGAACTTCCGTAAAATAAAATTCACTGTAAGCCAGCTGCCATAAGAGATAATTCGATAAGCGCTGTTCCCCACTGGTGCGGATCAACAGATCCGGATCCGGAATATCTTTCGTATCCAGATAAGCTTCAAAATGTGTCTCATCAATCTCGTTTTCCTGCAATTTGCCGTCACGGAGATCTGCATACATTTTCCGCATGCCCCGGAGCATCTCATCTCGGCTTCCATAATTGATCGCAATCTGCAGATTCAAACCATCATTGTGTGCAGATGCAGACTCCAATTCTTTGATCTGATTTTGAAACTTCTCACTGAGCTTTGTGGTATCTCCGATCACCCGGACACGCATATTATTCTTATCCGCAGTTTTAATACAGTTTTTCAGATAAGATTCCAGTAATTTCATCAATGCATTTACTTCGTTATCCGGCCGGTTCCAGTTCTCGGTAGAAAAAGCATATAAGGTAAGGTATTTTATTCCCATATCATGGGCTGCCTGGCAGACCGTCTCCACATTCTTAGCCCCGACCGTATGTCCGTAATTTCTTGGCATTCCTTTGCTTTTTGCCCATCTTCCATTTCCATCTAATATAATTGCTACATGTTGTGGGATCTTCATGCTCTCTGTTTATCCTTTCTGTTCCAGTCAAACGGCACAAAACTTTGTGATCCTTCTGTTCCGCTGTCATTGCAAAATATTGTTCTTTTATTAGTTACGAAAATGAGGACACGATTTTCTCATGCCCCCACTCTTTCTTTTATTCTGTCAATTTATTTATACAGTTAAAATTTCTTTTGTTTTAACTTCTACTGCTTCATCGACAGCTGCAATATATTTATCTGTCATCTTCTGAGCATTTTCTTCCAATGCTTTGATTTCATCTTCTGAAACATCCTCTTTTGCAAGTTTCTTGAAGGAATCATTTGCATCACGACGAATATTACGAATGGCTACTTTTGCACTCTCACCTTTCTTCTTTACGTCTTTTGCAAGATCTTTACGTCTTTCCTCTGTCAGTTCTGGGAATAAAAGACGGATTGTCTTTCCATCATTGGTAGGATTGATTCCAAGATCAGATGTCATGATCACTTTCTCAATCTCTTTTACCATAGAAGCTTCCCATGGCTGAATCTGAATCATTCTAGGTTCCGGAACATTTACGTTTGCCACCTGCTGGATAGGTGTTGGTGTTCCGTAATAATCAACTCTCAATTTATCAAGAACATGTGGATTGGCACGTCCGGCACGGATACTTCCAAATTCCTCTGATAAATTGTTCATTGTTTTCTGCATTTTCTCATCGAACTGAACTAATCTCTCGTCCATATTAATCCTCCTTGTTTTGCGAAGCAAAATGCGACTGCCCATGCAGGAGCAGAGGATTTAGCCTCCTTGTTTTTGCGAAGCAAAAATCCGAACTCCGAGTGAGGAGAGGATTTAGCCTCCTAAACTGTTACCTTTGTGCCATTAAATTCTCCACTCATGGCCTTTACAATACTATTTTCTTCATTTAATCCGAACACATACATCGGCATCTTGTTTTCCATGCACATAATGGATGCGGTAAGATCTACTACAGCGAGCTTCTGGTCAATTACCTCCTGAATAGATACCTCATCATACTTCTTAGCAGCCGGATTCAGCTTCGGATCGCTGTCATAGACACCATCAATTGCCTTTGCAAGATAAATACCTTCTGCTTCCATCTCAATTGCGCGTAATACGATTCCCGTATCGGTAGAAAAATAAGGATGACCTGTTCCACCTGCAAAGAAAACAATCTTTCCCTCATTGAAACATTTATCTGCCTCATCTTTAGAGAAAAGCTTTGTCATACTTCCACATAAAAATGGTGTAAAAATCTCTGTATCCATTCCAACAGAACGGAAAATCTCAGATACATAGATACAGTTCATAATGGTTGCTAACATACCGATCTGATCCGCCTTAGGTCTGTCGATCGTCTCGGAAGTTCTTCCTCTCCAGAAATTACCACCACCGATCACAATACCAATCTGGATTCCTTTATCTGCAATCTGCTTTACCTGTTTTGCAACTTCTGTAACGGTTGGTTCATCAAAACCAGTGTGTTTTTCACCGGCTAATGCTTCTCCACTTAATTTCAAAAAAACTCGTTTCATTTATGCATCCATTTCCTTTCTGGATTATTCATTATTCTTGGAAGCAAAAAGGCTCTCAACATCAACATCTGAGTAGCACTGGGAGCAGAAACCTTCGATGACTGCACCATTGTTGATCTGTACGGAACGGGATTTGATGTTACCCATAACAACAGCGGATGTATCGACAACAACAGGTCCCTGAACATCAATATCTCCTTTGATTGCTCCTGCAATAACTGCAGATGAAGATGTTACATTACCAATGATCACAGAGCCAAGTCCGATCTTAACAGTACCTGTGCTTACGACTTCTCCCTCAATCTTAGCTGCATCAGCAAAAAATTCAGAAGAATTGCTGTTACCTGTTACTGTACCTGTTACAACAAGTTTTCCGTTACATCCAATGTCTCCCTGAACGTTTCCTCTGATGTCTAAAGATCCGTTGGATACGATATCTCCTTTGATGATCGTTCCCTCTGTAATTACAGATACCTCATCTGATACTGGTTTTGTTTCATTGACAACTGGTGTTATATTGTCTGCCATTTTTCTTTCCTCCTGAGTGTTTTTCACATGATTTTCCGGGATCACCGGCTGTTCGATTTTTGTTTCACCTGCTGGCTTTGGCTGCGGTGCGGACGGAACTGGCTGATTCTGCACTGAAGTCTGCTGTTTTGCAGTCTGTGAAGTCACCTGCTCTAAAAGACCGTCTAATTTGGAAAGTTCAGATTCAACATCAACTTCATTTTCCAAAGTGTTCACAACTAAATCTTCATTTGCTGCGCCATCTTCTAAATTGTCCTCACCCGGCATCAGTTCATTCACTGCCTGTGAAAAATCATCTTTAAAATCTTTAAAAAATCCCATAATCTTCCTCCATTTATATTTAGTTAGTCAATACTGTCTGCCTTCACATATTGAATAACTGATGTATCTTCATCAATCGGCAGGATCTCAGCGCCCATTTCATTCAATGCCTCGATCAATGGTGCTAAAGCCTCTACCGTTGCTGACTTATCCGATGCGTCATGTAACAAAACAACTGACGTTTTATATTTTACTACATCATCCATCACATTCGCAACTATTTCCTCGGATGAATATGCATTCGATGCTGCATCTCCCGCAGAAACGTTCCAGTCATAATAAATAACTCCCTGTTCATTCAGGTAATGGATAAAATCACTCATTGGTACGTTACTGATCTGGTTACTGCTTCCACCCGGGAAACGATAGTAAATACTGTTCACTCCTGTGACCTGATACAATTCATCACGTAAGCGTTCAAAATCTTCTTCAAATGCCTCATCTGACTGATAGATCTGGCTGTATTTGTTGGAATAAGAATGCATGCCGAGCGTATGTCCCTCATCTGCGATTCTCTGATACAGTGCCTGGGATTCTTCATCCTCTTTCCCGACCACAAAAAAAGTTGCCTTCACATCATATTGAGCCAATATGTCCAGAATCTCTCCGGTATGATCAGAAGGCCCGTCTTCGAAAGTCAGGTAAACCTTATGTATATCGCCATCCCCGGCAAGATTCTCTTCCTCTGAAATGCCGGTAGCCGGCGGTGTCACAGACTCATAGGTTTTTGGTGTCTCTGTTGCTTCAGTGACATCGGTATAAACAGACTCCCCGGCACTTTCCGGTTTCTGCGCATTTTCCTGCTGAACCTGTTCCTTCGAACTGACTGTCACAATATTATCCAGTTTATGCTGAATCTTTATTACCTGCACAAATAAAACAATGATCAGTATCATCGACAGGATGATCCATCCGGCAATCGTCATTATAATACCATTCCGAATCCGTCCGATTCTTTTTCTTCGTTTTCTTTGATTATTTATTGCCTCTGTATCTTTATCCTGCATGGAATAACCCCCAAGCTTATCATTTGTCTCCTATCTATTGTAACACATTTTTTGATTTTTCAAAGCAGAAAACAGCATATAATCGTATGATTTTTTCAAATTATTGCAATTATTGTCAGAATTTTCCTATTTTAAAAGGGGCAAGCCGTCAAAACAGCTCTGCCCCTCCGCATCCAATTACAAATCTGTTACTCTAATGTAAATTTAGTAACAATATCTCTCAGTTCATCTACACACTGATAACATTCTTTTACTTTATCTGTTGCGGATGATGTCTTCTCTACCATGCCGGAAGTTTTTTCTGCAATATCCGTAACACCCACAGAGGATTCACCCACCGTATCGTTGATGCCGCTCAAAGCACTTGCGATCTGCTCGATCGAGCCTGCGAGCTGCGCCATGGATGTCTTGATTCCCTCCATGCTGTTCTTAAATACATTCGCATCATCCTTATATTGTTCACTTACCTGTTCAAATTCTTTGTAATCAGCAGATACGCTCTTCTCAAGGAACTCTGTTGTCTCTTCCAGACATTCCGACATATTGCCGACTGCCTCGTTTACTTCTTTTACAATCGCACTGATATTGGCAATTGCCTGGGAAGTCTGGTCTGCAAGGCTTCCAATTTCAGTCGCAACTACAGCAAATCCCTTTCCTGCTTCTCCTGCTCTTGCCGCCTCAATGGATGCGTTCAAAGCCAGAAGACCTGTCTGGGAAGAAATCTCCATGATAGTTCCTGTCAGTTCATTGATCTTCTCAACTGCTTTGGAGCCTTCAATTGCTTTTTCAGCTTTCTCCTTGACAGAATTATAAATATCCATTGTCTTATTGCTTGCGGTGACAGTCTTGGTACGAAGCTGTAAAGCACGATCCATAACAGTTTCAGAATTCTTTGCACCCTCCTCTGCCATGGCATTGATATTTTCAGCTTCTCCCTTGATCTGGGACACGTTCTCATTGATCGTGACAGTTGTCGCTGCTGTCTCCTGCATACCGGCAGCAAGCTGCTGGCTGGTTGCCGAGTTGTCGGAACACATCTGGTTTACCGTATCCGTAACCTCATTTAACTCAGACACATTCTCATTGATCTTCTGTCCTGCATCCTGGATACTGGCAACCATATCACGCAGATTTTTGCGCATAATATGCATTTCAGCTGCCATAATCCCGATCTCATCTTTTCTGCTGTATAATCGTCTGCTGTTAGCATTATGGGTGAAGTCAAAATTAGCTGTTCTCGTAATAATATAAGTCAGCTGGTGAATTGGTTTTGTGATCATGTTTGTCAAAACCAATGCAGCCAGACAGCAGATGATCAGACAGACACCCATAGTAATCTGCATTATCCTTACCATATTGGTGATCGGTTCCATGATCTCACCTTTATCTGCAGACATCACAACAATCTTGTGGTCAGATGTCAGTGCGTATGCAGCATATTTGACTGTTCCGTTAAAATTATAGGTTACAACCGCATCCTGTGGGATATTGCTTGATTGCAGCTAGCGCACAACGCCCTTTACAACCTCATTTTCCACAGCTTTTCCAATTTTATCTGCTGTCGGATGATAAAGCATCGTGCCGTCAGAATCTACAAGATATCCATAGGCAGACGGTACACCCTCCATGCTCATATCCTGCATGACAGCTGCACACTGGGTGGAAAAATCTACCTCTGCCGGAATCTTGTCCAATGTTTTTGCCGCTGATTCCGTAAGGCTCAAAATAAATTTCTCGTTGACATTGCTGACTGTAGCCGAAGCCCTTACATTTGCGATTGAAATACACGCCATAAGCGATAAAGCCACCATCACAACCACCATTAGCATGATCTTCGCTGCGATGGAATGGATAAATGATACTTTTTCTTTTGTTTCCATGACTATAACACTCCTTCTTATTTTCTGGTCTGTGTAACATCAACACTACGTTTGTAATAGTTATGTTAACTTCTTTACAGACACAATGATAAGACACTTTCCAATATTTGGCAAGGCTTTTTCAACAATATTTTACAGGCAGTTTCATAAATTACCGACAAAAAATGCCCTGAAAACATAATCGTCCTCAGGGCATTTCAAAATCAGATTTTATTATGCGTTCATCTGTGCTGCAACTTCAGCTGCAAAGTCTTCCTGTTTCTTTTCGATTCCTTCACCAGTCTCGAAACGAACAAATCTCTTAACGCTTACAGGTGTACCAACTGCTTTGGAAACTTCGTCTAAATATTTAGCAACAGTCTGTTTTCCATCTTCAGCTTTTACATAAACCTGATCTACTAAGCAGATTTCTTTTAATTCTTTGCTTACACGTCCTTCGATCATACCATTGATCACTTTCTCCGGTTTCTGGGACTCTTTTGGATCGTTCATGATCTGAGCTAAGAGAATCTCTTTCTCATGTGCGATATATTCTTCGCTGATCTCATCTCTGGAAACATATTTTGGATTTAAAGCTGCAATCTGCATTGCAAGGTTTGTTAAAGCTTCTTTTACAGCATCGTTTACAACTGCTGTTTCAGCCTCAACGATAACACCGATTCTACCGCCACCGTGTACGTAAGATACAACACATCCGTTTGTAGCAACAACTTTCTCAAATCTACGGATTTTAAGGTTCTCACCGATCACTGCAACTTTCTCTACTAAAGCATCTTTTACAGTCTTAGATGGATCCTCATTCCATTTTTCTTCCATGAATGCATCCATATCAGCTGCATCAGACTCAACAGCCTGCTCTGCAACAGCTTTTACGAACTGCTGGAATGTCTCGTTTTTAGCAACAAAGTCTGTCTCAGAGTTAACTTCGACAACAGCTGCTGTCTTGTCATCTTTTACAACTACTGTACAAAGACCTTCTGCAGCAATTCTGCTTGCTTTCTTCTCAGCTTTTGCCTGTCCATTTTTTCTTAAGTACTCAACAGCCTCGTCCATATTTCCGTCTGTCTCGCCTAAAGCTTTTTTACAATCCATCATTCCTGCGCCTGTTAATTCACGCAGTTCTTTTACCATAGCTGCTGTAATAGCCATTTTCGTATCCTCCAATATGAATAAATGTTTTTAAAAAATATGCTGTCTGGTTAACCAGACAGCATATTGTAGGTCCTTCTTATGCTTCTGCTTCTTCCTCAACAGCAACTTCTTCAGCTACTTCTTCTAAAGCTTCTGCACCCTGATTTGCTTCAATAACAGCGTCTGCCATTTTAGAAACGATTAATTTTACGGCTCTGATAGCATCATCGTTACCAGGAATTACATAATCTAATTCTTCTGGATCGCAGTTTGTATCAGCAATACCGATTAATGTGATTCCTAATGTATGAGCTTCCTGAACACAGATTCTTTCTTTCTTAGGATCTACGATAAAGATAGCATCTGGGATTTTCTTCATTTCCTTGATACCACCAAGGTTTTTCTCTAATTTCTCCCATTCTTTCTTAAGAGCGATAACTTCTTTCTTAGGTAATACTTCGAAAGTACCATCAGCTGCCATTGTCTCAATCTCTTTTAATCTTGCGATACGGCTCTGGATAGTCTTGAAGTTTGTTAACATACCACCTAACCATCTCTCGTTTACATAGA
>ENA-ORTU01001219-ORTU01001219.1-human-gut-metagenome-genome-assembly--contig:-NODE-1219-length-26875-cov-22.454810_pt1 | contig 26875 bp, 28 predicted proteins | sample MGYA00241910_ERZ509184 | MGnify/ENA primary metagenome ERZ509184 (study PRJEB26280, sample SAMEA2338847) | human gut metagenome | biome: human gut; feature: human-associated habitat; material: faeces... | reverse complement strand
TGATAAACTGATTCTTTTTTATTCATTTAACTACATCATTTTATTTGGCGCTTACAATATAAATAATAAAACTGTAGCGATATGTGAGCCGCTACAGTCTTTTTGTATATTAAAAAAACAAAATCTCACAATCCATTTCGAATACAAAAAGGATTATCGAAAGTACAATTAAACTATGAGGCTGAGTTCTTTCAAATGTGATTTTTCTTAGTGTTCCAAGTACCGATGACTTCATTAACTGTTGATACTGTTACAAAAGCTTCAATATCACTTTCTTGAAGATAATATAGTAACTTTTTATATTCATTTGTAGCCATGATTGTGACAAGCTCTGTATGCTCTGTTTTATCATAACCACCTTTTGCCGAATATAAAGTAACACCACGCTTTAATGTGTTCATTATATAATCTTGAATGACTTCATATTCTTTGGATAATATACAAATCTTCTTTTTCTTATTAAAACCATCAATAAAATAATCTACAGCTTGACCATTGGCTAGGGTTGCCAATGCACCAACCACTAAAGCGCCAATATCATATACAATTAGACTTGTTGTACAAATGAGTAGACCGACTAATGTACAAGCTTTGCCTAGATCCATATGTGTATATTTATTGATAATTTTCGCAATAATATCCGTTCCACCACTCGATGCGTTTACACGAAATAGAATGGTTTGTCCAAATGCTAAAATCAATGTATAGGTAGCCATGTCGAAAACAGCATTTTGTGTTAAAGATACGTTATTTGGATAAATTTTTTCAAATACAGCTAGAAATAAAGGCAATAATAAAGAGGCATAAATCGTTTTTGCCCCAAACTCTTTACCAATTAGAACGATACCTAGAATCAACAATAAGACGTTGATCACAAAGGTAAGTGTAGAAATAGATAGGCTTGTGATTTTAGCTAAAACCATAGCTAAACCAGTAACACTTCCAGTGATAACTTCACTAGGAATTAAGAAGAAATATATGGCGACACTGATGATGAACATGGCGAGTGTGATAGTTAAAAAGCTTTTTAATGTATTCGTTTTCATTTGTAAAACCTCCACTTTTTATTATGCCAAAAAAAGTGTAAAAAAAGAAGAGCATTATCTCTTCTTCGCATCGGTTTTATTAAACTTATCTCTACGCTTTGTGGATTGAATGAATAGACGCTTCATTTCTTGTGTATCTTCTTGTTCTAAAGAATCTCTAAAGTGAGAGATCGAATCGATAAACTGGTTGATTTCATCTAATAAGATATCTTTATTCATGATAAATAATTCGGTCCATAAATCTTCATTGATTTTCGCAATACGAGTTAAATCCCGAAAGCTATCTCCCGTATATTCTACAAGATGTGCATTGTCATGGGTATTCATTAAAGATACCGCAATGACATGGGTTAATTGAGATAAAAAGCCAATCATTTTATCATGCTCTTCAATGGATAGAGTACAGATTCTACCAAATTCCATCTTATTAGCTAATTCTTTTACAGCTTCAACTGTTTCATTTTTATTCTTTTGAGTAGGAACAAGAATAAAGTTTGAACCCTTAAAAATCGTTTCATCACTAAATTCAATACCACGAGATTCTCTACCACACATGGGGTGAATGCTTAATAATTCAAGATCTTCTCGTAATACATCTTGGATGGGTTTGACAATATTTGTCTTTACACCACTAATATCCATTAATAATGAATTTTTAGGAATATCATTTTGATAGACTTCAATCCAAGGAAGAATTTTAGTTGGATATAAACAGAAGATAAATGTATCACACTTTGAAATGACATCTAAAGGATTTGTGCTACCATCTACGATGATTTTTAATTCTTTGGCTTTATCAATGGTTTGTTGAGATACATCAATACCATAGACGTTGTAGTTTAAGCGTGTTAGTTTCTTCGCAAAACTCGCTCCCATTAATCCAAGTCCTATAATCGCAATATTTGTCATAGAATCTCAACCTTTCCACCTAAGCTTTGAATGTCTTCAAAGAAAGTAGGGTAACTCTTTGTGATGGCTTGGGCATCATCAATAATACATTCGGAACCTGCACATAATCCAAATACCGTCATTGCCATAACAATACGGTGATCATTATGTCCAAAGATTTCTACTGTATTATTTGATTTATAGTGTTCTTTACCGTGAATTTGAATGGAATCAAATGTAGAAGTAATATCTACACCCCATTTTTTTAATTCTGTTTCCATAGCTAGAATACGATCACTTTCTTTCATGCGTAAACGAGCTGCATTCACAATATTGGTTTCACCATTTGTGAAGCTGGCCAAGACACATAAGATTGGACCTAAATCTGGACAATTAGATAAGTCGATAGTTTGTGGTACAGGTTGTTTTTTTGTGAATGTGATCGTATCCTTGTCACTTGTAAAACTAGGAATACAATCTAAAATGGCTTTATCTCCTTGTTTACTTAACATGTCCATGTTGGAGCATGAAAGAGTATTGTTTAAAGTGCCTAACACCGCAAAGAATGCTAGTTGAGAAAAGTCTCCTTCTACAGAAACATCTTGTGCTTTATAGTGTTGGTTTCCTTTTATTAAATATGAATTTGAACTTGTTTCCAAAATTTCAATGCCAAATTTCGCTAACATTTGAATCGTAAGATTTACATAGCTCTTTGATTCATAAGGCTCAGTAATTGTAAGTGTACTATCTTGACCTAATAATGGAAGGACAAACATGAAGCCTGTAATAAACTGACTTGAAATATCTCCTTGTACAACATAGTCTTTTGCTTGTAGATTTCCACTCACAATGATTTCTTTATCGGATTGATTAAATTCAATGTTTTGTTTTTTAAATTCATTCGCATATACATCCATAGGTCTTTGAAGCAATCTTCCTTGACCTAAAAATTTAACTTTGGCATTTGTACATGCAGCAAGTGGAATCAAGAAGCGTAAAGTAGAACCGGATTCATTCGCATTACACGTAATACTTCCTTCTTGTTTAAAAAGATTAGTGCCTGTTACTTCATATGTAGTTTCATCGATTTGTTTAATTATAGCACCCAAAGCTTTCATGCAGCCAACGGTTGCTTCAATATCCTTTGAGTTTGTGACATTAGAAACAAGACTTGTACCATCACTTAATGAGGCGCAAATCAATGCTCTATGCGCCATAGATTTGGATGCGGGTATCTTTACATTTCCATGTACTTTACTTGGTGTTACTTTTACTTTCATTCAAAATCCCCCTGAAGTGGCTTAATGGCAAGCCTAGACATATATAAATCTAATAAACCAAACGCAACTACACTATCCACAACAATTCTTGCTCGGTGCAAGATGCATGGGTCGTGTCTTCCTTGAATTTTAAGATCCACGTTTTCTTTTGAAAGATAATCCACAGATTCTTGTGTTTTAAAAATCGATGGTGTTGGCTTAATACAAGTATGGATTAAAATTGGCATACCATTTGTGATGCCGCCATTGATTCCGGCATTGTGATTTGTCTTGGTTTCAATTTTATCATTAAAACGGAAGGCATCATTGGCTTGAGAACCTTTAAGTTTCGCAAAGCCAAATCCTTCGCCAAAGGAAACGCCTTTAACGGCTGGTACAGAGAAAATTAAGTGCGATAAAATGCTTTCTACTGAATCAAAGAAAGGTTCTCCTAGTCCTGTAGGAAGACCTATAATGGCAGTTTCTAAAATACCACCTAATGAATCACCTTCAGCAGCCGCTTTTTCGATTTCTTGAATCATTTGATCTTTGACTTGATTATCTAAAACCGCAAAATTTTTATCATTGACTTCTTGAATTTGTTTTTCTAGAACAGTGTAGTCTTTAGAGAAAGGAATATCCGATAGAGTATATAAACTTTCAATGTGTGATCCAATTACTATGCCCTGTGATTTCAGAATTTGTCGACATATACTTCCAGCAGCTACAATGCATGCGGTAAGTCTTCCGGAAAAGTGTCCGCCACCACGATAGTCTTGATATCCATTGTATTTTTCAAAGGCAGTAAAATCAGCATGTCCAGGACGCAATCTTCCATGAAAAGCAGAATAGTCTTTTGATTTAGTGTTTTGATTCTCAATGATAATTGTAAGTGCAGTTCCTGTTGTATACCCGTTATACATTCCTGAAATAATATGCACTTCATCCGCTTCATGTCTTTGGGTTGAAATCTTACCTGTTGCCTTACGCTTATCCATGTCCGATTCGATTTGTTCCATATCCACCTTAAAGCCTGCAGGAAGACCATCTAATGTAATACCGATGGCAGGACCGTGGCTTTCACCAAATAATGTCCAAGATATATTTGTACCGAAATTATTTTTCATAAGGTCCTCTTTCTAATACTTCTTGTATTTCTTTAAAAGAAAGTTCTTTGATGATATAAGAACCAGATTGTTTTACTAGAATTGTAGATACGGTATTATGACTGCTTTTCTTATCATGTGTTACATATTCTAATAGTGTGGCAGTATCATAGTCTGGTACTTGGGGTAAATCTAGTTTTTTATAGATGTTTAATACGCGTTGTTTTAATGCTTCATTTTCAATAAAGAATAACATACCCATCGCCACGCATTCTCCATGAAGATATGTATTTAATCCATATGCAGATTCAATGGCGTGTCCAATGGTGTGTCCAAAGTTTAAAATTTTTCTAAGATTACTTTCTCTTTCATCTTGTTGAACTACATCTCGCTTTAATTCAATGGAACGCGTAATAATCGCATCGATATCTATTGTTTCTTGTTCAAATAGAGAGACTAAATGATCATCTAAAATGAGTCCCATTTTTAAAGCTTCACATAATCCATTGTGTTGTTGACGAAGAGAAAGTGTAGATAATACGTTTGGATCGATAATAACGGTTTTAGGTTGCCAAAATGCCCCTACAATGTTTTTGTAGGAACCCATATCAATAGCTACTTTTCCGCCTACACTTGAATCAACCTGGCTTAATACAGTTGTTGGGATGTTGTAGAAATCAATGCCGCGCATATAGCTAGCGGCGACAAAACCTGCAAGATCTCCGACAACACCACCGCCTACCGCAATAATGGCATCTTTTCTAGACATGTTGTGTGAAATCATTTCTTCTAAAAGATTTTTATATTGATCAAAACATTTGGATGGTTCACCTTGCGGAATGGTGCATATAAAAGAATCAGGACACTGTTCTTTTACGATGTTGACCCATTTTTCAGGCACACCTGTATCTGTGATAATCGCAATTTTTCTTGATACAGGAATATATTCATGTACTTTTTGAATTGCGTTTCTTTCAATATATATTGGATATGAATGATTTTCTAAATCGACATTTAACTTCATAATAAAAAACTCCTTTCATATATCATACCATGAACATAAGCTTTTTTCAGAAATTTTCTGAAAGAAATAGTATAATGAATATATGGAGTACTTAGTTAAGGTTCAAGACTATTTGAAATTGAAAATAAAGGATACATATCGTTTGGCTCATTCGTATCGTGTCGCAAATATTGGAAAGGAAATTGCTGAAAAAGAAGGGTTGAATGTAGAAGATTTAATGATTGCGTGTTTGTTGCATGATGTGAGTTATTGTACACCTTTTAAAACACAGGATGAGTGGCAAAATCATGGAAGGGTATCTGGTAAAATGGTGCGTATATTTCTTGAATCGATTGACTATCCTAAAGAGCGTATTCATGATATATGTTATGCCATTGCGATTCATGTAGATTTAAAAGCGGATTTTGATGGGGAATATAATGCGTTTACACTGAGTGTACAAGAAGCGGATAATATTGATCGTGTAGGCGCCTATCGCTTATATGAAACGTTAGAAGCTGTGCAGTTTAGTAAACAACCAATTGATGTACAAATTCAATATGTGGAGTCTATGTTACAAACATTGAATGAATATGCTTCTTATACATGTACAACAAAGACGGCACAAACATTATGGCTAGATCGTATTCAATTTCAAATGAATTATTTTGAGCGTTTAAAAGATCAATTAAAAATATCCACAGCCTTATAAGCTGTGGATAAATGTTTCTACACGATACATGATTTGTTTCAGATTCTCAATATCTGTTTGAATATTTCCTGTTTCTAAAGAATGATTCCCATCAACAATACTATGAAATTCAATAAGATGATAAATACAATAGTGTTCAATCTTATCGAAGTTAGCCCACTGATCTTTGGTTCCAGAATACACTAAATCTTTTTGTTGAAGATATTCCAAAGTAAAATCTAATGGTGTGAAATAGATATTGGCAGTTAACTTATATTCATGGGCAAGTTTAGCTGCACAGTAAGTACCTATACTTTTTGAGATAAAGAGAATGGAATCATAAGCTTTTAAATCGAATTTATGAATTTGGTCTTTGGCTTGTTTATATGCCTCATTTTTAGATTTGTTTAAATCAAAGTCTAGGTTTTTAAAATGAATTTCTTTTATTTCATAATCCATATTTTTTAATATCTTCTTTGAATAGTATAGTAATGGCTTATCTGTGTGATATCCAATTCCAGGAAATAATATAGCGAGTTTCATGCTTTTAGTATAGGATTATTCATCTAAATTATCAATCGCATATTGTGCTTCTTCAGCTGTGAATTTTTCTCCATATTCCGAAGTTAATTGATCATAGATGGCATCTTTTGACATGCTCATAGTTTCTTGATAATTTTTGGCAGATTTTAAGGCTGACTCTAAATAGTCTCCCTTAATATTATCAATCGCATATTGTGCTTGCTCAGTTGTGAATTTTTCTCCGTTTTCCGAAGTTAATTGATCATAGATTCGAGCTTTTGACATATGCATCGTCTTTTTGTAGTTTTCTCCGCATTTTAATGCATTTTCCTTATAGTCTACATTCAGATTATCAATCGCATATTGTGCGGTTTCGACATCAAATTGATCTCCATATTCCGACGTTAATTGATCGTAGATACCTTGTTTGGACATGTGCATCATATCGCTATAAGTTTTTGCGCTACGTAGCGCATTGCGATACTCTTTTGGAACACTTGTATCTTCCTTTGTTTCTACTATTTTTTCTTTTGTTTCTTTAGTCTTAGTTTCTTTATCATTTGCTGTTGAACATGCGACTGCCGATAAGACAATAGCGGCTGTTAAAAATACTTTTAAACCCTTTTTCATATATACTCCTTATTTCTTTTTCTTTAGTATAAGAAAAATATAAAGAGGTTTGGTATGCCGTGAGCATACATTTAGAAGAAGGTGTCAATCCATACAAAGAATTCTACGTTTATAAATGTGAATATAAAGTAGATAATAAAGTATAAAATAAACCAAGGTATTTTTTTGAAATGTTTGTGAAACAGATTCTTGTTGTAGTAAAGGAATAAACCAAAATGCATAAATGTAAAACAACTAATTTTATTGAGTGTGCTGTTTTTGATAGTTTCACCAGGTTGCATATCCACTGTTACCATAAACATAAATACAATCCAGGCAAGACTAATCATCTTGGATTTGAATGTATCATTATTAATAGCTGGAATTATAACTTGTTTTTGTTGAATGGCTAGATCCATTTCTTTAACCGAATTATAGCGATTCTTATAATCCAATTGTGTTGCCTTTAAAATAACTTGTTTTAAATCAAAGGAAATATTGTTTTGATGTTCTAGTGAACCATTTAATAGGTAGTTCATTAATTTACCCAAGGCATATATGTCTGTTTGCGGATTGGATTGTTGAAAACCAAATTGTTCAGGTGCTGCATAGCCAACACTGCCTAAAATAAGGGTATCTTTATTTTTTTTGGAATCTAAAAATCGTGCAATGCCAAAATCAAGGAGTGTCACCTTATTATTGTGATAAATAATATTTTCTGGTTTGATATCACGATGGATAATAGGTGGATTTAACTTATGTAATGCATCTAAACATTCACATAATTGATGCATGATGTCTTTAACTTGTTCTTTTGAAAAGGATTGTTGATCCAATGTTTTACCTTCTATATATTCTTCAATTAGTATTAAATGATTGTCACTTTCTTGTATCACAAAAATTTTAGGTAAGTATGGATTCTTTATCTTTTGAAGTGTTTGATAAAGTGTTTTATCATAATAATTTAATTTTTTCTGGATATATTTGGTGTGTGATGTTTCATGTTCTACTAATGAAATGGTTTTATCTTGATCTTGTTTAATTATTTGTAAAGTCTTCATAAATTGCTCTTTCTTGTGTATATTATAAGTATTATGGCAGAGACAAATCAATTATTAAAAACAATTCAAGAAACAAAGAGTGATGGTTTAAATACTTTAATGGAAAGTCTAGATAATTTAACTTTTTCACAGTATTTAAATCACATATTAGAAATTAAACATGTAACTAAGGCACAAGTTTTATCGAAGACAACGATTCAAAGGAATTATGGGTATCAAATATTTGATGGATCCAAGGTTCCTAATAAAGATAAGGTGATTCAGTTAAGTTTAGGATTAGGCTTAGATTTACGTATGACAAACAACTTATTGTCGTTATCGAATAATGGGATGTTGTATCCAAAAGTAAAAAGAGATGCATTATTGATTTATTGTATTGAGAACAAGAAGAGTGTATATGAAACCAATGAGTGTTTGATGGAGTATAAGTTAGAATTATTGGATTAGTGGTGAGAAAATCATCACTTTTTTGTTGACAACGGAAAGTCAAACTCCTATAATGCCTATAAAGTTACTAGGAATAGTAAGCGGAGGTACTGATTATGAAGCGATGTTGTAGCTGTTTAAATGAATAATATTGAATTTGTTTAATAGGAGGAAAAGAAAATGACAGTATATAAAGCAATTTCAGATTTAATTGGAAATACACCATTAGTAGAATTAACACATATTGAAGAAAAAGAAGGTTTAGATGCTAGTGTTGTTGCGAAAGTAGAATTTTTTAATCCAGCAGGTAGTGTAAAGGATCGTATCGCAAAGAAAATGATTGAGGATGCTGAGAAAAAAGGATTGATCAAACCAGGTGCTACATTGATTGAACCAACAAGTGGAAATACAGGTATTGGTATAGCTTCTGTTGCAGCCGCTAAGGGATATAAGGCTATCATGACAATGCCTGAAACAATGAGTGTTGAGCGTCGTAACTTATTGAAGGCGTATGGTGCCAAAGTTGTTTTAACAGATGGCAAGGCCGGTATGAAAGGTGCTATCGCAAAAGCTCAGGAATTGGCAGCTGCTACACCAAACAGTTTTATTCCAAGTCAATTTGAAAATCCATCAAACCCTCAAGCTCATTATGAATCTACAGGTCCAGAAATTTGGAAGGATACAGAAGGAAAAGTTGATATTTTTGTTGCCGGTGTTGGAACGGGTGGTACTGTAAGTGGTACAGGTAAATATTTGAAGGATCAAAACCCAAATGTGAAAGTGGTTGCGGTTGAACCTGCAACAAGTCCAGTATTGTCTGAAGGTCATGCAGGTCCTCATGGTATTCAAGGTATTGGTGCTGGCTTTGTTCCGAATACTTTGGATACAAGTGTATATGATGAAGTCTTTACAGTCACAAATGAACAAGCTTATGAAACAGGTCGTTTGATTGCACATAATGAAGGTATGTTAGTAGGTATTTCAAGTGGTGCTGCTACATATGCCGCTATTCAAATCGCAAAACGTCCCGAAAACAAAGGGAAAACAATCGTCGTATTATTACCAGATACAGGTGAGCGTTATTTATCTACTCCAATGTTTGCGGAATAATAAAAAATACGAAGTAAAAATTACTTCGTAAAAGTCTTGGCATAGCCATGATCTTCTCTAGAACCCGTACCAATGGGTTCTTTTATTTTTCCAATTTCTTCGATTTCAAATGGCGTCAATTGATATACATAGTTTAGCCAGTTTCGATATAGAAGATTGGCATGGCTTCTCCATTTTAAGATTGGTTCTTTTTCTGGATCATCATCGGGAAAATAGTTAAATGGAATATGGATGGGTTTATTGGCTTTTAAATCTCTAAAATACTCATCTTTTAATGTTTCTTTTCCATATTCTAAATGACCTAAAATAAATATTTGACGATAGTCCTTTGTGACAATGATATTTGAACCAATTTCATCATTTTTAGATAGAATAGATAAGCATTTCACTTTTTTGACGGCTTCTTCATCAATTGCCGTATGTCTTGAATGCGGCGTATAGTGGATTTCATCAAAGCCATTGGTTAAAAAGTCATATTCATCGACTAATTGTTCTGGGAAGATGCCGAATACTTTTTCTGGCAAGATATGCTTTTGAACTCCATAATGATAATACAGTCCGGCTTGGGCTCCCCAACAAATATGTAGTGTAGAATAGACATGTGTTTTAGACCATTCCATGATTTCTTCAAGTTCATTCCAATAATCGACATCTTCATATTCTAGATGTTCTACAGGAGCTCCTGTAATGATCATTCCATCGTAATAATTATCTTTTAACTTTTCAAAGTATGTATAGAATTTGACTAAATGATCTTGGCTTGTATTTTTAGAAACATGGTTTTTTACCATCATAAAATCTATGTCGACCTGTAATGCACTCTTTGAAATTAATCGTAAAATCTGAGTTTCTGTTTCTATTTTTTTGGGCATTAGATTGAGAATCACGATTTTTAATGGTCGAATTCTTTGTCTATGTGCACTTTTATCTTCAATCGCAAAGATTTTTTCACTTTCTAATATGTCTTTTGCGGGCAATGCATCGGGTATGTTGATTGGCATAAATAAACAACTCCTTTTTTGTATACACTTTATTATACGCGAAAAAAAAACAGAATGGAAATTTTCCATTCTGTAAAAGACTATGCTTTCATGGCGTCTAGAGCTTGTTGTAAATCGTCGATGATGTCTTGTGCATCTTCAAGACCTACAGAGAAACGAATTAAGTCTGGAGCAACACCGGCTTCTTTTAATTGTTCTTCACTCATTTGACGGTGCGTATGACTTGCTGGGTGTAATAGACAAGTTTTGGCGTCTGCAACATGGGTTACAATAGAAGCAAGTTTTAAGCTGTCCATGAACTTTTCAGTTTGATCACGATCGGCTTTTAATCCAAATGACAATACACCACAAGTTCCATTTGGACAATATTTTTTAGCTAATTCATGATGAGGATCACTTTCAAGATCTGCATATTTAACCCATGCAACATCTTCATTGGCTTCTAAGTATTTGGCTACAGCTAGTGCATTTGCGCAATGTGCCTTCATACGTACAGCTAATGATTCTAATCCTAGATTTAAGTAATATGCATTTTGAGGTGCTTGGATGGATCCTAAATCACGCATCAATTGGCTTGTAGCTTTTGTGATATAAGCTAATTTACCAAATTTTTCGGCATAGACAATACCATGATACGATTCATCTGGTGTAGTTAGTCCTGGATATTTTTCTGCATGTTCTAGCCAGTTGAAGTTACCACTATCTACAATGGCTCCACCTACACAAGATGCATGTCCATCCATATATTTTGTGGTAGAGTGAGTCACAATATCAGCTCCCCATTGGATTGGTTGACACATAATTGGTGTAGCGAATGTGTTGTCAATGATTAATGGAACTCCATTCGCATGAGCAACTTTCGCAAATTTTTCAATATCGAAAATACGTACAGTTGGATTTGTGATGGTTTCTCCAAAGACACATTTTGTGTTTGGTTTGAATTCTTTTTGAAGATCTTCTTCACTGATTTCTGGGTCAACAAATGTACAGCCGATACCCATTTTCTTCATTGTTACACCAAATAGGTTGTAAGTTCCACCATAGATGGCACTAGAAGCAATTAAGTGATCTCCAGCTTCACAAATGTTGAATACCGCAAAGAAGTTGGCAGCTTGTCCACTTGATGTTAGCATAGCAGCAATACCACCTTCTAAAGCAGCAATCTTACTTGCGACAATATCGTTTGTTGGGTTTTGAAGGCGTGAATAGAAATATCCACTGTCTTCTAAATCGAATAATCTTCCCATTTGAAGACTTGAATCATATTTAAAAGTAGTACTTTGATAAATTGGTACTTCTCTAGGTTCGCCGTTTTTTGGTTCATAACCGGCATGTAAACATTTAGTTTCTGTTTTCATAATTTTTTACCCTCCGCTTTTATAATCATTATTTTAAGCTTTTCTTTATAAAAAGTAAAAGAAAAGCTTAGATTACATAATCAAAGCTTTGTTCACGATTTAAAATGTCTTGTAGTGAGATTCCTTTTAAATAGGTTTCAATCACTTGATTTAATCCTTCATAAATATAAAGTGTAGTACAATCTTCTTTTCTTGGACATACATTTACTTCTGAGTCTAAGCAGGCAACACAAGACAAATTGCCTTCAGTTGCGACTAGTACGTCATATACAAGGATTTGGTCTGGATTTTTTGCGAGCTTATATCCCCCTTGAAAACCACGGTTGGATTGAACCATTCCACTTTTTGTAAGAATTGGAACGATTTGTTCTAAATATTTTTTTGAGATGTTTTGTCTGGCGGCAATATCCTTTAGTGTTATAAAGCCTGAATCATTATGTTGAGCTAAATCTATAAGTAGGCGAAGGGCATAACGTCCTTTTGTAGATATTTTCATTTTTATTCCCCTTTTCTTTTTATTATAATAATATATATTTAGTAGGTTTTCTAGCAAAGAGGTAAAAAATGGTTAAAATTGTCGTTTTTGATTTAGACGGAACACTATATGATTCACATAAACATATTGATAAAGATACAGTTCACAAAATAATTGAACTTGAACAAAAAGGTATTGTAGTTGGGATTGTGACTGGAAGGTTTTATGAAGAGTTGGATGAAGTTATCGAAAAACTAAAACTAAGAGAATACAATGGTTTTGTGGCAAGTTCGAACGGTTTAGAAATACATGATTTTTTAGATGGGAAAATAAAGTGTTTTACGCGACTCTCAAAAGATGAAGTAAAAGAATTGATAGAAGAAGCAAAGAAACATCATATGATTAGTTATGTTTGGCAAAATGGTCGTTATTCGATGTTTGATATATCATTTATGAATGGATTAAAAAAGCTTGCTTCAGTAATTCCTTTTAATGTGCATTATATAAGAGCATTAAGAGAGACTGAATTTGAGAAGAGTATATCTTTAGAGGTACCTTTATATGACAAGGTGTGTTTTGCAGGACTTCCAATCTTGAAATTAAAAAAATCAATCTTAAAACAGCATCCAGAATATCGATTTTATGATGTTGGAAGACTTGGAACTGAATTATGCAAGAAGGATGTTGGGAAGCTTGAAGCTATTCAATTCATTTGTCGGAAGAAAAACACCTCTATAGATTGTGTAATGGCTTTTGGAGACAATGGAAATGATGTGAATTTACTAGCCTCTTGTGGATATGGAGTTGCGATGAGAAATGGGAGTGCACAGGCAAAAAAAGCCGCTAAATATATTAGCGACTATACAAATAATGAGCAGGGTGTGCTTCGATTTATAAATTCGTTTTTTGGATGAAATATTGATCCAAAAAGATAAGAATTCCATTTAGTACAAGGAAGGATCCAGTTAAAGAGAAAATAAAGTCTAAGGATTGAATGGGTTTCATAAGTAATACAATTCCGACAACTAAGATAAAGATAGCTCCCATAAGATTGACTTTCCATTGTTCAAAAGCATTATCTTTTAAGAGTAATACTTTTTGAAAATGGGATAGGGAATTAATAATCAATAGAATTCCTACAAGCATAGGTACAATACTAATGAATTTTCTTGGCTCAAAACTCATATATAGGCCTACAGACAATAGGAATATGCCTAATACAAGAGTTGTTAGTGTTGTACTATTTCTTTTCTTGAAATATGTATATAGAAATAGAATCGCAATGACTAAAAAGATACATCCAATAACTCGCGTAATTGTTGTTAATATGGAGACGTTAAATATGCATAAGACTAAGCCAGATAAAATGCATAGAATTGCCGATGAGATGGCTTCTGTTTTTGTTTCTTTCATATAATCACAACCTTTCACAATTATTATAGTCTGTTGTATACTAAATCTAAAGAGGTGATGAACATGAAAGTAGCAGTGTTATTAGAAAATGGATTTGAAGAATTAGAAGCTATGGGCCCCATTGCCTTACTTAGACGTGGTGGACTTGATGTGGATATGATTGGTGTTAACAATGAAGAACAGGTTACAGGACGTTTTGGCGTAACCTATTCGAGTGTGTTTCCAATGAACACATATGACTTTAGCAATGTGGATTGTTTAGTTTTACCTGGTGGTCCACATTATCAAAAGCTAGAAAAGAATGAAGAAGTATTAAAATTAGCTCATGAGTTTGCCGAAAATAAAGTATTGGCAGCTATTTGTGCTTCTCCAACAATCTTAGGTCATGAGGGTATCTTAAAAGGTAAAAAATATACTTGTTTTAAAGATATGGATGAAGATTTTGGTGGTGAATATCAATATGCTTATGCCGTTACAGACGGAAACATCATTACGGGTGTAAGTGCGGCAGCAAGTATTGAGTTTGCGTTTGCGATTCTAGAAAAGCTTTGTGGTAAAGAACATACAGAAAAAGTAAAAGCATCGATTTATTATGATGCAAAGCACTAAAAAAATTGTCATCGTGAATGATGACAATTTTTAGTTTATGCTTCTTCATTTAATAAATGGAATTTTTCAAAGATATAGAATAGTAAAGACATGATCATTCCTGTGATACAAGCAAGTACCATTCCTGATAAGGAAATATTTCCTAAGTGAATTGTTACTCCGCTAAGTCCAACAACGAACACAACAGATGTTAAGATCATGTTTACGCTTTTTCCATAATCGACTTTTTGGTCGACTAGAATTCTTAATCCACTTGTACCAATCATACCGTATAGTAAGAAACTGATTCCACCGATAACTGGATTTGGAATTGTTTGAATCAATGCAGATAATGGACCAATGAATGAACAGATGATGGATAGGATGGCAGCTCCGGCAATAACTTGTACGCTATATACGCCAGTAATCGCCATAACTCCAATGTTTTCTCCGTAAGTTGTAGTTGGAACAGATCCAATTAAACCTGAAATCATTGTTGAAAAGTTATCTGCAAATAAAGAGCGGTGTAGTCCTGGATCTTCGATTAGGTTTCTTCCTACAACTTCACCTGTAACGATTTGGTGACCAATGTGTTCTGATGCGATAACTAATAATACGGGAAGCATCATTAGAATGGCATCCATACTGAATTTTGGTGCTTGAAAGTTTGGAATTGAAATAAAGCTTGCTTCTAATACAGGAGTAAAGTCTACAATGCCTACGGCAACAGCAGTTAAATATCCTGTAACTACGGCAATTAAGATTGGGATAACACTTAAGAATTTTTTGAAGCATACACTTCCAATTACGGCCATACCAAGTGTAACCGCAAAAACAATCACGTTTTTAGGGTCAATGTTATCTCCTAGAATTCCAGCTGTATTTGCAGCCGATGAAGATAGTTCAAGACCAATTAATGCAACAACGGGTCCCATCGCGGCAGATGGTAGTACGATATCAATCCATTTTGTTCCAAATTTCTTGATGATCATTGCCAATAAACATCCGCAAAAACCAACCGCAACAAATCCACCACATGCGTATGGATATCCAAATTTTGCGATAATGATATTTGCGGGAGCAATGAAGGCGAAGCTACTTCCTAAATAGGCTGGTGCTTTTCCTTTTGTGATAAAAATAAACAACAATGTTCCAATACCATTCATGAATAGTACGATAGCTGGGTTAATACCGAATAAGAATGGTACTAATACACTGGCTCCAAACATTGCGAACATGTGTTGAATACTTAATGGTATCAGCAGATTTGCGGGTACTTTTTCTTCAACTTGAATAATTCGTTTTGCCATGAAAAATATTCTCCTCCTAAAATATACCTTAACTTTTATACCACATTTTAATGGATTATGAAACTAATTTAGGCTATAATTATCAAGTAGTGCGCCTGTAGCTCAACTGGATAGAGTATCAGATTCCGATTCTGGCGGTTGCAGGTTCGAGACCTGTCAGGCGCGCCATTTAGGTGAAACATGAAAACAATACTTTTTGATTTAGATGATACATTAATTGAATCGATGCACGTATGGGAAGATGCCATCATTCATTTATTTAAAAAGATGGATTTGTATATGAGTATGGAAGAGGCTCGTCAAATCTTTTTTACGATGAAATTTTCAGAGGTTTTAACATACATCAAAGAAAGATTTCATACTAAACAGGATGAGGCTTGGATGTTCAATGAAGTACATGAAGATATTTTAAATCAATATGCGTATCATATTGAGGCAAAGAAGGGGGCTTTGGACTATATAAAGAAGTGTGCTTCAGAAAAGAAAAAGATGGCTGTATTAACATCAAACACAAGGGTATTATCCGAAAATGTATTAGATCGACTTGGTATGTTGGAATATATGGAGAATGTATATTCAGCAGATGAATTAAAGATGTCAAAAAGAGAAGTGGATATTTATGAGTATGTATTGAAGGATTTAAATACAAGTGCAGAAAATGCAATCGTATTTGAAGATTCAATGTATGCGATCAATACAGCTCGATCATTAAATATTGAGTGTATTGGTTTAGTGAATCCAAATAATCAAAAGGTATTTGAGGAAAACCATGTAAAAACAATCGTTGATTTTACAGAATTGTGTTAAAATCATGATATGTCCCAGTAGCTCAGTTGGATAGAGCATTCGCCTCCTAAGAGTTAAAAATGATTGGCTAGAGCTGTAAAAATTGAATAGAAAATATGCCTCCGTAGCTCAGTGGATAGAGCGTCGGTTTCCTAAACAAGAGGTGGCCTTTTGTAGTAAAATATTGATAAATGCGGATATAGCTCAGCTGGATAGAGCGACGCTCTCCTAAGGGTCAGGTGGAGCAATCCCCTTTTGGAAGCGATTTATGAAATAAATTTGAAAATTGCTCCATTACAATTAAATAAGTCTCAGTACCTCAGTAGGATAGAGGGTTCGCCTCCTAAGCGGCAGATTGTTCGATTCCTTCGAGCAGTGAAAATTGCATAAATCTTAAAAATGTCTCAGTAGCTCAGCTGGATAGAGCACACGCCTCCTAAGCAGGAGGTCATTTTCCTAAGCAAGAGGTAGAAGTTGTGGTATTATAAGCATAGATATTTCGGTAGCTCAGCTGGATAGAGCGTCCGCCTCCTAAGCGGAAGGTCGTGGGTCCGAATCCCATCCGGAATACCATTTTAGCCTTTATTTAAGCGGTTTTTCCGCTTTTTTTGTTTTTTTAAATACCTTTTCATCACTGTTAAAATTCACGTTTCAAACGGAAAAATAATTAAATTTTAAAGGTGTTCGGATGACCTATCTTTATCCGAACTTTTTTGTGCTATTTTTGGGGCCATCTAATGGATTTCTAATGGTCATCTAACGGCATCGAATAGAACCCTACGACACAGGACGTATCAAACGATACGTCACTAGCTAATATTGATCATTTAATCACCACTCAACGTGGCTATTAGAAGCTGCAATAAATCAGGATCTTGCTTGATTTTTTCAAGTACTTTATCTATGTCGACTTTCTTATTTGCCTGTGGAACATCAACATAGTTTTCTATATGTTGTTTGTAAAAACTGTCCTCAAATTTTTGTGCGTTTACTCTTCGGTCTTCATCTAAGATGTGACTATATAGATCCATGACCATATCTGCTTGAGAATGCCCAGTATCTCCTTGGGTTGCTTTTATATCGCCATTGTTTAATTTCAATTTATAGGTTGTACTAGTATGACGCAAAGAATGAAAGACAACGTGGGGAAGCCCAGCTTCTTTCTCTAATTTTGAAAGGCCTTTACGAATAATGCTTCCATCACATGGAATGCCATTTGGTTGACATATTACAAGATTATAATCATGATAAGCATCTCCATAGGCTCCCTTATATTTACCTTGATCTTCTTTCCATTGCTTCAAAAAAGAAGCTAATGTGGTTGGAAGCCATATTTTTCGAACACTACTATCTGTTTTAGGAGTTTTTAATATCAGTCTTGTCGTATTTTTCCTTTTTTCAAATTGAGGAAAGATGAATAGTACATCTTTGTTGTTCAATTTTTCAATGGCATCCATACGGGCACGTTCTAATTGTTGTTTTATATAAATGTGTGTATCACCACACGCAAAATCATCTTCACTGATATGCACATTGTCCCAAGTCAAACCTAGCACTTCGCCCATTCTTAAAGAACAGGCAAATGCGAGTTGAATGGCAATGGATAGTTTTGGATCTTCACAAACTTCAAGTGCTTTGGCAATCTGATTGGCTGTCCATATTTCTCGCTTTTCATAATCATGCTTGGGCGTATCCACTTTTAAAAATGGATTATTGGAAATGTATTCCCATTTTACGGCTACATTAAATGTGCATCGTAAAACTCTATGAACTTCTGTGACAACACGAGTGGATACTTTTCCTGTCTTCTTTGTGTTTTCACTTTCTTTTAGATTTGCATAATATTGCTCAATGGTTATCGGACGAATTTCATCCAGTTTATAATGCCCTAAATATGGAGAAATATATGTTGTAAATAAGGCCGTATTCTTTTCCATAGTAGATATTGACCATTTATTGCATCCATATAGATCCACGTATGTTGGCCAGAATTCATTTAAAGTCGTAGTACTTGGTGCAATAAAGGTTCGATTGGCTTGTTGTAATTCAACTTCTGCCTTACGTTTTCTGGCTTCCCGTAATGTTCTAAAGGATTCCCATTTTTGTTTTTGCTTTCCATATTTATCCGTATAATAATAAACTACATTGTATTTATCCTTTCGTTTTTGTATGGATGCCATTTTATTCACCACTCTCAATTTCTAATAGTTTCATCAATAATTTCTTACGTATATTTTTATCTTCACTAAGTTGTTTTACTAAATCCACAGCATCTTTTTTATCCTTATCAGGCAATTCTTTTTTCATGGATTTCGTAAATTCTTTGTTTATTTTTACAGCTTTTTCTTTTGCGGTTAATCCAATCTGGTTGAAAGAAATATCATTATGTTCATAATAATAAATGTCGCGATAATGTCGTCCATCTGGAGAAGTTTTACTAGAAAAAAATTTTAATCCTGCTAAAGTGTGTCTAGGTAGTTTTAGATTTAATGTAGTTTGATCTAGATGTTTAAGTACGAGACGATCATCATATGGATTAATTCCATAAGTAGTAAACATTAATGAATTAGGATTTATATCAAAATGATAGATTTCTTTCGATCTCTTTTTCCAATTTTGTAATAATTCATATAAGGCACATGGAATAGAGTAGATATTTTCTTTGTCTACATAATGATGAACAACTTGTGTTTTTAATTTTATTTTCTTATCATGAACATATTTTTGGATAACATAATCTTTAGGAAGAAATTGCAATTCTTTTTCATACATGCGCTCCATTACTTTATTTGTTCGAATATAGTATTTATCTTTTTCATGATAAAAATCGCTCCAAACTAGACCAAGAACATCTGTTACATTCATCCCGGTTGCAAATACGATCTGCATAATAACGTAAAGCTTTTCTTCTTTGCATGCATCAAAAATTTGAATCATCGTTTCATATGTCCAATCTGCATATTTCTTTGGCCTCTTTTTAAAATCATGTGGATCAGAAATGTGTATTTCATTGAATGGATTTTCATCCATGATTCCCATCTTAATTGCATGATCGCAAGTACTGATAAGTAGTAACTTGCAAGCACGGATTGTTTTAACAGATAATGCACTATTTCTTCCTATGCTTTTTGTAGCACATAGTTGGTTAATAATAGAATTTGCTAAATTGGAGTCGACTTCTTTCACTTTTTTCGTTTGAATCATATTACGAAGATACACATCATAGTTTTTTTGAGCTTCGTGATATTTTTTTAAATGATCTCTGAAATATGGATCAGCAAGCCAGTCTTCCATGACATCCACAAACAAACTTTCTGGTGAAAACATACAAACTTCACCATCTAATAATTCTTTTCGTTTAGCTGCATCTTCATAATTATCGAATATTTCTTTGATTGACTTTATTTCCTTTGTAGGTGTGACTACTTCGTAAGTAATTTGATATTTCTTTCCCAATTTTAAAATTACAGCCATCCCTCATTCCTCCTTTATTGTTGACTGTCAAACCATTGATCAAAGGATTCCTTGTTAATACGAAGTAATTTACCAACACGAATCACTTTAAACAAGCCTTTTCTTGTTAAGTCATAGGCTGCTGTTCTTCCAATACCGAGTATTTTCATGATTTCAGCAACGGTATACGTCTTCTTTTCGCATATAACAGGTTGTTTCATCGCTTTGTTCCTCCTTACTATAAAGTTTTTAAAACAGAAATTCTCACCTACAAATTAAAAGGAAGCAGCTGGAAAAGGACTGCTTCCAAAAGGAAAGGGAACATAACCAATGCTACTTTCTTTGGCTATGTAAACGTAGATCCAAACTGATTTTGATTTTACGATCAATTGCCAACATATCCAATCTACTTACAGTAGCAATTTTCTTTAACAATCTACTTTTATCAATGACACGAATCTGTTCACACATGACCATAGATTTATATTTCAATCCAATACCTTCTGGTAAAAGATGATGTGTTGGCAAATGATGTTTTGTATAAATCTTGGAAGATAAACAAGCAACAATGGTTGTTGGACTATATTTATTACCACGATTGTTTTGAATAATCACAACAGGTCTTACTTTTCCTTGTTCGGATCCGGATGCATCACTTAAATCCGCTAAATAGACTTCTCCTCTTTTAACTTTCATACATACTCACTCCTTATGTAAAACCAGGAACTAGTCCTGGTTGATGGTTAAAAATAAAATATTTATCGTGTTTTCTATTTATCACCTGATTACCCGAAAACAAAGGAATCCTATTAGACAAGATAGTTGCTAATTATCTTTCATTGGCATCGCACCAACCCATATCACGCTTGAGCCTGTCGCTAGAAGTATCATTATCTTATATATTGTCATGGCACAATCAGCAAAATTGTTTATCAATCTAAAGTATCATCGCTCGTTAAAAACATCATCGCGCAGTAGTGAAATAGCTCAAATATATAAGTGTTGTATCTAATAGTTGTTATGCTGTTTTCAAAGAGCTACTAGGAAGATATGTATATCCCCCTTCACTAGATAGTCCTTGAAATCGTCAATTATTAGCCTCTCTTTTTACATTTTTTTGAGAATTTTTCGATTCTTTTATAAACTGCGTTGGTCGTCATATGTAAATCTTCAGCAATTTCCCACACACAATACTTGTTTTTCAACATTACAATAATTTTCTGCATGACAGGATCACACGTTTTTAAATGCTTATAAACAACGGCATCATTAACTCCATTCAGTACATCTTCCCATGTATATTCACTTATATAATCTTCAGAAGGTTCATTTAGAAAGAATTTCACCTCAGTTGGTGATTCGTTACGGTGAAAACTGCGATTTTTATTGAAATCAAAATCATCTAGTTCACGAAGATATCGTATCTTCCATTCAGAAAATCCTAATAATCGTAGTAAGTTTTCTTCTTTTTCTTTTGCTTCTAAATACTTTTTCTTTTCATAACCATAGTTATACATTTAATTATTCCTCCTTTTGTGAAGGAGAAACAATTTCCCCTTCACTTGAAAGTCCACAAAAAAGGCATTTTTTAGCCTTGAAAGGGATAAAAAAAACAGATCAACTGTCTGAAACAGAGATCTGTACCAATAAGTTGTATTTTTGATTCAATTCTCTTTTCATATTTGAAAAGAGTTTGGAGGAGACAGAATTCTTACCATTAACATTATTAGAACATGTGAAAGTTAGTTCATCAATAACTAAAACAAAATAAATATAAAATAAAAAAATATCACTAAATGGTGATATTTATGTTTCTATTTATACATAATTCCTTTATAATTGAAAATAAAGAAAGAGGTCTAATCATATGGAAATTAGTTATAATCGTTTGTTTAAATTATTAATTGATAAAGGTATGAAGAAAACTGAATTTGCAAAAATTGCAGGACTTACTCCTGGAACGTTAGCAAAACTTTCAAAGAATCAAACAGTTTCAATGGATTCTTTAATTAAAATGTGTAAAACATTAAATTGTAGTTTTGATGATATTGTGGAAATAATTAATACAAAAAATTGAGGTGATTATATGCCGATTGTTTTGGATAATAATAAAGTTGGTGCTATTGGAGAGTATATAAAAGAAAATGCAGAAGAACATTCAAAAGTCACAATTTCTTCTCCAATATTTACAATTTATGCTTTTGAAGAACTTAGAAAAGTATTAGAAAAAAGTGATAAATTTCGTTTTCTTTTCAATGAACCAACTTTTATTAAGAGAATTATCGCAAATGATAAAGAAGTAAAAGAATTTGAACTTCAGATGCATCAAAGAGAAAGAAATGTTTCTGAATTTAATTTGGAAATTGGTTTAAAGAATAACTTGGATCAAAATCAAATTGCATCAAAATGTTATCAGTTCATTCAAGATAAAGGTGAAATAAAATCTGTTGTTAAATCAGGTTGTGTAACTCCCAGCAATATTCTTGTAGAGAATCCAGATAATAGTTTTCTAATTCAAGGAAACAATATTGCATTTTCAAAAGATGGTTTAGGATATACAAATCAAATTCGTTTTGATTTTAATACAGTTAATGATGAACAACAAATGATTGAGCAGTACTTAACTTTTATCAATCAAATCTTTGATAATGAAGAATTAGTTGTAGATGTGAAGGAAGAGTTACTAAAGCATCTATCCAATCTGTATAAAGAAAATTCTCCGGAACTTATTTACTATTTAACTTTATATAACATCTTCGGTGAAAAGCTGCTAAACATGGATGATATGGCCAGGGTGAAAGAGAGAACAGGCATCAATGAAACAAAGATCTGGAATTCTCTGTATAATTTCCAGCACGATGCTGTTGTTGGAGCAATTAAGAAACTTGAATTATACAATGGCTGCATTATAGCTGATTCTGTAGGACTTGGTAAAACTTTTGAAGCACTGGCTATCATAAAATACTATGAACTTAGAAATGACAGAGTGCTTGTATTATGTCCTAAGAAACTGCGCAGCAACTGGACAGCATTTAGAGAAAACAGTGTAACTAATTTTCTTGCTGAAGACCGTTTCAACTATGATGTTCTGAATCATACAGATTTGTCTCGTGATAAAGGAAAGTCGGGAGATATCAATCTGGAAACAGTCAACTGGGGTAATTATGATCTTGTTGTTATAGATGAATCTCATAATTTCAGAAATAATAATGCATTTAAAGGCAAGGAAACCCGATATCAGAAACTGATGAATCGAATCATCAAGAATGGTGTAAAGACAAAAGTTCTGATGCTTTCAGCAACACCGGTGAACAACAGACTGGCAGATCTGAAGAATCAGATTATGTTCATTACGGAAGATCAGGATGATGCCTTTAAAGAATCAGCAGGCATTAACAGTGTGGAAACAACATTGAGAGTTGCGCAGACAAAATTCAAGGAATGGTCAAAACTGCCGGATGAAAAAAGAACAACTTCAAATTTGTTGCCAATGCTCGATTACAATTTCTTTAATCTTTTGAATACAGTTACAATTGCAAGAAGCAGAAGACATATTCAGACATATTATGATACAAAAGATATTGGTGAATTTCCTACAAGACTAAAGCCAAAATCTATCAAGTCTGATATTGATATAAATAAGAATTTCCCATCTCTGGTAAAAGTAAATGGCATGATTGCGAGTCTTCATCTGGCTATTTATTCTCCAATGCTTTATGTGCTGCCAAGCAAACTTGAATACTATGAAAATATGTATGACCAGGAAGTAAAAGGCGGTACTGGAAAATTCAAACAGGTTGACCGTGAAAAAAATATTGTCAATCTGATGAGAGTAAATATCTTTAAGCGACTGGAAAGTTCAGTAAACTCATTTACATTGACATTGGAAAGAATCCTGAAGCAGATTGAAACTATGATGGCTGCTTTAGAGACTGGACAGGAATATGATCTGGATGAAGAAAGTTTTTCTGACAGTGAAGATGAAGATATGGACTGTGAGATTGGTGGAAAGATCAGAATTAAAGTCAAAGACCTTGATGTTCTTAAGCTTAGAGAAGATTTAACAGAAGATAGAAAGATCCTTGAAGATTTACTGTATCAGTCAATTGATGTTACGCCTGACAAGGATGCAAAGCTGCAGGACTTAAAAAATCAAATAGAAGAGAAAATCATGCATCCAATCAATGGAAATAATAAAAAAATAATTATCTTCACATCATTTTCTGATACAGCTGAATATCTGTACAGGAATATAAGTGACTGGCTTTTGAAAAAGCATGGACTGTATTCAGGACTTGTAACTGGCAGCAGCGGTTTGAAAACAAATCTGAAATATGTATCAAATCATTTTGAAACGATTCTTGCAAACTTTTCTCCAAGATCAAATCATCTGATTACAGACAATCATCAGATAGATCTGCTGATTGCTACAGATTGTATTTCAGAAGGTCAAAACCTTCAGGATTGTGACTATCTGATAAATTATGATATTCACTGGAATCCAGTTAGAATCGTGCAGAGATTTGGCCGTATCGACCGTATTGGATCACAGAATAAGGTTATTCAGCTTGTAAACTTCTGGCCGAATATGGAACTGGATGAATATATTAATCTTGAAAACAGAGTCAAGAACAGAATGGTTATGCTGGATATTTCAGCGACAGGAGATGATGATCTTTTAACAGCTGAAAGTAAGAATTTAGAGTATAGAAAGAAACAGTTGAAACAATTACAGAATGAAGTACTTGATGTTGAGGATCTGCAGGGTGGTATTTCTATTACTGATCTTACGCTTGATGATTTCATAATGTCTCTTGATAGATTTATGAAGGAAAATCCAAAGATTTTGGAGAGATATTCTACTGGTGTATATGCAATCACAGATATTCCTGAGAAGAATAAAGAAGAGTGTACAGATGGAGTTATTTACTGCCTGAAACAGAAAAAATATACAAATAATCAGGAAGCAGCAACTTCTCTATATCCTTACTATCTTGTCTATGTAGGCAGTAATGGCTCTATACATGTAAAAAATACAAATCCGAAAAAGATTCTTGATCTGTACAAAGCACTCTGTCAGGGGAAAAAAGAACCTGTTGAAAAACTAGTAAAAACATTCAATAAAAAGACAAAGAATGGATCTGACATGTCAGAATATACATCTTTACTGGAAAAGGCTGTTTATGACATAAAAGGTGTAGTTGAACAAAAAGGAATACAATCACTATTTCAGTTAGGTCAGTCTACCTTACTGGATAACTCAGTTACTGGATTGAATGATTTTGAATTGATTACATTTCTGGTGGTGACAAAATGACAATAATAGAAAGTTTAAAAATACCTGCAATTAACAAACAAAGAGTACCTGTTAAAATGCTGATTGATCAGCTTCAGCCAACACCTGTAAATAAAAGACTGATTGAAAGTCATGTTGCTTCTATTTATCTTGTAAGTTTATTGAATGAACAGACAATTCATTATAGAGCATATAAAGATGAGGAGTACAGCTATCAGGCGATTTATGTGCTGCAGGTAACATTGAAAAAGGATGATCAGTTAACTGATCTTTCTGTTCAGCTGCATTCAGCTTTTCCGGAACCTACCATTCTTTTAATGGAATATGCTTCTGATAAAGAATGGATCAGTGCAGCACCTAAAAGAATCAACAGGGTGGATACAACAAAAACTGTTTTAGATGATATTGTTGTACAAAAGATAGATGGAGAAGCTTATAAGTATTTAGATCTATCAAAACTATCAGCAATCAATCTGAAAGAGTATTACATGAAGGTTGTACAATTGTTGTACAGAATTGCTGTATTTAGCATTATCAATATATATCCACCAGCAGTTGATTTAGATTTTAAGACTGTTATTAAAGAGTATCAGCAATATTCTTCAAATATCAGCTATTTGAAAGAACGGTATAAAAAATCTGCGATGAAAGCGGAGCAGCTGGATATAGATGATCAAATATATGATGAAGAACAAAAACAGAAACAAATTATACAGAAATTGAGAGGCGATACACTTGGAATTAAATAAAGACTGTGTTAGAGATATACTTTTAAAATGTAAAGAGTTACTACAGATGAATGATGATGGTACAATGAATAGTTTAAATTCAAATGATTTACATGAAGCGTTACCAGATTATAATTTATCGGTTATTAAATATTCTGTTTTAAAGATGGAAGAAGCGAACTTAATTAATGCGAAAATTTATTCTTATGATGATTCAATAATAGGCGAATTCTTAATAACAGATATTACATATTTTGGTCATGAATTTATTGAGCAAATTAAAGATGATAATAACTGGAATAAAGTCAAAGATGTTGCAAAGAAAGTTGGATCATCATCAATTGATATTCTTTTACAAATAGCAGCTGGGGTATTAACAAATAAGATTAATAATTGTATTTAAAGGAGAAACTGAAATGGATAGAATCGATGGACTAAGTTTAAACTTAGAAAAGAATAATATAGATAGAATTAAAGAATTATTTCCTGAAGCAGTAGAAGAAGGAAAAATTAATTTTGATATGCTGAGAACAATGCTTGGTGATGAAGTAGATGATTCCAGGGAAAAGTATCAATTTACTTGGAATGGTAAAGCTAAATCAATTAAATTAGCTCAAACACCTTCTTCAGCAACATTAAGACCTTGTAAAGAAAAGTCAAAAGACTGTGATACAACAGAAAATCTTTATATCCTTAACTTTGTAAAAAATGTATAACTACAATTGAATTTTTAAATGAATAGTTGA
>ENA-ORTU01001216-ORTU01001216.1-human-gut-metagenome-genome-assembly--contig:-NODE-1216-length-26956-cov-5.828445_pt1 | contig 26956 bp, 25 predicted proteins | sample MGYA00241910_ERZ509184 | MGnify/ENA primary metagenome ERZ509184 (study PRJEB26280, sample SAMEA2338847) | human gut metagenome | biome: human gut; feature: human-associated habitat; material: faeces... | reverse complement strand
TCAACGGTTTTTGCGTAAAACAAACCGTCTATGGTCTTAAGTTGATGACATTGCCCTGCAGGGCATCTGTTATTTAACCTGTCACCGCGTTCGGCCGGTATCCTACGCCGTCTGCCTCAATGGTCACGTCGAAGCCCGCAGGGGACAGATAATCGCGCTCGATGGCGGCGATGTCCGCATCGTCTTCGATAATCAGGATATTCGTCATATCAGCCCTTCTGCGCACGCGGCAGCGTGAGCGTCACGCGCAGTCCGCCGCCCGCCAGCAGCAAAGCAGCCGCGATCGCGACGGGAATCAGGATCATCACCAGATTGGAACGCGCAAGGCGCTTCCGGATCGTCATGCTATCCTATCCTTTGCAGACAGTATCGCATAAATCCCGCGTTATTTTGAAACAGATTTGAAACAAACGCGCTTTTTGCACACGCAGGACAACGGCTATACGATGCGATCTACTCCGCATACCAATCTGCCTGCGGGGTGATGGGTTGGGAGATATCGTAATAGGTCAGGCCAGTTTCGCCGATGACGGACAGCTGCACGGCGGTGATGCTGTCCAGTGCGCAGAGCGTGGCGGCGATGGCGCGCACAGCGTTCGCTGCCTGCTGCGCGGAGACGTCGCAGCTCATGAAGTCGTCGGACAGGACTACGCTAGCCGAGCCATTCGTGACGGAAAGATCGAGCACCTGCGTCCGGTAGGGGATGGCCCGCGTCAGATTCACGGGAACCTCGCGGCCCACAAGCGCCTGAAGCGCAAGCAGCGGAAGCTGCTCCATGTCAGCGGTACGGACAACAGCATCGCGCGCGGCGAGCAGGCCGTCCCTGTCTGGGTAATACAGGCGCACGGCATATTCCGGCTGGTCGGCGGACGCATCGTACAGCAAAAACTGATCTGCCGTATAGGTGGCCTCTGTCTGCCGGTGCGTGCGCACGAGGCGCACACGGTCTACGCCGTCCAGCTGGGTCAGCGTCAGCGTCAGACAGGCTGCCGCCAGCGACGCCGGAAGACCCTCCGGCGCGGTTTCGTCCAGAAGCAGCGTCAGCGTGCCGTCCTCGCAGGAATCAAAGGCACAGCTGCTGCTGAGCCCGTCCGGGAGGGAGAAGCCTTCCCCGGCAGGCGCGGTCAGATATTGCTGCAGCACAGCGTCCGGGCGTTCGTCCGGCACAGACACGGGACGTGCGGCAAGCGCGCCGATCCCGGTATCCGCGCCTTCGCCGGTGCAGTAATAGAACTGAAGCTGTGGTTCATCGGTGCTGCGGGGATAGACCGGTGCGGAGCAGCTGCAGAGCATACTCGCCGCCAGCAGCACGGCAAGCAGGCGGAGCTTCTTTTTACGCATCCGGGTCGCCCTCCTCTCCGGAACCGAAGCTTGGAAACGTGACGGTAAAGCACGAGCCCTCGCCGACTGTGGAGCGGACTGTGATCGTGCCGAAATTCCGCCCGACCATCTCATGTACGATGGAAAGGCCGAGTCCCGCGCCGCCGGCCTGACGGCTGCGGGCCTTATCGACGCGGTAGAAGCGGTTGAAGATGGACTCCAGCGCGTTTTCGGGGATGCCGCTGCCGGTATCCTCCACATCGATGACAACGGTATCGTCCTCCTGCCGCACCCGGACATGGACGCTGCCGTTTTCCCGGTTATATTTGATGCCGTTTTCCACGAGATTGAACAGGATCTGATACGCATCGTCCTCAAAGGACAAAATCGTGCAGCCCTTTTCCACACTGGCCGTCAGCTTGACCGACTGCCGGTCGGCCAGCGGCACAAGCATACGGAATACGCGCGAGAGCGTCTGCCCGACGTCGACGACCTCATGCTCACCGCCCTCTGTCTCGTCAGCCGAGGCCCGGCTGAGCGTGAGCAGCTTCTGCGCCATGCGCGTCAGCCGGTCGGACTCTGCGCCGATGTCGGCGACGAATTCCCGCATCGTGTCTGCGTCCATCTCGTTTTGCAGGATGGAGTCGGACAGCAGCTTGATAGACGCCAGCGGCGTTTTGAGCTCGTGCGAGGCGTCGGAGACGAACTGCCGTTCGGTGATCTCTGTCTGCTGCAGCTTGTCGGTGAGCTTATTGAACTCCGCCGCCAGCGTCGCGTACTCGTCCGAGCCGCGCATTTGAATTTTGTGGCTGTATTCGCCCTCGCGCACGAGGCGCATGGATGTCATGATCCGCCGCATACGGCTCGAACCGGTCACGGTAAACACGACCGCGCACAAAAAGATGATCCCGATCAGCACCAGCGAGCCGCGGAAGATCGTGCGCTCGAGACTTGCGATGATGCTGCCCTGCGAGGCGTCGTATTCCATCAGATACACGCACCCCACGACGGTATCATGCAGCAGAACCGGCGAGGCAGCGTAGCTCTTGAGCGTGCTGTTTTCATAGACGCAGTGAAAAAAGTCGCTGCCGCCCAGCGCCTGCACGACAGGCTCAAGCAGGACGAATTTGCCCTCGGCATTCTGGCCGGGGACGGAATCATAGAGCGCGCGGCCCGACGCGTCGGTCACGATCAGGCGCGTGACGTTCATATCGCCGATGACGGCGATGATCTGCTCCGCCGTCTCCTGCGTCAGCGCGTCCACGCCGGAGAACGAGGACGTGACGACCTTCAGCTTATCCTGCGCGGACGAGCATTTTGCCTTGAACATCAGATCGCGCGAGGCGGAGGCGGAATAAATATTCAGAAACACGAGCACGAGGACCGTAACGGCCATATACGCCAGCGCGTTGCGGATCTGCGAGCTTGACGGCATGAGCCGCCTGCGCCGTTCAGTACTTGAAATAGTAGCCAACTCCCCACTTGGTCAGAATATGCTCCGGCTGGGCAGGATTTTTTTCGAGCTTTTCGCGCAGCCGCCGGATATGCACGTCCACCGTGCGGATTTCGCTGCTGACGTCGTAGCCCCAGATCGCGTCGAGCAGCGTCTCGCGCGAATATACGCGGTTGGGATTGCGCATCAGAAGCTCCATGAGGTCGAATTCCTTCGCCGTCAGATCGACCGGCACGTCCTCGCGAAACGCGCTGCGGCTGCTGCGGTCAAGCGTGATGTGCCCGCAGACGAGCGTCTGCTCCGGCGTCTGTTTTTTTGCCGTACCGGCCCGGCGCAGAAGCGCCCGGATACGCGCCTTGAGTTCGAGAATGTTGAACGGCTTTGTGAGATAGTCGTCCGCACCGTGCTCAAAGCCCAGCAGCTTGTCCATATCCTCGGACTTGGCGGTCAGCATGATGATGGGGACCTGCGAAAACTCCCGAATTTTCGTGCAGGCTTCCAGCCCGTCGAGCCGGGGCATCATCAGATCGAGCACGATCAGATCCGGCGTTTCGCTCGCCGCCAGCTCCACGGCCTCCATGCCGTCGCAGCCGGTCACGACCTCGTAGCCGTCGTTTTCCAGATTGAATTTAATGCCCTTGACGAGCAGCTTTTCATCATCTACAACCAGAATTTTCATTCGCGTTCCTCCACATAGACGTATGGCCGCAGCTGTTCCAGCAGTCCCTCTCCAATACCCTCGACGTCCAGCAGCTGTTCGACCGTGACAAATTTCCCATACGTGTCCCGGTACGCGAGAATGCGCTCCGCCGTCTTTTCGCCCACGCCCGGAAGGGCCAGAAGCTCTTCCTTTGCCGCTGTGTTCAGGCAGACGCGGGCGCTTTTTTCGGCGGCGGTGGCCGCCTTTTCCTCGACCCGGCTGCGCCATTCATCCTGCGCCGTGCTGCCGGGCGCGGTGCGCTGCGTTTCGAGAAGCGGCCCGCGCAGTGTCGCGCGGCCGAGAAAGAACGCGCCGGCGAACAGAACGATCGCCGCGCTCCATAGAACCAGCGCCGGATCAACACGCTTTTTCCGCATACAGCTGCCTCCATTTGACATACCGGGCCATCCTGTTATATAATGTGTAAAACAGTATACCATATTTTTTTGCTTCTGTACAATCCGAACAGAATAAAATGGAGATAAAAATGAAAAAAACAAAGGCTCTTTCCCTGCTGCTTTCCCTGCTCCTGCTGCTGTCCTCCCTGACGCTGCCGCTTCTTGCGGTGGATGCCGAGACGGCGGCAGACCCGGAGCAGACGCAGACCGACAGCGCGGACGCTCCCGCAGAGGACGACAGCGTCCCGGAGGATCGGCTGCTTTCCTCGCGGACAAGCTTCTCCGTCGCGGCCAAGGCCGCGCTTCTCATCGACCTCAACACGGGCCGCGCCGTCTATGAGCAGGACGCGGACGAGCGCGTGTATCCTGCCAGCCTGACCAAGATCATGACCTGCCTGCTGGCGCTGGAAAACGGCAATCTGTCCGATGTTGTGACCGTTTCGGCCTCCGCGCTCGACGATCTGGACGCCGATTCGAGCGTCGCGGGGCTGCAGGTCGGCGAGCAGATGACGCTGGAAAATCTGCTGTACTGCATGATGGTCGTCTCCGGCAACGACGCCTGCAACGTCATTGCCGAGCATATTGCCGGCTCCGTGGCGGATTTTGTCCGCATGATGAACCAGCGTGCCTATGAGCTTGGCTGTCTCAACACGCATTTCAGCAATCCCCACGGTCTGCACGACGAGAGCCACTACACCACTGCGCGCGATCTGTCCATCATCACGCAGGCCGCACTCAAGAGCGAGAACTTCCGCCAGATCGTCGACACCTATGAATATCAGCTGCCTGACGACAATATGCGGCAGAACATCCCCAAGCTCAAGACGACCAATATGCTGATCTACCGCTCCCTGTCCAATACGCTCTATTATCCGCGCGCGCACGGCATCAAGACCGGCTATACCAGTCAGGCAGGCCGCTGCGTCATTTCCGAGGCGACGGGCGACGGTCTTGATCTTCTGGGCATCGTCTGCGGCGCAGCCACGACGGTGCTTGACAGCGGCGATCTGCTCATGGAGAACTTTACGGAGTGCGCACGGCTGTTTGACTATGGCTTTGACAATTACTCATACCTGCCGATCATGTCGCCTCTGTACCCGGTCGACCAGGTGAAGATCAACAACTCCGCCGGCGCCGAGGCGGTCGCCGTTGCGCCGGAGGACGAGATCAAGGTTTTGCTTCCGAACGACTATGACCCTGATAAGATGGTCACGGATATCCAGCTCAACAGCGAAAGCGTCGATGCGCCCGTCCGTGAGGGCGACGTGCTCGGCTCGGTCACGGTCAGCTATGCCGGGGAGATCCTTGGACAGACGAAGCTGCTTGCCATCACCGATGTGGCGCGCTCGGAATTTTCGTCCGCCGCAGCCGGGACGGAGGCGTATATCCAGAAAAACTGGTGGAAGTGGGTCGTGATCGCAATCTTTGCCGCCATCGGCGTGATTCTGGTGCTGATCGTGCTGTACCAGCTGCGCAAGCGCCGCTACCGCCGCAAGCGCATGGAGCAGCGCCGCCGCGCATTGGAGAACCAGCGCCGCCGCTTCCGCGAGGGCTACGACCTGCCGGTCGATGAGCTGGAACAACGGTAAAGGAGGGCGCTTCATATGCTGAACTGGGAATCGCTTCAGACCGCCTGCCTGTCCTGCACCAGCTGCCCGCTGTCGCAGACGCGGCACAACGTCGTCTTCGGCGTCGGCCCGCAGGACGCGGAGGTCATGTTCGTCGGCGAGGGGCCGGGCGAAAACGAAGACCTGCAGGGTGAGCCGTTTGTCGGCGCGGCAGGGAAATTTCTCGACGAAATGCTCTCAATCATCGATCTGGGCCGGGAAAACTGCTATATCACGAACATCGTCAAGTGCCGTCCGCCCAGAAACCGCGACCCGATGCAGACCGAGCAGGATGCGTGCATCGGCTTTCTGCGTGCGCAGACGAAGCTCATCCAGCCGAAGATCATCGTCTGCCTTGGCCGCATCGCGGCCATGCGCCTCATCCGTCCGGATTTCAAGATCTCCTGCGAACACGGACAGTTCACCGAAAAGGGCGGCATCCTCTTCACCGCGCTCTATCACCCCTCCGCCCTCCTGCGCGACGAAACCAAGCGCCCGGACACCTTTTCAGATCTCAAGGCCCTCCAATCCAAAGTCCGCGAGGTCTGCACAAGAACCTTATAACCGCCAAGGGACGCGCCGCAGGGCGCGTCCTTCCTGCTTTGCGGCGCGGGAGCGCCCAAGGCTTCCCCTCGGGAAACTGGCTGCGGAGCGAAGCGGAGCAGACAGATGAGGGACGACAGCAGCCGCGTTTTGCTTCAGATTATCAGAACTTCGTGCATATCATACATTTGAAATAAAAAGTTCTTGAGTTGCAATGATTTTCGGCTGCTACATATTTTTACAGTGGAAAATGAAGACCAAAGTGTATATAATAGAGTAACATCGCAGAGGAGGCTTTTGGTATGCAGATCGATCTATCGAAAAAAGAGTTCCGCCGTCTTCTGGATATGGTTTACATCGGAAACTGGATTCTCAACTCGACCCGCGGGGACGACCGCTTTGCGGATTACGACGATTTGGAATCCAAGCTCTTCGCGCTGTGCCGGGAGCAGGGCATGGATACGCTCGTCGAACGGTACGAGGGGACGGATGTGCCGTCCCGCGCCTTTTCCGACGGCGGCATCCACGAGGCCATCATGGACTATGAGGACACGGTGTTCTATGAAATTCTGGCCGAGGAGCTTGCGCGGCGCGATATGGAGTATCAGCCGGTATCCAACGACAATTACGAGGAGCTTGTCTCCCGCATGGACGACTACATTGCGGAATTCGAGGCCCACGGGACGGACAATATTCTCATTTCCGACATGGATCAGCCATAACAGAAAACGCCAATGCCGCATCGGGCATTGGCGTTTTTACGTTTCTGCATTATCCGGCGGCGCGCCAGTATGGGTCTGCGCCGAGCGCCTGCAAGGCGCTGACCGTCTCAGCGGCGGACAGGGGGATGGAATCGACATACAAACTGTCCGTCTGACCGGGAACGTCCGTGCTGACAGTGAAGATCAGGGTCAGGGGCGTATAATTGCTGCCATCGCTCTGCTTTGTGCTGCCGCTCACGCCCGCCGCGCCGAGGCGTCCCGCGTTGATATCGTCCAGACAGGCCTCGTAGACCCGCCACGCGTCGCTGCCGGTCAAATCGAGGCTTGCGCCGGTGTCGTAGGAGGAGACGTAGCACGAGAGCACGCTTTTCTCCGTGCGCGGCGTGTCGAAGCCCGCGCGGATGCGGACGCAGACGGGACTGTTATAGAGCGCGGAAAAGCGCGAAATGAGGCTGTCCGGGTCGTTCAACTCGGCGTCGTTGTAGACGATGCTGTAATAGCGCTCGGTGAGCGTGCCGTCTGCCATACGGTAGGTGATATAAAACTGCTCCGTGTAATCGGCGCCGAGCTGATATGCGTGTCTGCGGTGCTCCTGCGCGCCTTTTTCCGCAATGGCCGCCGTGTGCAGGGCAAGAACATCCTGCACAAATGCATCGTCCTGCGTGGTATACAGGCCGCTCGACTGGTAATGCGTCAGCCCGGCAGCCTGCACCGCGCCGCGCTCCGGCAAATACCGCGAGTAGCCGAACAGGTCAAACTCCGCCGCGCCGAAGGCGAGCAGTAGCGCAAGACAGCAGATGCCAAGCCCCAGCCAGCCAGACCGGAACACGTGGATCGTCTTCTGCAGAAGCATTTTTCCCACGAAATAGCCCACGAACGCACCCACAAACAGAAACAGCAGCACATACCAGAAGTTATCCGCCGTTTGGCTGGAAAACAGCTCTGCCATCAGTGCGCCGAGCACCAGCGCGCAGCCGATCGTGAATACATACAGCGCGACCGGGCGCAGCCAGCCGACCGCGATCACGTCGCCGCTGCGTTCCATTTCACGGTGCTTTAAAAGCAGGAACGCGCACAGCGCGAACACCAGCCCCAGCGCGGCCAGCGCGCCGAGATAGCCCCAGCCCTCCAGCTGCGGGTTCAATTCCATATAGTACATACCGTCGCGCTCGGCCCAGTCCGTCGCAACGCGGAAGCCGCCCTGCAGCAGCCCCAGCACCGGCGTGGCGTGCAGCGCAAACGACTGCATGGTGCTGCTCTGGCTGTAGGGCATACCATAGACGAACGTAAAAAGCAGGTGCCGCACGATGGCTTCCAGAACAAAGAACGTAAAATTCAGGATCACATAGACGATGGGCATCGCAGCCATCTGCCCCACAACGCAGCAGACCAGCACCGCAAACGAGAAAAACAGCAAAAAGCCCAGCATCGCCGCGGCAAAGACCTGCATCGCGGGCACGAACGCCGCCGCGCCGAAGCCTGCGCCCACCGCCCATAAAAGCAGCGACGACAAGAGCGCGGGCGTAGCGCACAGCAGCACGCCCGTCAGATAATTCGTCAGAAACAGCGTCTCGCGCCGCACGGGCAGCGCAGCGTAGAAATAGGCCGTGCCCGCCCGGAACAGCCAGGAAAACAGCACCCATGCCAGAAGCCCGCCGAGCAGGAACGGAACGATGGAGGCGTTGAAGCGCGCATAGCTCAGGAGCGTTTTTTCAATCTGCACGATATAATTATCCGCACCGGACGAAAGGCCCCGGCAGAAGGAAAACAGCCGCAGCGGCAGAAGCAGCTCGTAGAGCGTGTATAGAATCCAGACCGGCGCGGTCATTTTCAGTGCCCGCCGGAAGACTGCGTGGTCAAAGCACGAGATTTTTGACGTCATAGCCGGTCCCTCCCAACTCGTAGATGAAGATCTCCTCCAGACTCAGCGGCAGCAGATCGCAGAGCATCGGCGCGCTGGCCGCCAGTTCGTCCGCGACGGTCTGCGGATCGCCGCGCAGGATCAGCGTCTGCACCCGGCCGAGCGTGCTTTCATGCAGGATTTGGAGCGATTGCGGCAGCGGGTTCTCCGTGACAAGCTGCACCTTGACGAAATTGTCCTGCAAGTCGGACAGCGACCGCTCCAGAAGCATATGGCCCATGTGCATGATGCCGACATGGTCGCAGATGTCCTCCAGCTCGCGCAGATTGTGCGACGATACCAGCACCGTCGTGCCGTAGCCCGCCACATCCTCGACGACCAGACTCCAGATCTGCCGCCGCATGACGGGGTCAAGCCCGTCGACCGGGTCGTCGAGCACGAGATAGTCCGGCCGCAGGCTCAGCGTCAGCCAGAAGGCCGCGTGCTTCTGCATCCCCTTGGAGAACCGGCGCAGCGGCGTTGCCTCGTCCAGCCGGAACACGTCGCGCAGCGCCGCGTAGCGCTTTGCGTCAAAGCGCGGGTACATCGTGCGGTAAAAAGCCGCCAGCTCCCGGAGCGTCCCGCCGCCGAATACGCCGAGATCGTCCGGGATATAGCCGATGCGGCTCTTGACGGCCGGGTTTTCATAGACTGGCAGACCGCCGATGGTCACGCTGCCGGAATCCTGACGGAAAATGCCTGTAATATGGCGAATGACGGTGGTCTTTCCCGCGCCGTTTGAGCCGACAAGCCCGTAGACCACGCCCTGCGGCACGGTGAGCGTCAGATCGTCCAGCGCGCGCGTTGCGCCGCCGAAGGTTTTTGTCACGTGTGAAAGTTCAATCATCTGTCGGTTCCTCCTGCGTCAGAAGTGACGCGAGCGCCTCTGCGCTCAGTCCGAGCGCGCGCAGCCGCTGCGCCGCTGCCCGGAATGCGTTGAGGGCCTCCTTTTTCTGCTGCTCGGCAAGCCGGTCGACCTGCGCGACGAACGAGCCCTTCCCGGCGACGGAAAGAATGTACCCTTCCGATTCCAGCTCCCGGTAGGCGCGCTGGATGGTGTTGGGATTGATGGCCAGCTGTCCGGCCAGCTCCCGCACAGACGGAAGCCGGCTGCCGGGCGGCAGCGCTCCCGTCAGCATCAGTCTGCGCAGCTCGGCCTGGATCTGCTCATAAATGGGCCTCGGATCCCGGTAATTGATCGCGATCACGGAAGTTTTCCTCCCCAACTGTATGAACCGTATTGATACAATTATATCACACGCCGCGCATAAAGTCAACCGCATTCGACAGCACCCACCCCTGCCGATTGCGCCGCCGCTGCGGTTTTGGTTGACGGAACGCACCTCCGCGCGGTATGATAAAGAAAAAAGAAAGGCGGACAGTGCAATGAATGAACCGTATGAATTTTATGAAGCAGGCGCGGACTATGTCCGGACAAGAATGCCGTTTGCGCCGCAGATCGCGGTGATCCTCGGCTCATCGCTTGGGCCGTTTGCGGAAAGACTTCAGAATACCGTCGAGATCGACTATCACGAGGTCCCGAATTTCCCCGTTTCCACGGCCCCCGGCCACGCCGGAAAGCTGATGTTCGGCGAGCTGGCCGGAAAGAAGCTCGTGTGCCTCGCGGGACGCTTTCACAGCTACGAGGGCTACGATTTCGAGCAGCTGACGCAGCCGGTGCGGCTTTTGAAGCTGCTCGGCGTCCGTGCGCTGATCGTGACGAACGCGGCGGGCGGCGTGAATCTTGCCTATCATCGCGGCGATTTCATGCTGATCGCCGACCACATCAAGCTCAACGGCTCCAGCCCCATGCGGGGCCGGAACGTGGACGAATTCGGCCCGCGCTTCTTTGACGTTACGCGGATGTACACGCCGGAGCTGCGCGAGCTGGCGAAGTCCTGCGCGGCAAAGCTCGGCTTTTCCGTGCACGAGGGCGTGTATTTCTTCATGCCCGGCCCGCAGTTTGAAACGCCTGCCGAAATTCGCGCCATCCGCCTGCTCGGCGGCGACGCCGTGGGGATGTCGACTGTAACGGAGGCGCTGACGGCGGCGCACTGTGGTCTGCCGCTGCTGGGCATTTCCGTGATCACCAACATGGCCGCCGGCATCACGGGCGAGGCCGTCTCCGGCGAGGAGGTCAACGAGACGGGCGCGGCGGTCGCGGAGCGGTTCAGCCGCTATCTTGAAAAAATTCTGGAGGAGATGGATGTATGACACAGTTCCGGGCCGATGAAGGGCTGGCCTTCATGCTGCAATATGAAAACGTTGCATGGTACGATGCGGGCGAGGTGCGGATTCTCGACCGCCGGATCTATCCGGCGAAAATCGAGTTTGTCCGCTGCAAAACGCACGTGGAGGTCATGCAGGCCATCCGCGACATGGTCACGCAGAGCGCGGGGCCGTATACGGCGGCGGCCATGGGCATGGCGCTGGCCGCATATGAGTGCCGGGAAAAACCGGCAGAGGAGCAGCTGCGCTTTTTGCAGGCGGCGGACGAAACTATTTCGAACGCGCGTCCGACCACGTACAAGCGGATGAAGCTGGTCTGTGACGGCTGTCTGGCGGCGGCGAAGCTGGCGCTCCGCGAGGCGCGGCCCGTCGATCTTGCCATCCGGGAGCACGCCGTAAACGCCAACAACCGCCGCTACAGCAAGGTAAATGAGATCGCAAGGTATCTCGTGCCGCTCATCCCAGACGGCGGCACGGTCATGACGCAGTGCTTCGGTGAAACGATCGTCGGCATGATGCTGAAGGAGGCGAGGCAGGCCGGGAAGACCTTCCGCCTGTTCTGCCCGGAGACGCGGCCTTATTTTCAGGGAGCGCGCCTCACGGCCACGGTCTGCCATGATATGGGCTTCGACGTGACCGTCATCACCGACAATATGCCCGCATTCGTCATGGAGCGCGAGCACGTGGACCTCTTTACCTGCGCGGCGGACGCGATCTGCCTCGACGGCTATGTCGTCAACAAGGTCGGGACGCTCCAGATCGCCATCTGCGCCAATCACTTCGGCATTCCAACCTTCGTTACCGGCGCGCCGGATATCGGCCACGAGACAAAGGACACCGTCAAAATCGAGATGCGCGACCCGGAATTTACCCTGCAGGCCATGGGTGTGCGCACGGCGGCGCAGGGCGTGAAGGGCTATTATCCCGCCTTCGATATGACCCCGCCGCACCTCATCTCCGGCATCGTCACCGACCGGGGCGTGTTCTCCCCATTCGATCTGCACCGCTATTTCGCCGACGGCGGAGCGGGGGAGTACGATACTGTAGTCTGAGGCTGCGGGATCCTGCAATTTGCGCATAGTCAGACCGCACGCCTCTTGCGTTTCCGGCGGGGCTTTGCTACAATGTGTGCGGACAAATGCCAGACAGAAGGGAAGCGATCTTCATCGCAAGCACAAATGCCAGCCGGCCGTCCAAGAAACGGATCCTGACGGTCTGCGTCAAGCTGTTTCTTGAGCAGGGCTATAAAAAAACCACCGTCGCCCAGATCGTGCAGCAGGCGTCGGTTTCCAACAGTATTTTTCAGAATATTTTCCGCGCCAAGGACGGCGTACTGACCGAGCTGGCGCAGTTCATGCTCTCCAATCAGTTCGCCATGGCCCGCAGCACGGCGGGCACACAGCTGCCGCCGATCTATGTCTACGCCGTGGAGACGGCCATTCAGATGACGCTGACGGAGCTGAACGAAAATCTGCGCGAGATCTATATTGAGGCGTACACGCAGAAGGAAGCGTCGGACTATATCTTCCGCGAGACAGCAAAGGAGCTTTACCAGATCTTTAGCCCCTATCAGCCGGAGCTGACCGAGCAGGACTTCTATTTTATGGAGATCGGCTCTGCCGGGATCATGCGGGGCTTTATGGCGCACCCGTGCGACGAGGCGCTGACGCTGGAAAAGAAGCTTCGTACGTTCCTCACCATGAGCCTGCGGTCGTACCACGTCCCGGAGGACGAGATCAAAAAGGCCGTGGACTTCATCGGCGGCATGGACATCCGCGCCGTCTCCGAGCGCGTCATGCACGAGCTGTTCAAGGCGCTTGCCATGCGCTTTGAATTTACGCTGTAAACGATAAGAGGCCGCTGCGCGACGCAGCGGCCTCGTTTAAGCGTGTCAAAAAAGTCCGATCATAATCGATATAGCGCTGCTTCGTAGGGGCGGACGACTCTGTCCGCCCGCTGGATGCAGTGCTTTTTTCGGAAATCCAGAGCGAATCCGTATGCACTTCTCCACTTGCCTGTAGGGGTCGATGCCTACATCGACCCAGCAGATTGCACCGTTTTTACGGAAATCTGCGGCGAATTCGTAACTTCCAGACGGGCCGATGTGTACCGGCAAGCGGCAGACCCACATCCGTAACGCTCCTTCGTCGCGAACGGCTGTGACCGGAATCGGCCCCTACAGAGTACTGCGAGAATTTGCGGCTGCTCATCGGGCGGACAGAGGCGTCCGCCCCTACGCCAGCCTCGGAAACTCTACACAAAATAGGAAAACAATAGTTTTTTGACAGACTGGAACGAGGCCGCTGCGCACCGCAGCGGCCTCGTTTCTGTTACGATTCCTTCCACGCCATCCCGGACGCCCGCTATTTTACCGCCCCGGAGCCCGTCTTCTGGCCCGCGATCCTTGAACTTGTCCTGTCCGGACATCGGATACAGTAAAAATTTAGGGAAATTTAAGAGATTTCAGGGAGAAGCTGTGGTATACTGGAAGAAAAATAAGGAGGAATGCATCATGAAACGCTATCTGATTCTCATGCTGCTGCTCGGCCTGCTCCTGACCGGCTGCCGGAAGCAGACGCAGCCGGAGCAACTGCCCACTGCGGAGACAATTGACACACAAGCCAACACCGAACCCGCTGCACAGACACCGGAGCAGACGCTGACGCTCGGTATGATCGACTTTGACTCGGAAAAGAGCGTGCTCCGCAGTATGATCCAGAGCTATAGTTTCTCCGGCGCACCGGTCAGGATCGAAATCCTCAACTACGCAGACGGCGCGGAAAGCCGCGCAGACGCCGTGACGCGCATGACGACAGAGCTGCTGGCCGGGAATGTGCCAGACCTGCTCGATTGCAGCGATTTGAGCGGTGCGCAGTACGCGGGCTACGCAAAAAACGGCATTCTGCTGCCGCTGGACGGGATGCCGGAAGCGGAGCTTCTGTCCGGTATTCTGAAGCCGTGCTATGTGGACGGGATGCTCTATTCCGTCGTCGGGGCTTTCGCGCTTGACCCGCTGTTCGGCCCGGCGGAGAAGCTCGGCGCGGCGCTGGAAACGTCGGTCGAGGACGTGCTGCTCGGCGCGGTCCCGGACGTCAGCTTTTTCTGGGGCGGCGAAGATCTGCTCAGTGTCTACTGCCGCCATGCGGCGGAGCAGTATCTGGACTATGATACACAGACCGCCTCCTTCGAGAGCGAGAAATTTTTGAATATTCTGACGGCCTGCGCGGCCATTTCTTCCGCGGCGCCTGCCCCGGACAGCATCATGCAGCAGCCGATGCACTCCGCCGCGATGTACCGGTCCATGCAGATTTCCTGGTACCAGCAGACCGGCGGCGCGTTCCGTGTGCTTGCCCTCGATTCGGACGGCGGGACGGCATATCAGCCGGTTCTGCAGCTTGGCGTCTGCGTCGGCTCCGCCATGCGGGAAGCGGCGGAGGAGGCGCTGCGGAATATGCTGCAGGAAGACTTCCAGCTGACCATTGCAGACGCGTTCCCCGTCAACCGCGCTGCGCTGCGCGAGCTGATGCAGAAGGAGATCGAAGCGCAGAAGGCCGAGCAGCAGACGGCCATCCGAGAGGAGGGCCGCGTCGAGATTGGAGAAGCGGGCGATCTTGCGTTCCTGTTTGATGAAGCTGCCGCGGATGATCTGATGAACGTGCTGGAGCACGCCGACTGCCGTTCCTGCGGCAATCAGGAGATTCTGAAGATCATCCTTGACGAGGCGGACGCCTTTTTCAAGGGCCGGAAAACCGCGCAGGAGGCGGCGCAGGTCATGGACAGGCGTGCGGCGCTGTTTATCGCGGAAGCAGGATGATACAGCCGGGCGGCAGCGGATATGCCGCCCGGTTCTTTCTGTTGACAACCGTAATCAAATGTGCTATGTTATGATTACAGACGTAAACAACAGGAGGGCGACACGGTGAACAGAATCGATCTGACACAAGCGGAATGGCAGCTTATGGAGAAGCTCTGGGACCACGCGCCGCAGACCGGGCGTGAGCTGACGGAGGCGATGGCGGCGCAGACCGGCTGGAACCGCTCGACAACGCTGACGCTTCTGCGGCGGCTGATGGAGAAGGGGGCGGTGCGCTGTGACGCGCAGGGACGCAAAAACGTCTTTTATCCCGCCGTCCGCCGCGAGGATGCAGCCGCGCAGCAGACGCGTGATCTGCTTGGCCGCGTGTATAAGGGGAGCCTGAGTATGCTCGTCAGCGAGATGACGAAGCGCGAGGCGCTCCCACAGCGCGAGATCGACGAGCTGCACGCACTGCTGCAGGAGATGGAGGAGAAAAAGCACCATGACTGAATGGTTTGTTTCGTCCGCCGTGTTGGCGGCGCTGCTCATCGGCGCACACTATCTGCTGCGCGGGAAAATCAGCGCAAGATTGCAGTACGCACTCTGGCTGGTGCTGCTCGTGCGGCTGCTGCTGCCGCTTTCCGTCGGGAAAACCGCCCTCAGCGTGGCAAATCTCCTGCCGGAGGCCGAACCGGCCGCTGTCATACAGGCGGAACCTGCCGCTGTGCCGCCCGCGCAGGCGGCCAGAACACCGGAACCGTCTGCGCCCGCAGCGCCGGTGCAGACGCCCGCACAGCCGGTGCAGCGCCCGGCATCCATGCCTGCGCAGGCGGAAACGGGCAGCGCAGAACCGGAAAAATCTGCGCAGAAGCCCGTCGTTTCCGTGCGGAAGATTCTCATATTTGTATGGGCCTCCGGCGCGGTTCTGCTGGGCTTATGGTTCCTGTTCTGCAACCTCCGGTACGGACGGCAGCTGCGGGCGGGCGTTCTGCGCGCGATCGCGCCGAAGGAGGGCCGTCCGGCTGTCCGGCTGACGCGAACCGCGCTGTCGCCGTGCCTGTTCGGGCTTTTCCCGCCCGTGATTTACGTGACAATGGACTGCGCGCAGGACGAGCAGCTGCTGCACCACTGCGCGGAGCACGAATATACGCATTATCTCCACCGCGACCACATCTGGGCCGTCCTGCGCGGCGTGTGCCTCGCGCTGCACTGGTTCAACCCGCTGGTGTGGTGGGCGGCGGCGCTTTCCCGCACCGACGCGGAGCTCTTCTGCGACGAGGATACCGTCCGCCGTCTCGGCGAGAACGCACGTGTGGATTATGGCCGCTCACTCATCCGCATGACGTGCCGCGAGCGGGTCGATCCCCTCAGCGCGGCAACGACAATGTCGGGGCGCGGCGGGCAGCTCAAAACGCGCATCATTTCCATCACAAAGCACCCGAAAACCGCAATTCCCGTTCTGATCCTCGTGCTTCTGCTCTGCGCCGCGGCAGTCGGCTGCACCATGACCGGCGCGAAGGATACCGCGCCAGCGCAGCAGACATCGGAAAGAATGGAGAACACGCCCAAGGAATCAGAAGTGCAGGAGGCCACACGCGAGGAACCGGAAGCGGCAGTGGAATTCACCACCACACAGGACACGGTCACGCTCAGTGTCCCGGCACGATACGAAAACGAAATCACTGCGGACGATTCGTTTATGATCGAAGCGCCGGAGACCGGCGAGCATGACCTGGACGATGTGCTGTTCTCCTTCTACGACAAAAGTCAGGCGGCAGAAGACCGCCTCGGCCTCGTCTGGGCGATCCGCGCGTTCCAGTTTGAAGACCCGGCGGAGCTGGTCAAGGACGGCGCAGACCGATGGGTCGAGGAAAATCTTATGGCGCTGAACACGCATCTGCTCGGCACACGCGGCAGCACGGCATATTATTTCTTCTGCCTGAGCCCGTCGGACAAGGCGGTACGGCAGTATGACAGTTCGGACACAGCGGCGGTCAGCTCGTATTACCAGCACGCAGCCGACGGCTTGGATATCTTAAAGGATTTTGTTGTCCGCAACGGCCTTGCGCCGGTGGAGGGCGCGGTCGACTGGGAGGCGTGGTATCAGGAATTCATTCTGCCGCGCATTGAGGCCGAAACGGACCCCGCCGCGGACGCGGCATGGTTCGCCGCGCGCGAGCCGGTGGAGCAGTGGCCCGAATTTACCGTGAACGGCACGTCGATCTATGATCTGACACTGGACGACATCCAAAATGTTTACGGCACATATGAACGCATTTTACACTGGGTGTACATCCAGACAGACTACTATGACGTCGTAGAATTTGCGGACGGCTCGCAGGCTGCGGGTTGGATGAACAAGGACGGCACAATCCACTATCCGAACGCCGCATATCTGCGGCTGGATGCCGGGGTCGAGGCCTGCGGCGTCCGCTTCGGCGAGGATTACCGCGAGGCGGCGAACCGCTTCCCGCGTGACGCCGAGCCGGTATTCGAGCAGTTCGACGAACACACGGCGCGGCTGATGCTCGGCGGCGAGGTCAGTTACATGGGCAAATACAGCTGCATTGCGTACACGGACGGCATTCCCACAATGCTTGTCGTGTGCGACGAGACAGTCATGACGTTCCATATTGAAAACGGCGTGATCGCCGCCGTCAGCTGGATGGCGCCGGAGGAATCCATGCAGCTGCCCATCGCGGAGCAGCGCATGACGATCGATCCGAGCCTTCTGACGGATGAAAACCTGAAACGCATTCTGATCGGCCCGGAAATTGCGCTCGTCAACGACGGATTCACGTTCAATACGCCTGCCAATCTGTCTTCTCAGCAGTTGCTTATGCTGTTCCTGTTCTGGTCGGCGGACTCCACGCGCGATGACTACATTCAGGCCGACGGGAAATATCACTTCACGCAGGACTTTATCAACGATATTCTTTCGCAGCACTTCGGCACCGGCTGCTTCCTATTTGACATCACGCAGTGCGGAGACTATGACGCATCAGACGGCACGGCAGTCATTGAGAACGTGTCCGGCTTCGGCGGCGGCCCGGATCTGCGCATTGCGGACGTGCAGGTGCTGGAGGGCAGCACCGTACAGGTCACGGCGGATTTTTATAACGCCAACCCGTTTTTGGATGGCAGCGGCGGCGAACTCCGCTACGCGCGCAAGGTTTACACGCTGGACTTCTACTACGGCGGCGCGCTGTTCCAGTCGGCGCGGTTCGCGGCGCTGCCGGAGGACGATCTGCGTGCAGCTCTAAAACTGCACACCGGCGAGACGACGGACGATCTGGCGCAGCTGTTCTGGACGTACGACAGCCAGAACGGCAATCTGCTGGGCAGTTTGCCGGACGGTAATTGGACAGCGCTGCCGCTGACCGAAGACGCGTGGGACGGGCTTTCGCTGTTTGTCTACGAGCGCTGGGCGCGCAAAAACAACTGGCCGCTGACGATCAGCGAGACGGATTTCGACCATACGCTCGAACGCTATTTCCCGCTGGGTCGGTACGGCTGGGAGGACCGCAGCTCGCTCTATCTGACGTATGAGGACGGCACGTATACCCGCACCATCAACGACAACCACGGCGCGCGGTACTGTTATCTGAAACGCATCTCCTGCATGGCAGACGGAAGCTTCCAGCTGGTGTTCCGCTGTCTCGACGTGCCAGAGCTCACGGAGTACGCGGACGCGTCTGCGGACGTGCGCGCGGTCTATGACCACGCGGGCGCGGAGGAGCTTCAGCCGCAGGAATTCCGTCGGGCCGTGTATCGCGCGTTCGCCGACGGCGTCATTCCCACCGGAAACAGCATGACGGAGCTGACCGTGACCGTCCGCCTGACCGGCGAAGCGCGGTATCCGTTCCAGTTCCTGTCGGCCTCTGCATAAATCTGGCGTGTTCTACCCTTAAGCAGCCGCTCCTGTTTCCACAGGGGCGGCTGTTTGGGAAACAGTTTCGAGAAAAAGGTTGACAAATGTAGCCCTATATGTTATGATGGGTCTACAAAAGTAAACCAAGGAGGAATATCCTGTGCAATTATGCCAAAGCGAATGGACCGTGCTGCAAAGCCTGTGGGAGCGGCAGCCGCAGACGCTCATGCAGCTGGTGGAGGATTTGAAGCTCCGCGCCGGATGGTCGGCCAGCACGAGTAAGACCATGGCCGCCCGCATGACGGAAAAGGGCCTTCTGCGCTACGAGGGCAAGCCCCGGCGCTATTACCCGAACGTCACCCGCGAGGAAGCCGGGCTGGAGGAAACCGAGCAGCTGCTTTCCCGCGCGTTCGGCGGGAAGCTCGGCCTGCTGGTCAGCAATTTCGCTGACCACGGAAAAATCGGAAAGGACGAGCTGGACGAGCTTTACGCCATTCTGGACAGGGCTGCGGGCCGCGAGGAATAGGGGAGGGGAACCATGCTGGAAATTCTCATTTCATCGACTGTTCTGATCCTTGCGCTGACCGCACTTCGATTTTTCCTGCGCGGGAAACTCAATCCGCGCCTGCAATACACGCTCTGGCTGCTCGCCGCGCTGCGGCTTTTGCTGCCGGTCTCGCTGGTCAGAAGCCCGGTCAGCGTGATGAACGCCGTCCCGGACGTGCCCGCCGCCGTGCAGCGGCTGACTGCTCCGGAAGACCGCCGCGCCCCGCAGACGGACAATACGCAATCCCCGGTGCAGACTGCCTCTGAGACGGAGACTGCGCCCACAGAGGCGCAGATGCAGCTGACGGGCAGCACGATTTTGAAACTCGTCTGGCTGACTGGCGCGGCAGCGATGGCGCTGGCCGTTCTGGCGCAGAATCTGCTGTTTCTCCGGAGACTGAAAAGAATCCGGCGGCCGTTTGCCTGCCCGGAAAGCCCGGTTCCGGTCTGGGTGGCGTCCGGGCTGCCGTCGCCGTGCCTCGCGGGGCTGTTCAGGCCTGAAATTTATCTCACGCCCGAAGCGGCGCAGGACCCGGAGACACGCCAATTCGTCCTTCGTCACGAGCTGGCGCATTATCACGCGCGGGATCAGCTCTGGAGCCTCCTGCGCCTCATCTGCCAGTGCCTGTACTGGTTCGACCCCTTCGTGTGGCTTGCCGCGGCGCTTTCCCAGCGCGACTGCGAGCTGGCCTGCGACGAGCGGGTGCTGAAAGACCTCGATCCCGGCAGCCGGGTAAGCTATGGCCGCGCGCTGCTCAGCCTTGTCGCGCCGAAGCGGGCGCGGGGCCAGCTGCTGTCCTGCGCGACGACAATGCAGCTGGGCCGAAAGAGTCTCAGAGAGCGCATCACGCTTATCGCGAAAAAGCCGAAAATGGCGGCGTATACCCTCGTTTTTGTGCTGGTCTTAAGTCTTGTTCTGACGGCCTGCACGTTTACCGGCGCGCCTGCGCAGCCGGAGCCGGAACCTGTACCGGAACCCGTACAGACAGAACCGGAGCCGGTACAGCCGGAGGAACCGCCGGCTGATGCAGAAGCGCCCCAGCCCGTCGAGGATGACCCGGAGGCAGACTTCCAGATGGCGTTTCCGATGCTGAATTACGCGTCGTTCCAGCGCTATCTGGACGAGCACCCGGAGACGCTGGACAGCGGCTGGGAGCATATCCGCATCAACGAAGCGGGCTTTGACGACGCGGGCACGAGCATCGAGACGCAGCAGGGCGATCAGGTGCTGGCCGTCGATGCGGAATACGGCATTGTGCTCGTGCGCATCACCGGCGACGGCTATCGCGGCGTGCTGGCCATCTGCCGGTACCCGGAGCTTCTGCGGCTGGAAATGGCCTCGACCTATGGCACGGAAGGGGAATCGGCGGGCAAGATCGCGTCCGACCACGGCGGCATCCTCGCCATGAACGCTAACGGCTTCCAGGACCCCAACGGCAAGGGCAACGGCGGCCAGCTTGCAGGCTGGTGCATGGCGCAGGGTGAAGAACACGGCTATCACTTCGGCGGCGATGTCTACCAGCGCATTGAGCTGAGCGAAAACGGCCTCGACTGCCGCATCGTGCCCGCGTCCGACCCGGTCGGGGAGGGAACGTACAACGCCGCCGAATTCACGCCCGCGCTGATCAAAGACGGCGAAAAAATTGAGGATTCCTTCTGGACGGGCGAACAGCCGCGCGCGTGCTTCGGCACCGGCGATCAGGGCGTTTATATGCTCATCATCGAGGGCCGCTACCCCGACGAGGGCATCCGGGGCACGAGCGTCAACACGTGCTCGGACATCCTGCTGGCCTACGGCTGCCGGAATGCGTTAAACATGGACGGCGGCTCAAGCGCGATCTTGTGGTACGACGGCGAATACGTCACGCAGTCGTCGTCCTCGTTCCTGCGCTACACCGGCGGCCGCCCGCTGCCGAACGCGTGGGTCTACGGATGAATTTTCATGTTGACAATCGCAGGAAATGTGGTAAAATATCTGCGATATTGGAAAACCGCGTTGAAAAACCGAGCGTTCCGGTGCAGCTTTCAGAGAGAAGGGGACGGTGAAAGCCCTTCAGCAAACCTGTTCGCAGCCAGTTTGGAGCGGCCGCGCGAAAGCGCGGCGGGTGCTTCCCGATACAGGAGCGCCGAGATGTGCGCAAGCACAATCAGGGTGGTACCGCGACTGACCTCGCCCCTGTCACAGGGGCGGGGTTTTTATATTTTACTCAGAATTTTTCTTTCCACTGCACCTCTTGCCTCTCCCTTTGGGAGAGGTGTCCGAGCGAAGCGAGGACGGAGAGGGGAAACAATGACCAAAACCCTCTCAGTCACCTGTGGTGACAGCTCTCCCGGAGGGAGAGCCAAGTGCCCTCTCAGTCGCCTGCGGCGACAGCTCTCCCATAGGGAGAGCCAAGGGCCGTCTCCGGCACCGTGTATCGTTTAATTTTTAATGTATATAGAAGGAGTTATTCATCATGGCACACAAGGCATACGGTCTCAATGAGCTGCGCGAGATGTACCTGAAGTTCTTTGAAACGAAGGGCCATCTGCGTCTGCCGAGCTTTTCTCTCGTTCCGCAGAACGATAAATCCATCCTGCTGATCAACGCGGGCATGACTCCCATGAAGCCGTGGTTCACCGGCGAGGAAGAGCCTCCGCGCCACCGCGTCACCACCTGTCAGAAGTGCATCCGCACCGGCGACATTGAAAACGTCGGCCATACGGCCCGCCACGGCACGTATTTTGAGATGCTGGGCAACTTCTCCTTCGGCGATTACTTCAAGAAGGAGGCCATTCCCTGGGCATGGGAATTCCTGACCAGCCCCGAGTGGGTCGGCCTTGAGCCGGACCGCCTCTATCCGTCCGTCTTCGCGGGCAACGAGACGACCCCCGCAGATGACGAGGCCTTCGCCATCTGGCGCGACGTGATCGGCATCCCCGAAAACCGCATCTTCCGCTTCGGCAAGGAGGATAACTTCTGGGAGCATGGATCCGGCCCGTGCGGCCCGTGTTCGGAAATTTACTATGACCGCGGCGAGCAGTACGGCTGCGGCAAGCCCGGCTGCACCGTCGGCTGCGACTGTGACCGCTATGTCGAGGTCTGGAACATCGTCTTCTCCCAGTTCAATAACGACGGCCACGGCAATTATACCGAACTCAAGCAGAAGAACATCGACACCGGCATGGGCCTCGAACGCCTTGCCTGCGTGTGCCAGAACGTCGCGTCCCTGTTCGACGTCGACACCGTCATGAACATCACGAACAAGGTCTCCGAGATCACCGGTGCGCACTATGAAGAGTCCGATAAGACCGACGTGTCGCTCCGCGTCATCACCGACCATATCCGTTCGTCGACCTTCATGATCTGCGACGGCATTCTCCCCTCCAACGAGGGTCGGGGCTACGTCCTGCGCCGCCTGCTGCGCCGCGCCGCGCGTCACGGCAAGCTGCTGGGCGTGAACGAACCGTTCCTCTATCAGGTCGTGGACACCGTCGTCCATGAAAACGAGTGCCAGTACCCCGAGCTGCGCGAAAAGCAGTCCTATATCACCCGCGTCATCCGCACCGAGGAAGAAAACTTCGCCAAGACCATCGATGGCGGCATGAAGATCTTCTCCGAAATGCTCGAGAGCCACAAGGTAAACGGCGAGACGACCTTCTCCGGCGCGGACGCGTTCAAGCTCTATGACACCTACGGCTTCCCCATCGACCTGACCAACGAAATGGTCGCCGAAGAGGGGATGCAGGTCGACGAAGCGGCCTTCAAGCAACTCATGCAGGAGCAGAAGGTCCGCGCACGCGAGGCGCGCAAGGCGCTCGGCGACCTCGGCTGGGCCGGCGTTGAATTCGGCAAGGAGATCCCCGCCACGACCTTCATCGGCTATACCAACATGGAAGCCGAGGGCAAGATCGTCGCCATCGTCGCCGACGAAGAGCTTCAGGGTGCGATCACGTCCGGCACGGATGCAATTCTTGTCCTCGACCAGACCCCGTTCTACGCCGAAATGGGCGGCCAGGTCGCCGACCATGGCACCATTCACACCGAAACCGCCGAATTCACCGTCACCGACGTGCAGAAGAACAAGGGCGGCAAGTTCATGCACTACGGCAAGCTCGTCTCCGGCTCTCTGGCCGTCGGCGATACCGTGACCGCGTCCATCGATGCCGCCCGCCGCAAGGCCATCATGCGCGCCCACTCCGCAACGCATCTGCTGGACTATGCTCTGCGCACGGTTCTCGGCGACCATGCCCATCAGGCAGGCTCCCTTGTCGAGCCGGACCGCCTGCGCTACGACTTCACACACTTCTCCGCCGTCACCGCAGACGAGCTGGTCAAGATCAGCCGCCTTGTCAGTGAGCTTGTGCTGGACGGTATGCCCGTCGAGACGAAGGAAATGCCCATCGCGGAGGCGAAGAAGCTCGGCGCGATCGCCCTGTTCGGCGAAAAGTACGGCGATGTCGTGCGCGTCGTGAACATGGGCGGCAAGTCCGTTGAGCTTTGCGGCGGCACCCATGTCGATAACACCGCCAAGGTCGGCCCGTTCCGCATCACGAGCGAATCCTCCGTTGCCTCCGGCGTGCGCCGCATCGAGGCCGTCACGGGCGAAGCGTTCCTGAATCTCGTCGATGAGATGAATATGCGCCTGGTCAAGGCTGCCGAGCTGCTGAAGACCACGCCGATGGAGCTGATCAACAAGGCCCAGAGCAGCATGAACGAGATCCGTGAGCTGCACCAGACCATCGAGCGCATGAAGGACAAGCTCTTCGCGGGCGATGTGGACAGCCTCATGTTCTCCGCCAAGGACGTAAACGGCCTCAAGGTCGTCACGGCCAGCCGCGAGAACACCGACGCGAACGACCTGCGTAAGCTCGGCGATTTCCTGCGCGACAAGAACCCGAACACCGTCGCGGCTCTCGGCGCTGTCAACGGCGAAAAGGTCACGCTGCTGGCCGTCTGCGGCAAAAACGCCGTCGCACGCGGCATCAAGGCGGGCGATATCATCAAGAATATTGCGCCCATCGTCGGCGGCAAGGGCGGCGGCAAGCCGGATTCCGCCATGGGCGGCGGTACGAACGCCCTCAAGCTCGACGACGCGCTGGCGGCTGTCGACGATTACGTCGCGGCCAATGTCAAGGACTAAGGAGGAAGCACCATGTCTGATTGCCTGTTCTGCAAAATCATCGCGGGCGAGATCCCGTCCGCAAAGGTCTACGAGGACGACCTCTGCTATGCCTTCAAGGACATCAGCCCCCTTGCCCCCACACATTTCCTCGTCGTCCCGAAGCAGCATTTTGCCTCCGCCGCTGAGGTCACGCCGGAAAATGAAGCCGTGGTCGGCCACATCTATACTGTCATTGCCAAGCTTGCCCGGGAAATGGGCTTTGCCGACGGCTACCGTGTGGTAACGAACGTCGGCGAGCTGGCCGGGCAGACCGTCCATCACATCCACTTCCACGTGCTCTCCGGCAAGCAGCTGGGCAGCTTTAACTGAGGTTCCAATATTTTTGCAATTTTCCCTGCCATGCCGCCCGCATGGCGGGGAATCTGTTATTTTCCCATCAAAAACGCACGGAAGGACTTGAAAAAGGATGTAGTGTATGCTATCATTGGTACATATGCCAGCGGAGTCATCCCTCATTCCTTCCGGCTATGGCATTGGAAACGTTTTAACCCTCTCTCCTTCAAGCAAGCAAATCCGGGCTTCCCTGCTTCGGCTGGGAAGCCCAACCCCCCTCTGTGACAATTGCATCGTATTCGGCCCACACCTCCTGCCCCTTACCAGCTGTAGTTTTATTTTATCTTCTAAATCGAACAAATTTTCTAATAATGCTTGCATTGGATCCGACTTCGGTGGTATGATAGGGACAGAACCTGAAGGGAGGCGGAACGGGTGTATCTGGCGATCGATCTGAAATCCTTTTATGCGTCGGTGGAATGTGCGGCGCGGGGGCTTGACCCGTTGAAAACAAATCTCGTTGTGGCGGACGCGGCGCGGACGGAGAAAACGATCTGCCTGGCCGTCTCGCCGTCCTTAAAGGCGTATGGCATCGCGGGCCGGGCGCGGCTGTTCGAGGTGGTGCAGCGCGTCGAACAGGTAAACGCCATGCGGCGGCAGCACGCGCCGGGCCGACAGCTGCGCGGCCAGAGCGAAAACGCGGACACGCTTGCCGCGCACCCGGAGCTTGCGCTCTCCTTCATCACCGCGCCGCCGCAGATGGCGAACTATATACGTGTCTCCACGCAGATCTATCAGATCTACCTCAAATATTTCGCGCCGGAGGACATTCACGTCTATTCCATCGACGAGGTCTTCATCGACGCATCGCCGTATCTGCGCACCTACGGCCAGACGCCGCAGGAGCTGGCGCGGACGGTCATTCTGGACGTGCTGCGCACGACCGGCATCACCGCGACCGCCGGGATCGGCACGAATCTGTATCTGGCGAAGGTCGCCATGGATATCGGGGCCAAGCACGTGGCGCCGGATGAAAGCGGCGTGCGCATTGCCTGCCTCACCGAGCGCAGCTACCGCGAAACGCTCTGGACGCACCGGCCGCTGACGGATTTCTGGCGCGTCGGACGCGGGATCGCGAAAAAGCTTGAGGAAAAGGGCCTGTTCACGATGGGCGATATCGCCCGCTGTTCGCTCGGCAGGCCGGATGAATTTTACAACGAGGAGCTGCTGTACCGGATGTTCGGTGTGAACGCGGAGCTGCTGATCGACCACGCATGGGGCTGCGAGCCGTGCACGCTTGCGGACATCAAGGCCTACCGGCCCCAGACGCACAGCGTCAGCTCCGGTCAGGTGCTGCAATGCCCGTATCCGTTTGAAAAGGCGCGGCTCGTCGCGCGGGAGATGGCGGACGCGCTGGCGCTGGAGCTGGCCCGGAAGGGGCTTGTGACCGATCAGATGGTCCTGACCGTCGGCTATGACCGTGAAAGCCTGACAGACCCGTCCTGTCTGCCGTATCACGGCCCGGTCACAGTCGACCATTACGGGCGGCGCGTCCCGAAAGCCGCGCACGGGTCAGAAACGCTCCGGGCGCCGACCGCCTCCTCCAGAGAGCTCCTGCAGGCGCTGACGGTGCTGTTTGACCGGATCGTGGACCGCGGGCTGCTTGTGCGCCGGATGTATGTCGTCGCGAACCATGTGCAGCGGGAGCGGGACGTGCAGGCCGAGCCGGAATACGTTCAGCTCGATCTGTTTGCCGACGAAGCGGCGCTCACGGCTCGGCGCGAGGAACAGTCCGCGCGTGCGCGCGAACGGCGGATGCAGGACGCCGTGCTGGCCATCCGCGAAAAATACGGCAAAAACGCCATCCTGAAGGCCATGAGTCTCCGCGACGGCGCAACTGCCCGCCAGAGAAATGAGCAGATCGGCGGACATAAGGCGTGAAAAGCGTCTGCAGGCGAAATGCAGCGCAGACAGAAAATCCCCGTGCCGCAGTGCTGCGGCACGGGGCATTTTCATAGGGGCTGGGATTTACTTCTTGACGAAGGACAGGCAGTCCGTGCACTGATCAACCGTCGGATCGGCTTCATGGGTTCCAATACAAACCTTATCGAGGGTACAGTAATCCTCGCAGCCGCAGTGGTTGTTGCACTGGCTCACGTGGCATTCGATTGCGTGGTTGGCCTTTTCGTTTGCAAAGCTCATACAAAACTTCCTCCTTTTTTAAGGTACGGACTTAGTATGTGCGCAAACGGCCTGTTCATGCTGGAAAATTTTTTATCTGCGGCCACCGCCGAACCCGCCTCGACCTCCTCCGAAACCTCCGCGGCCTCCGCCAAAGCCGCCTCTGCTGCCGCCGCCGGGTCTGGGGCCGCCGCCGAAACCGCCGGCGCTTACCAGTCCTACATTAGAAGCATCTGAAGTGACAGCAACAGT
>ENA-ORTU01001205-ORTU01001205.1-human-gut-metagenome-genome-assembly--contig:-NODE-1205-length-27106-cov-3.038890_pt1 | contig 27106 bp, 30 predicted proteins | sample MGYA00241910_ERZ509184 | MGnify/ENA primary metagenome ERZ509184 (study PRJEB26280, sample SAMEA2338847) | human gut metagenome | biome: human gut; feature: human-associated habitat; material: faeces... | reverse complement strand
CGACGATGTAGGAGTTGGGGGTGTAGATCAGGGCCTTGATCTCGCGGGGGTCTACCGAGAAGGAAACCGACTCGCCGTTGCCCGACAGTATGCAGGGTACCATACCCTCGCGGCGTACGGCCTTGGCCGCTTTCTTGCCGTACTCATCACGCTTAACGGCTTTTACAGAGATAGTTTTCATAATACGTTTGTTTTTTAATGTGTTACCACCGGCGGTTCTCAGCCCGGCCACGCAAGCCGCGCCCCAATTCCGCCTGTTTCGGATCGCAAAGATAAGGTAAAATATTAAGAATCAAAAATCAACCGTAAAAAATTCGTTTCCGGGCAAAAAAATTTCGGTTTGGGATTTAACTTTTGCAACTTTAACGCGTCTTACAGACAAACCCTCATGGAAGAGACCCGCGACATACCCGCAGAAGAACTCTCGGCGCTACGCAATCCCGCCACCCGGCGCGGGGCGTTCGACCGTCTGGTCGGGACATACCTGCGGCCGCTTTACTGGCACGCACGACGGCTGGTCGTCGTCCACGAGGATGCCGAAGACGTGGTACAGGAAACCTTCATCCGCGCCTACGACAAGATCGGCACCTTCCGGGGCGGAGCCGGGGAACTGGGGGCATGGCTCTACCGCATCGCCACGAACACCGCACTGACGATGCTGCGGCGGCGCAGGCCGGGGCTCTTCTCCTCGCTCGACGACGTGAGCCGCATCCTGGCAAGCCGCGTGGCGGAGGAGTGCGGCGAGGATGCCGACCGGACGCTGGTACGTTTCCAGCAGGCGATCCTGGAGCTGCCGCTCAAGCAACGGCTGGTCTTCAACCTCCGCTACTACGACCAAATGCCCTACGGACAGATCGCCCGCGTGCTGGGGCAGCGCGAAGAGACGCTCAAGGTCAATTACCACCATGCGGTACAGAAACTGAAAGAGAAACTAACACGGGAACTATGAACCACGAATTCGGAAATATCGGCAGGCGGCTGCCTTACGACTTGCCTGAGCATCGCCTCGAAGCGTTGCACGAACGCATCCTGCGCAATACGGCGGCACGGCCCGCACCCGCTGCCCGCACCCGCCGGCTTTACCTGGCGGCAGGGGTGAGTGTCGCGGCAGCCCTCCTGGCAACGGGCATCCTCGTCTCCGGACACCTCAGCCACCGCGCCGAGGCCCCGCTGCCGGACATCGAGCAGATGCTCGCCACGACCCCGACCGAAACCCTGCAACAGGCTGCGGCGGAGAACTACGACGACATACTCTACAACCAGCAACTTTAAAATTCCATGCGCTATGAAACAACTCCTCACTTTTCTTTGCCTCGCAGGCAAGGCCGCGCCCGCCGGTGACGAACTGAAACAGCTTCTGGCCGAAGCCCGGGCTATCGTCAACACGGCCGGCAACGCGGCCGACCGGGAGGTCTCCCGGGCCTTGTCCGAAGCGCGCCGCGCCGTAAACGCCACCGACCGCCAGATCGACCGTGCCATGGCCGAGGCCCGCAGGGTCGTCGGCGCCTCCGACCGCGAGATCGACCGCGCCATTGCCGAAGCGCGCGCCGCCATCGACGCCGCCGAAACGGCCGCCGTCGCCAACCAGTCGATCGAAGAGCTGAACAAGGCCGCCCGCGAGCAGGTCGTGCGCGAACTGGGGCTTACCTCGCGCCAGCGCAAGGAGTTCGAACCGCTCTACAAAGCCTACCGCGAGGCGCTCGACAAGGCCGTCAATACCCCGGATGCGGGAACGGACGAGGCCGCTCAACGGCAGGGACTCAAAACCAAGCTCTCGAACATCGCCGCCACGGCGCAGGTTAAACGCGACTACGTGGACAAATTCGCCGCTGTGCTCACCGCCGAGCAGATCCGCCGCCTCTACAACACGGAGGGCGAAATCGGCACCAACATCAAACGTGCCGCCGTCGACCGCCGCCGCAACCAGAACACGCGGCTGAAAGGCAGCGGGCGCATGGTGACGCAGGACTGGGGCAAGGCGGGCGACTACACGGGCATTTCGGCCGCGGCGTTCTTCGACGTCACGGTCAGCCCCACGGCCCGAACCATCAGCGTGACGGCCGACGACAATGTGATCGACTACCTGGTGCTCGAGCGCGACGGCGGGACGCTGAAATTCCGCGTCAACGCCAACAATACGGAGAACATTTCGGTTTCGGTCGTCGTTCCCGCGTCGGCCGCCCTGCGCCAGATATCGGCCGGCTCCTACGGCAAGGTGACCTGCAAGCTGCCGTTGAAAGGGCCCTCGGTCGCGGTTTCCGTTTCGAGCTACGGATCGGTCATCGCCGACATCGACACCCCGGGTACCGCCCAGCTCAACGTGTCGAGCTACGGCAAATTTTCGGGCTCGGTACGCTGCAACGACTGCGAGCTGCGGGTTTCGAGCTACGGGTCGGCACAGGCGCCCGTCGACTGCCGCAACAACTGCCAGGTCACGGTCGGGAGCTACGCCAAGTTCTCGAACGACATCAAAGCTTCCGTCCTGACGCTCAAGATCAGCAGCGGCGCCAGTGTCAGCAGTACGCTGATCTCGGATGCACTGACGCTGAGCGTCGACAGCTACGCCAAATTCTCCGGCGCGGTGACGGTGAACAGCCGGCAGGCGAAACTGACCGTCAGCAGCGGCGGCTCGTTCAGCGGCACGTTCAGCGGGAATTCACTCGAGGCGGAAGTCGGCAGTTACGGCAAGATCAACCTGAAAGGGTCGGCACAGGTCGCCAGCGCCGCGGTCAGGGTATCGTCCGGAGCCGTGTTCAGCGCCCCCGAGCTGCGGGTCGCCGATTACGACCTGACCGTATCGAACTATGCCAAGGCCGACGTGTGGTGCTCGGGCACCCTGCGGATAAACGCTTCGACAGCCGCCCGGATAACGTACGACGGCCCTTGCAGGGTCGAATCGCTCACCGACAACATACGGCGCAGAAAGTAAATACAAACACCATAAGCGTATTTACGGGAAAGGGACGGAATCCGGTGCGGATCCGTCCCTTTCGGGTTTGCGGCAGTGCATTGCGCTATTCGATGCCGCGGATATGCTTCTCCCATTTCCAGGCTGCCGCGAGCGTCTCGTCGAGCGAGCGCTCGGCCCGCCAGCCCAGTTCGTCGTTGGCATACGACGGATCGGCCCAGATGGCCACGATGTCGCCCGCACGGCGGCCGACGATCTTATAGTTGAGTTTGAGGCGGTTGACCTGCTCGAACCGGTGCACCAGCTCCAGCACCGAAACCCCGCGCCCCGTGCCGATGTTGAATACCTCGTACCGGGCCTTGTTCCTGTCCTCGATCATGCGCCGGATCGCCGCCACATGCGCCTTCGCCAGATCTACCACGTCGATATAGTCGCGGATGTTCGAGCCGTCGGGCGTCGGGTAGTCGTCCCCGAACACCGACAGGCATTCGCGGATGCCTGCGGCAGTCTGCGTGATGTAAGGCACCAGGTTCTGCGGCACGCCGCGCGGCAGCTCGCCGATCAGCGCCGACGGGTGCGCCCCGATCGGGTTGAAATAACGCAGCGCGATACCTTTCAGCCCCTCGTAGGCGGCCAGCGAGTCGCGCAGGATATCCTCGCACATCTGCTTGGTGTTGCCGTAGGGCGACGTGGCGGGCTTGCGGGGCGTCTGCTCCGTGACGGGCAGCACGTCGGCCTCGCCGTAGACGGTGCATGACGACGAGAAGACGATGTTCTGCCGCCCGTACTTGCGCATCAGGCCGATGACGTTCATGAACGACATGAGGTTGTTGCGGTAATATTCCAACGGTTTGCTCACCGATTCGCCCACGGCCTTCGACGCCGCGAAATGGATTACCGAATCGAAGTCGTATTTTTCGAACACCCGGGCAAAGGCGTCGCGGTCGCAGCAGTCGGCCTTTTCGAACGGGACGTCGACGCCCGTGATCCTGCGCACGCCCTCGACTGCATCCATGTCGCTGTTCGAGAGATTGTCGACGATCACCACGTCGTACCCCGCACCGATCAATTCCACGGCGGTGTGCGAACCGATATAACCGGCGCCGCCGCTGACCAAAACACACGATTTTTTCATAAGTTGACGGTTTTTATTCGAACTACAAATATAGTAAAAGTTCGTGTAAAAAGAGCTGAATTGGAGGTTGTTGAGTATAAATATTTGATGGATAAATGATTTGAGTGATGTCTATCAATGTTCCACCGAATGGTCAAAAAGAGGCTTTAGGAGTGGTTAAACCGGAGAATCCTTACTTATCCGTTGCCTTTTTTAGGGTGTCAGAATGTCGGTAAATTACTCATTGATGCCCGCCAAAAACCTTACCGGATGGCACCGTCATGACAAAAGTAGTAACTTTTTCGACCGGTTTGACAAAATACGGATTTTAACCGTTTCTACCGTACTTTATTCACTGTTCCGCTTTATTCTTCATGGCTTCAAATAGCTGAATGACAGTTATTTTTGCAGTAATGAAAATACTATGGAACAAAGCGTAAAGGTTTGGTTCTACCTGAAAAAGAACGAAGCGAACGAAGAGGGCCGTTGCCCCGTTATGGCCCGCCTTACGGTGGGGAATACGGCGAGTGTATTCAGTATGAAACTGACCGCTCCCGTATCGTTATGGACATCTGGCCGTGCACAAGGTAAAAGTGCGGAAGCCGGACGTATCAACCGGCAACTGGATGAGGTACGTGCTTCCGTCCTGTCCATCTATCGGGAACGGTCAGCTATTCGCAACGACATAACGGCAGACGATATCAAACATCGGCTATTGGGGATGAACGACGGACAGGAAACACTCTTGTGCTATTTCCGTTCTTTCATCGAGCATTTCGCACAGCGTGTGAATATCAACCGTACCGTCGGTACGCTTAACTCCTATCGCATTGTCTACAAGCGGTTGTCCGGATTTTTGCAGCAAAAATATCGTCTTGCGGATATTTCATTTACGGCATTGGACAAATCGTTCATCGACAAATACGATTTGTACCTGCGTACCGAATGTCATTTGGCACTCGGCACAATCCGCTTGCAGACAACCCGGTTACGGACAGTCGTAGGTCATGCCATTGCCGAGGGAATCATTACGACCGACCCTTTTGCCGGCTATGAATCGGAATCCCCCCGGCCAAAGCGGAGATATCTTACCCGTACAGAACTGGAACGACTGATGACAACTCCGCTCGATACACCACAGCGGTATTTGGTGCGCGACCTGTTTCTGTTTTCATGTTTCACAGGAATATCATACGGAGATATGTGCCGATTGACGAAAGAAAATCTGGTCGTATCCGAAACCGGCAGTGCATGGATTAAAAGTGAAAGGACAAAAACGCATATCGCATTCGATGTGCCGTTACTCGAATTACCCATGCGTATTCTCGACAAATACAGGGATATCGCAAAAGATGGAAAGCTGCTGCCTATGTACAGTAACCGGGTGATGAATGACCATTTGAAAAAAATCGCATCAATCTGTGGGATAGAGCAACGGCTTGTTTTCCATGTGGCAAGGCATACCTTCGCCACGGAAGTTACGCTCCCGGCCGGTGTCCCGCTCGAAACCGTCAGTCATATGTTGGGACACTCCACCATTACGACCACACAGATTTATGCCAAAGTTACCGATGACAAAATCGAACAAGACACCCGGTCACTCGACACCCATATTGCACAACGATTTTCAGTCACCTTTTAAAGTGAAAGAACAATGATAGATACGGATAAAAAACGACGCAGTACATTCGCCGTATTGTTCTATATCAATAGGACGAAAGTGCGAAAGGACGGTTTATGCCAGTTACTGTGCAAAATAAGCATCGACGGAGAGGCAGCGCAGATAGGGACGAAAGTGTCGTTGGACCCGAAACTCTGGGACCCGTCTGCCGGCCGTGCGAACGGCCGCAGCCGGAATGCCCTTGAAATCAACAGGGCTATCGACCGCCTTACGGCCGATATTCAGGCTCACTACAATCATATCCGAACAGAACTGGGATTCGTCTCTGCTATGTTGGTTAAAAACGCAGTTCAGGGCATTGCTCAAAAGCCCCGAACCCTGTTGGCGTTGTTCCGGGAGCATAACGAAGAGTTCGGTAAACGTGTCGGTATAGACCGTACCGCAGAAAGCCATGCAAGCTATGTAAATTCATACAAACATCTGGCTTCGTTTTTACATCGGAAATACGGCTTGGAGGATATTCCGCTACGTCATCTGGATGTAAAATTTTACGATACTTTCGATTTGTACCTGCGTGCGGACTGCGGAATGATGCAAAAGAGTGTACATGAACACTTGTACCATCTCAAAAAGATGACCCGCCGGGCGGTAAGCCAGGGTACGCTCCGTTATGACCCGTACTGTAAGTTACACCCGGCACTGCCTGCCCGCCGCAGCCGCCATATGAAACTCGAAGATTTGAAAACGCTGATGGAGAAACCGACCGGCCGGCCCAACCTCGACAGAGTCCGCGATTGGTTCCTTTTCTCGACCTTCACGGGACTGGCCTATGCAGACTTGAAACGGTTGTCGGAAAAAGATATCACGCGGTCGGACGATGGGACATACTGGTTACATATCCGTCGGCAAAAAACGGATACGCTCTCGGTGGTCCGCCTGCTCGATATTCCCTTGCGTATTATCGAGAAATATCGTCACGAGCGTAAAAGCGACAAAATTTTCAACCTCTATTGCCGGGAATATATCATTAAACTCACCAAAAAACTCGGAATGTTTTATGGAATCGGCGATTTGACATTTCATAAGGCACGTCATAACTTTGGAACACACATTACACTTTCTATGGGTGTGCCGATTGAATCCGTCAGTCGGATGATGGGGCATAAAAATATTGCGACGACACAAATCTATGCAAAGGTGACCGATAAAAAAGTGGATGAAGACATGCAGAAAGTGAGCTGCCGGAACGAATACAACACGTTAATATGAGACCGGAAACATAATAACATTCTAATCCCGGAAGATGATGAATACGATTGCCATTAAAAACGGAGAAGTCGAAATACGCTCTGCTGCAACGACAGGCGTATGGCTTACCCAAAATGAAATCGCCGCGTTGTTCGGTGTTTTCACAAGCGCTGTACGAGCCAATATTCGCACGATTTTGCAAAATGGGATATTGCGGGAGGATAAAGTTTTTCGCAGGTTTAAAACCGACCGCGGCTATATCGAGCGCTACAATCTCGAAATGATTGTAACCTTGGCTTTTCGGCTTCATTCCGAGAATGCCGAGATATTTCGCAGGTGGATTATTCAGCGAGCGACGACGCCAGTTGTCGTTTGGGGGTTATTGCAAAAAGAGAACTCTTTCATGAATTGAAACAAGCGAGTACCATTTATTTGTGTGGTTTGATTAAAATGTATAATTTTAAAGAAAAAAAACTATGAATCTATCCGAAATCATTTCTAAATACGACACACCGGGTGAGAAATTTTATGAAAGTGTTTTTGCGAGCATTATTAATCAGTGCGATGAGGCAGACAGAAATACTCTTGCATTTCAAGCAGAACGCGTAGCGTTTAATCTTATGGCCACTTATCGGACTGATGAAATGACTGGTAAAAAACGATTTTTGTATAAGCCTTTGGTTTGTTTTACTGATTCCAATGGAGTAACTCATATTTCGGCTGATATAGATGAAATTACACCGGAAATGGTTCTATATTGGGAGAACCGAATCCCACAAGTACACAATCCCATTTTCAAAGCACGTTACGCAGGATTAGTGTGGACATTTAAGAGGTCAATGTGCGGTATTAACCCGGATAGGCAAATCGCTCTCATCTATATTCAGTCATTAATTGACATAATTACTGAGAATTACATGCCCGATTTTCTTGTCGGCATACAAAAAGCAGAAAGAGCAATTGAATTATCTAAAGCGTTGGATTTGGGAGAACTATTAAAGAAAGCAAAGGATAGTTTACATATAATTATCAACAAAGACCGAGAGAATCCGCAATTTGACGACCACATAGGAATATGGGCTGCTCCTTTCCGTATCAGTATGGAGCATCCCAATACATATACTACAGAAGAGCAAAAGTTGTTAGTTTTGTCACTTCAAGAGCATTTTGACCGTTTGGCAGATGAATCTCTTGCGCAACCTGCAAAGAAAAAACCGGATCCATGGCTATTAATGAATTTAGCAGACGCATTGACAGAATTCTACAATAAAGGTTGGCAAGAGAAAATACCAGATCTATACAGGAAAATCAAAAGATTGTTCGATAGTGTCCAAGAAAATCTTACCAAAATGCAATTAGTTGGCAATCTGACAAATTTGCATCGTAGGTACTTGAAATATTTATCTAAGGAAGAAGCCGATGCATTGAATTTACAAATTACGGAGGCAGGAAAGGGTATATTTGATGAGATGCAAACAATTCATTCTGAGGTTGATATAACAAATGAAGAAATGCAAACATTCATTGACTCTATTATTGACAATAATAATGTTGAACAAACATTTGTTGGATTCGCATCTCGTTTCATTCCACAACAAGAACTTAACAAGAAACAACTTATAGAATTGAATACAAAGTTCCCTCTCATCTATATGTTTCCAAAATTGCTGTTTGATGAACAAGGACGAGTAATTTCGTCAATTGGCAATATAGAACAAGATATGAACGGGCATCTTGTTGTTCACATTTCCCGAACGATGAAATTGGAAACATTGTTTTTACAAATGGTTATCGAAGAAGGGAAACGCCGTAAGATATTTACTACAGACAATATTCTTGCTTTCTTACATAAATCACCCGCTATCAAGGAAAATAGATATCCGATAATTGAACAAGCATTAAGAGGATATTTTAGTGGGGATAATCTAATGTTTGTACATTTGCTCATACCTCAAATTGAAGCCGCAATCAGAAATATCCTTGACTTCCGTGGAATACCGACTCGTAAACCCAGTAAACAAAAAAACGCTTTCCAATTGCGAATCTTAGATGAATTATTCAGAGATGAACAAGTACAGCAATGTCTGACATCAGATTTTGCGAACTATTTAAAAATTCTTCTGACTGACAATCGGGGATGGAACCTTCGTAATAATGTATGTCACGGCATTGCTGAACTTGATAATTTTAATCGAGTAACAGTCGATAGGTTGTTACACGTCCTATTATGTTTAGGTATGTTCCGGGATAATACTTCCAAAAACATCTAAGCTGAATTACGTTGTTGTAATTCATATAATTTAAGTTTAATAATTCTATTGTTCATTGCTGAATTGAGGCTGTATAATAAGTCCGATTTTAATGATTCCATCCCTGACAGAGTTTGTTCTGTCAGGGATGATTTTCAATTATTCAGATAGTTCCTTAAATCAGCTTTTTTGCATCGAAAGGCGCTTTATAAGCTCTCTCCAACATTTTCTGAAGAGCGGCTTCTTCATAAAGGACTTTTCCGGAAATCAAATAATAGGGAAGCACTCCGGCCGAACGGTATTCCTGTAAAGTCCTGCGGCTGCACTTCAGGTGTTGGGACAGTTCGCTGTCTGTCAGGAATCGTTTGCCGTTCAGCGGTCGTCCGCCGTCATTCTCTTTTTCCAATTTCCCCATCAGCTTTTCGATATGCTCCAACTTTTGCTTGAGTTCTTCAATGCAGGGGTCCGGCTGCGTTCCAAAAGGATTTTTCATCGGTCGGCGAGTTTGTTATTGACATAAAGGGCAGACCGAAGCAATCTTTCCACATCGTCCGGTTTGTAAAACATCTTGTGCTTAATACAGCTAAAAGGCAACACTCCGTTGTTTCGGTACTCCTGCAATGTGCGCTGCGATATTTTCAGTATTTCGCACACTTCCTGGTTATCCAACCATCTTTTCAATCCCAAATCATCATATCTGCGGCATAGGAGTTCCGCTTTTTCCTCGATTGTCTTCACGCGCAGCACGAGTGCATCGAAGACTTGTCTCTCGATAATGATAACTTCCATGTTTTGAACTGTTAAGTCTTTCCCGGACACAGAGTTTCCGATAAATATACGCGGACAGCCTATCGAAAAGTATTTTATGGCTGTTGGTGGCATCGGTTGTGGCTGCATACGGCATTTTAATGAATGTATGCCGGCCGACAGCCCCATATGGGCGGCAGAAATCCCCATCTCGAAAAGGGTGTTTCCGCAATGATTTTTTCTGCGCTTCTCATAACCTTTTCCTCATTCTTGAAAAACCTTCACAAACCCGGCATGGATGGTATCTGGTTTCAGCAGCAAAGGTATTCCCGGGCTTCACGCTTCTGCAAGACCGGGCCGCTAAAGGCGGTTTTGCGAAAAATCTTCCTCTTTCCCTTCGGACGAGCGTATTTTCCGCAAAAGTCTTGTCAGAAGCTAATCCCGAACCTTTTAAGCTACTGAAACCAGATACCATCCATACCGGCTCCGCTACGGCATATAAAAAAAAGTCAAAGGTTATGAGAAGCACAGAGAAAAATAAGAAATGGAACCAGAAAACCTCCGCCCTTCCACTTGGCATAGGGACGAGTTGGCTGTCGTGGCTGAAATTCGGGGCTGTCGCGCTGGGCTTCTACCTCTTCGGCAGTGGCTTTGTTTGGGTCGTTTTGGCCTTTCCGTTCTGCCATAATATCCTGCGCGGTATCCTTTCCTGCCTTTTCTCTTTCGTCGTCCTAATCGGCTTGTTCTCATTCCTATTATCGCGAATCTTCTAAAACCCAAAACAACATGGCAAAGTATTATTCCTTGCTCGGCGGCACGACCACCGACACGCAAATCCAAGTCGCAAAGGAAAACCAAATCGTCATCCATGAAGGCCCCGGCGCCTTTACTATCCGGTATGTAATCTACAAAGTCGAACACGACGCAGACGGATATATGTATCACATGATAAACACCGACACGAAAGAAATCCACCGTACCGACATCCTCCGGCCATACTCGCGGAAATTCGGTATCGGCATGTACTACACCGACACGCCCCCGGAATTTATGGACGCTTTCGAGGTCGCCGCCCTTGTTGCCGAAGCCGAGCAAAAAGCAAAAGAGGATACCGAAGCAAAAGTCCGGGCAAAGGCCGAACACGACCGGATTGCGGCAATCGGTGCGGAGCGGTTGCGCCGGATTATGCCCGCCGACGTGCTGGGGGTAATCTTGGCTGAACTTAATATAAGGGAATACACAGACCCGTCCTACGAGTGTTCGGACACCCGGAGTATCCGCACCGTGATTCTCGGTTTCTCGGCCACCTCCCGCAACGGCTTCGGAGAACTGCGCAAAGCCGCCCGAAATCTGCCCGAAACGGCACATTTGACCGAATATAACAAGGACTACGAACACCGTTACCCCGGTTTCACGCTCGGCAGAAGCCCTTATTCGGGGTGGAGCATCCACAAAATGACCCACTACACCCGCGAGGGATTTATCGAACGATTGGCCTATATAGCCGGAGACGAGAATAATATCCGGCTGACCAGTCCCAGTCCGGAGCGCACGCAGGAGGCCGGCCCGATAACCGTGCAGGGCGATTTTATCCTCACGAACTACTCCGAAAAGGCCGTCGCCCTGTTCGGAGATACGAAGCCCATAAAAGACGCATTACATGACCTCGGCGGACGGTTCAACGGGCGCCTGACCTACCGCGGAGAGAAACGCGCCGGGTGGGTCTTTCCCAAAGCGAAAGAAATGCAGGTGCGCGAGTTAATCGGCATGACCGAATAATACCAAAGTCCAATCCGGGGGCGATAGCCCCGCCCCCGCACATAAACCAACGAATAATAAAAAGTTAAAGATATGAAAACCATTTATCTGCAAAGGCAAGGCTCGACCGACACGTTTAACACCCACAATGCAATCAACACGGATTTAGGGTATTACATCGAGGTCAAAACATGGAGCGACAACCGCTACAACATCATCATCGCATCGACCCGTAAGCAGGCCGAAGACGATACCAAAAACAAACGGATAGAAATAACCGCCGTTTATCCCTCATTGTCCGACGCATTCAGACGGGTGGAAAAGGAACTGCGGGAGGAATTATCCGAAGATGCGACCATTTCCGACACGATAGAAAAATACTGCCATAACAATTTTACCTACAAAAAAGTGTCAGACAAATATTTGGCGGTCTGTTTCTATGAGAAATCCACCGAAACGATACGCCTGTACCCCGAAAATTACTGCCTCGTCTCTTTCCGGCACAAAGGCACGAAAGACTACCTCCGAATGGACAGCGCAACGGCGGAATACCTGCCCATATTGGAGGAACAGGCCAGGCAATACGAAAAGGAGGAGACTTGGACGTGCCACAAGGATAAATCCGAGGAGTTCAGACGCGAACGGTTCGCGTGGCTTCTCGGAGAAGCACTCAAGAAAAAGGACTGCCACCGCAAATTCTATGTAACCGACACGCTTATCAAGTAATCCGCAAAGACAGTAATCCAATCCGGGGGCGGCAAGTCCCCCCCCCATAAAACCGAATCGACATGACACTCAACGAATATATCGACCAAACCGACCCGCAACCCGGTGTAAAGGTCGTCCTTAAAGAGGGCGAATACATCCGACGCGATACGGTCAAAGTGAACCCTTTCTCCTTTCATACCGCCATAGATATTCCTGCCATTACACAGCGGTACGGCATAGAGGACAGTTATATCTGGCTGGGCAATAACCCGCAGTTGTTCACACGAAACCCACACACGGGGGAACTGCACGGAAGCGTGTTTTTCCTACCCGATGGCATCCCGGAACCGCCCGTACTCTCTCAGTTTATACAATTCCTAAAGGCGGACATGGCATTTTGCGAACAATGGAAAAAGGACAACCCGCAACAGGGGGATTTGCAGGCACATAACGCCCGGTTCAGAGCGGCGCACGCCAAGTTTCTCATCAGCGTAAAGACAACCTACGCCCTTACAGATGCGGATATTGAGTATTGGCTATGTTGAACATTTATCCGGGGAGCATATTCCAAAAACGAATCATTAACCAAACATATAATCCGATGAAAACAAAAGTTATCATGTACGACCATACGGGCAACAATGTCATCAATCGCCATAAGGAATTGACCCCGTTCGCGGAGAATATCTATACGACCTTTATCCACAAGGATAGTTGCGGCATCGACACCAACGATATGTTCGGGATTGTGTTCGCAATCAAAGGCGTGTATTTCCTCCCGGAGTATTGCAATCGCGACCGCCTTGCCGACAGTAATTACAAAAATTGTCTTATCGACTTTCGCAGGCGATGGACAGACCATGTAAAACAGCAGGCCGCAGAGGGGCGGTATATCCGTCTGCTGGAAATTCGCGTGTTTGAGGAATTGGGAGAGGATACAGCCCCGTTACGGCAGGCCCGCGAAGCCATGTTGAAGAAACGGGATGCAGAGAATGAGGCACGCCGCCGCCGTGATGAGGAAGCCGCACAAAGAAAGGAACAGGAAGAGCGGCAACGCCTCGACGAGTGTAAACGCCGCTTTTTAACCGGAGGAACGATAACCGGCGATGAGTTCATAAGCATCGCCAAACGGGACGGATTCGCCATACACATCCGCACGGCAGGAATGCTCCGCAAGCGCATAACCGAATTGAACAGGAACAGGACGATATGGTATTACCGACTTCGAGGCAAAGCCGCACCCGACGTTACGGGATGCCGAAAAGCCATTAAAGGTTATCTCTCTTTTCTCGAAAACGAGGGAAATACTGCAATTAATTCATAAACAGCACAAAGCCATGAAAGCAACCGATTATTTCAAACAGACAATCCAAAGCTATTTACAGCGCCGGGCGCAGGAGGACGAATTATTTGCACTCCGTTACGCCAACCCGAAGAAGAACATCGACGACTGTATAACATTTATCCTCAATTACGTGAAGCAAAGCGGGTGCAACGGCTTCGCGGACGATGAAATCTACTCGCTCGCCCTGCATTACTACGACGAGGACGACATCGACATCGGCAAGCCCCTCAAATGTAATGTCGTGGTGAACCACACTATTGTACTGACCGAGGAAGAAAAGGCCGAAGCACGGCGCCAAGCCATGCAAAAGGCAACGGAGGAAGCCTACCGGAAAATTACGCAGGGAAAGAACAAGACCAAGAAGACCGAAACAACCACCCAGTCATCACTATTTTAACTTGATACACCATGAAGCCGAAGAATAAATTTCAGCAAAAAGCCATAGAAGCAAGCAAGAAACTGCCACCGCTGACCCCGGCACAGGAACGCTGGGCCTATACCAAAGTTATCGAATCGGTAGGTCGGCGCACGAGAAAAGGTGTCGTAACCTGCCTCGACTGTGGCAAGGTGTTCCACAACGATACTAAACAGCAACATTGTACTTGCCCCGCTTGCCGCACACGCCTGCGCATCGAGGACACCTGCAAACGGAAATTCCAGCAACGGGAATATGCGACCTACATCACCGCCTGCGACGGCTTACAGGTTATCCGGGTATTTATGGTGAATTACTATGCCAAAATCGGCAGGCCGTTGAACCGCTTTTGTCATGAAATCATGCAACGCTGGATAGCTCCCGACGGCAAATATTGCACCTTCGCCCGGAGCCGGGTATGGGGCACGATGTATTACGACCAGTGGATTTATTCTTCCGATTTGGAACTGCACGGCGAATCGTGGGTATATGACAAAATTTATACGGATGATATATACCCTCGTATGAAACTCATCCCCGAACTGAAACGAACGGGATATAAAGGCGGATTATATGGTCAGAACCCTACGACCTTACTCCGTGTCCTGCTCACAGATAACCGGGCGGAATCCCTGCTCAAAATGGGGCAAGACAGCCTATTGCAACTGTATTTGGATGATAGCAATCGGAGATTCGACAAGTATTGGCCGAGTATCCGTATCACCGTCCGCAACGGCTATAAAATCACGGATGCAACGACATGGTGCGACTATATAGACGCTTTGCGGACATTGGGCAAAGACCTGCACAGCCCCAAATATGTATGCCCCGCAGACCTTAAACGGGAACACTACCGCTGTATAGCCAAAATCGCCCGCAGGGAAGCCGAACGGGAAATAGCCGAAAACCTCTCCGCATATCTTCAAAAAGAGTGCGCCTACCATAGAGCCAAAGCCAAATTCTTCGGCCTTATGTTCACCGACGGGCAAATCGCCGTCCGGGTGTTGGAGAGTGTGAAAGAAATCATCATGGAGGGAAAGGCCATGCACCATTGCGTCGGCACGAACGAATACTATAAAAAAGCCGATTCGCTTATTCTTTCGGCAACCATTGACGGAAAGCACATCGAAACCGTAGAAGTGTCCCTCTCCAAACTCCGGGTTATTCAAAGCCGGGGCGTATGCAACAAACAAACGGAGTACCACGACAAAATCGTGCGGCTTGTAAACGACAATATGCCCCTTATCCAACAGCGCATTGTCGCATAAATATAAATTCCTTATCCATGAAAATCGACTATTGCAGAAGCAACCGCACCTTTACGCTCAGCGGCCTCTCCGTCCAACAACTCGCCGTGCTGTTCGCCGTATTGAGAACCGCCGACGACCGCTGCTTTACAACACGCAGCGATAACGGATGCTGGTACAGCAACGACGATTTTGTCCTGTCACTTGATGACAGGGAACGCCGCACACTGGCCGGGATAGTAGCAGAATTAAAGAAACTGCAATAATGATAACCGGGGCGGCGACAGCCGCCCATAACATCCAAAACTATGAGAAAAGACACGAATAAACAAAACCCGACCCAAGAAATCCGGCAGAATGGGCGACCCGTACTTTGGTCGAATTGCGAGTTTTCGCTTTCGATGATTTTCAACAACCTTACGGGGCGCAACATCCCGGATGCTAAAGAGTATAACGAATATATCGAGTGCATCGCTATTGGGGATATGGGATTTGCCTACGGGGAAATAGAACTCGTCCAGAACGGACAGGTCGTCGCCAAAGGACATATCCGTTTGAAATAAAATCGGGGCGGCAAAAGCCGCCCATAACACCGACCGTATTTATAACTATAAAGAGGGAACTTGCAAAACTCTTGCGGAATCGACCCAAGAAGTCCGGAGCACAGTTGCGACGGAATATTTCGGGGCAATATCAATAATACGGATGTAGAACTGATTTAAAACTGTACGACGATGAAAACTCGGAATATAAGGGAACAAAAGGCATCCAAAGTTTTCTCCATGCTGAAAAAGAAATACGAGGTCGAGTTCTGCCCGTTCGACCCCACGGCAATAATCATATCCCGAATTACAAAAAAGCAATTTGATACCTTGTGCCGGAATTTGCAATGTTCGGGCTGTTATTGTACAGAAAGGCAAGGCGGTGTACTGACTAATTTCGGTATATACAAATAAACGGCCTCTGTTTTATAACAAAATGGAACCGGGCGATTTTTTATATAGCGGTTGGTTGCAGGGAGCTAAAGGAGGGCAAAAACGGCTTTTGAATATGTTCGGCTGTTACCATCACTTTATCATACTGACACAGCTATGCGAATTTCAATGTGTCCGGCGTAAAAAGAGGAACAGACAGATGTTATGTACACCCAAAAACGGCGGTTTGCAAACCGCCGTTTTTGGGTGTACAGTCATAACTATTACGAATTTTACTCGTTAGAATGATGATTGTAAGAGAAAATTTGTTATCTTTATAAAGGTTGAATTTTAAATTTTGGACAACTATGTATATTGTTGATAATACAACAGCCAACAACCACTATTCCGTGATTAAAAAGTTAGCACATTCTGCCGATGAGATAATTATTGTTAGCCCGTTTTGTTTCCCGGATTTTAGCAGTTTTTTTGATATGTTGGCGAATATAGGCACTATTAAATCTCTAACTTTCATGACGACTTTAAAAAGAGAAGAGAGTGTAACCAAAACATATTCATTATTCTCATTCAAAGAAAAGGCAAGGCAGTCGGGTATTCAAAATTCTATTTTGATAAATGATGCTCTACATGGTAAAGTCTATATATTCAAATCTAAAGGCATACCGATTGGTGCACTTGTAACTTCTGCAAATATTACGGACAATGGATTGCAGAGAAATCACGAATGGGGTTGTTGTTTTGATGATAAGCCGCAAATTGAGAGCATCGAAAAAACAATTAAACGTACTGCCAAATATGAATTGACAGACAGCATGCTCCATGAAATCAAACAGCGAGTAGATGCATATGTCTTGAAACATTCTGCATCGAAACATACGGTACCGTCAGGTGTCAATATCAAGGATATTATTGTTTCAAAGAGATTTAAACTAAATTTCATAAGTCGCAATATCCGAATTTTTATTAAACCTATCGGTAGTTTGGAACATCCGATTTGTACGGGGGACTACTCGGCAGAAAGGACGCAATATTTTGCGAGACGTCCTAAAGCTGTCCGCAAAAATGACTTGTTGATAGCCTATGGAGTAGGGGCGAGAAAAATTATTGGAATATTTCAAGTATTAAGTGACACAGCCCTTCATACCGGAGATAAGACGTCTCGATGGCCTTGGTATGTAGAAGTAAATAATATTACACCCAAATTCTCTAAAGTATGGTTTGATAAAGATATCTATATTACATCTTTTGCACAAGAGTATATTGACCGCTATGAGTTACCTATTACAAATGTGGGCAGCAAGACACTCGGGGCCCTTCGGTGGGGCGTTGATAAAATACAACTTGCACGAGATTTCGGTATTGAATTATTATCGACAGTAATGGTTGTTGAGGAAGAATTATAAATTAGGGAAATGTTGAATAGGACACCTCGGAGGATAGTTGTGAATAGGCTTGAAACTCACAGAAACTTACAAGAGGTCCGATGTCTGGCTTTTGTCTCTATAACACGAACAGTAAAATTGTAATATGGTTGTATATGCGTTTTGCGCTATTTAATAATGAACATGTTGAAGCTACGCCCGACATTAAAGATGCGATATGTCCGGGTTGTGGGGCTCCTGTTATTGCCAAATGCGGAACTCAAAAAGTCCATCACTGGGCGCATCGCAATACAAAGATATGTGATAATTGGTGGGAGCCGGAAACACAATGGCACCGTAACTGGAAAGACAAATTCCCAGTCGAATGGCAGGAAATATTTTTACCCGATAAGCAGACCGGAGAACTGCACATTGCAGATGTGCGCACAGAACATGGTCTTGTAATTGAGTTTCAGCATTCGCATATTAAACCGGAGGAACGTATTTCGCGGGAGAAATTCTACAAAAACATGGTGTGGGTAGTGGACGGAACACGTTTAACCAGAGATTATCCCCGCTTTGTTAAAGCGAGTAAAGAATTTCACAAAGTAAGAGACGGAATATTTCAACATGATTTTGCTGATGAATGTTTCCCCCGTCAATGGCTCTACAGCGACGTTCCGGTAATTTTCGATTTTTTGGGCGATGAATCTTCCGATACGGTCGATGAAAGGAGACGAAAACTGTATTGCCTTTTCCCCGATGATAACGAATTTGAAGCCATATTTGCCGTAATATCACGAAAAGCATTTATAAATGCAGCTATGAGCGGGGAATGGAGTTCGAGAATGCAATGTTTTTTAGACGAAAGAAGGATGGAGAAACTGGAGCGGGAACGACGCAGGGAAAAAGAGAGAAAACAGATGGATGCTTATTATGCAAGGAGACGATATGCCCGGATGGCATATAAATATCCCAGACGGCGTTTGTAATTTGCTTCTTAGTATTTTAATACAGATTATAAATTTCCCGGCGGGCAGATAGCTGACGCCGGGAAATATTGCGTCCGTTGGTTTATAGGTATGTCTTTACAGCTTTATTCCGTTTTTCTTTTTGGGGAGTTTCGCCAATCTTTCAGCCACATCGGATACCTGCCGTACAACTGCTTGGGGCAAGTCCGTGGCCTTGCACTGCTTTTTCGTAGCCGGAACGACCGCAGGCTGCCGCCTGATATTCGGAAAATCCCGCTTTAAAAGCCGTCCGGCCAGTTCCCGCACCGATACCATGACCTGCATTTTTTCATCTTTCGTAGCAGCTTCCGCAAATCGTTCGCTTAACGGATTGAAGTATTCGCCGTAGTAAAAAAGGTTGGGCAGTTCATCTTCTATGTCCGGAGTTTTACATTCCGGAGAAGAAAGGCGGAGCAGGCAGCCGATATTGTATGTGTCGTCCGTCAAGCTCGGCAGCTCATCTTTATCATGCAGGGATATGGCCGTGAAATTGGCCAGTGTCGCGGACATATCGTAACATTCACATTCGGTATGAATACCTGTTTCCTCTATATCCGTATAATAGTCAGCCTGCAATATGCCGAATGGCTCCGGTTCGGTACTGTAAAGCATATCGAGAGCAATATCGGGATTGACTTTTGTCCGTTGGGCTTCGTTCGGAATTAACTCTATGGTCTTGAGAAACGTAACATCGAGCCGGGGGTCGAAGAAATTATCGGCAAAAAAATCTTTATACCGTTTTTGCAGCAGTTCTCCCTTTTCCGTATTATCGAACAACAACATCCCCCTGTCAGTTTCAATACCCGTATATGTTTTTCCTGTGATATGTTCGCCAAAACAGGAATAGCGCAGTGCGGCAAACCGATATTCCTCCAACTTATTCAATGCCTGCAGGGAATTTTCCGGCAGCAGCGGATTGAGCCCCCTTGCCCGGCAATACAACAGCGGATAAAGCCGACGAATGTCCACAGGCTTCAATCTTTGTTCACGGATTGTCGCATCGAGCCGAGCATAGTATTCCCGCATATCCTCATCCGGCTTCCATACCGGTATATTCGCGGGATTCTCGAAACGGTATCGGACGATAAAGCTGTTCGGAGAAATCACATTCATACTCACGAACTTCGTATAGTCGTCAAGGAACGTGTCGAACCGATTGAATACCGTATCTTTCGTGGAAATCAACTGTGGACGACCTTCGGGCGTCAGCACCATGTAGACATCGCCCGGCAACCGACGGTCGCCGGGGTTCATCGTTCTATTTTCTTCTGTCGTTTTCATCACTATTGTTTTCAATCGTAGTTTTAGAATTTCGGTTTCATGGAGGATTTGCGCTGCGGTTTTACGGGGCGTGTCCGCTCCTGCCGGGGCGTAAGATTCCGCAGGGTCAGCGATTCATTCTTACGGTCGTAGCGAACCTCGCAATTCTCGAAGATTTTGATATCCGTTTCCACGTTCCGTAAACGAATCGTTTCGCCTCCGTAGAGCCGTTTGCTGTCGTCGTAGGAAATCGGCTGGCGGAGCAGCTCGTCCATCTTTCGGGCGAATACATAAACATTATCTTCGCACCTGATTCGGTCCGGAGTGTAAATATCCAGTTCGGAATGGCTCTTAAAGGCATACAGGCACATATCCGCCGTGCGTATGCCGTGGGGAACCCATTGAATCGCCTGCGGATGATTCCTGACGGCGGCCTCGCCTACCTGCTGCGTAATGACGTTTTCCGGTATAAGGTGCAGGACATGTCCGTTTTTCCGGACGGCTTCCAGCGCTACTTCTTCCGAAATGGCTTTGGGACGCATTACAGTTATCAAAAAGTCGATTGTTTTAGGATTATCCTGCTCCCGAACCATTTGCAGAGCCATCGACGGTTCTGTCAGCGCACCGGCGACGCTGTAATCGGTTTTATCCTTCCCATATGTGTTGTCGAAGGCCATTTTGCACATTTCGTAAGTCCGGTCGTTTTCGGGTATTCCGTATAAATTCTGCGGATTCTCTTTTACCAGATTCATATAAAGGTCAGGACTTTTCATTGCCTCCGGGATAAACTGTATGGCAAACGGGCTGCGGCGTATGGCAACCATACACAATTCCGGTGTTTTGTGTATTTCGGGAACCATCCGTAAATATGAGCCGTCGTAGCGCACAGCCGTTTCGCACAACTCCCTGTCCTTGCATTTTTCGGGAATGTTGAAAAACAACTCCGGCTCTTTGGCAAAGATCATCTCCGCCAGTTTCGGGGTCATATAGTCCGGATTCATACTGTCCAGAAAATGTTTGGTTCGAGAGTATCCCTCGCAACGCTCCAACAACTGCTCGTGGATCTCTTTGTAGGGAATGTACCGAAGTACCCGCAGGTCATAGCTCGAATACAATGCCTCATGGCACATCTCCCGTGTCAGCAGTTCCGGTTTGAAATACTGAATGGCAGCAGGGTCGTTCACCATTGCTTCCCTATACAGGTCGGGGGTATGCAATGCCTCCGGTACATATTGCAGGGCATGGATGCTGGACGATACGGCCACCTCGCACATACGTTTCGTGCGTAAATGTTCGGGTACGTCGTGCAGCATAATCCCGTCTTCCCGTACTGCCGCCTTGCATACCATCCTTGTTTTCCACCGTTCCGGCAGGGCCGTCAGGCACGACGGGTCGGTACGAACTCCGTACAGGGCAATGTGTTCATCCATCACTTCCGGTTCGATGTCTGCCAACAAACCTACCATATCGGCGCCTTCCTGCCGGTATTTTTTTATGCCTTCCAGACATATGTCGGCATAGGGAATGAATTGAAGGACGCTCCGGTTCTCCCGAAATTTGGCCAATGGGGCGTTCAGGGCCAGCCGGCACATCTGCGGGGTTTTCATCGTTTGGGGCACGAACTCCAACACCCAGCCGTCTTTCGTTACCGCATCCATGCACATCTGTTCCGTTTTGAGCCGGTCGGGAACGGAAGGCAAGGCCCATACGTCGTTTTTCACTGCCGCTTCACACAGGGCCTCTGTTCGGCGCTCTTCCGGCACGAACAACAGCGCCGGGCCGTAACGTTCGACAGCAGCCATGCACATCGAGGGCGTTTTCAGCTCTTCCGGCACATAGTCGAGGGCATAATCCCAATTCCGCACGGCCGTATAACACAGCTTTTCGGTACGCATATAGCGGGGGACATATCGGATATTCTCTCCGTCACTCTCGACGGCATAATTGCAGACTACCTCGGTACGCCGTTCCAAAGGCAGGGTCATAAACATATTATGTCTTCGTCCGCCCCGTTCGAGCAAGGCGATATCTGCTTTTTCCTGTTCTGTCATAAGGTTTTCAAATTAAAAATGCCCGGTTTCTGCCGGGCACTGAAGTTCGTTTGTAACTATTGCTCTTCGCCGCCCGTATCGCTGTCGTTCTGGAACGTAAAGCTCTTTTGTACTACCTGTCCCATGTTGTCCTCGATATAGACGTCGATGGTCTGCTGGTCGTCGCTGCGGGAGGTGTAATAAAGGCGGAACGAGAAGCGTTCCAGCGGATATCGGTCGTTGGGAAGGAACACCGTTCCGTCGTCCATCCGCAGCTCTCCCTTGCCGTCGGGCTGGAAATAACGGATCGTGTAGCGGGCATCGGCATACTCCCCTTCACGTACTAATGTACAACGTATCTCGGCGGTTTCGCCTACGGCAAGGCGCTTTTGTACGGGCATCGTTTCCAGCATGAACGGATATGCCTGCTGGACATCCAGCCGACTGTCGCATGCCGATAACAATACCGATGCGGCTGCCATCAACAGCAATATTTTCAGTCTTTTCATGTGATATTCGTCTAAAGTTCCGTTATTTCCCGACCTCGATTCCACCTGCGTCCGTACCGTTATCGTCCGGCTTCCATGCCGGATTGGACATGTCGATATCGTATTCGGGGCGTCCTATACGTTCTTCTGATACATCTTCATGTATCTTGATACAACTGCACAGTAGTACAGCCGTCGTCACGGCGATGATGCCGCATTTCACCACTGATTTTTTCATTCTTTTTTGACTTTTAACAGGTTTCCGATTTCCGGGTCGAGGTCGCCCCGGTATTTAAGATTCTCGTTCATGCGGCAGGCTTCCTCGTAATGCTTCCGTCCTTCTTCAATTCTGCCCAGCCTTGCGCAGGCGATGGCTGCCAAGTATTCGGTCGTGTCGGACCGCTTTATTTGTGACAGGATATCGTATGCCTTCTTGCCGCTGCCCGCGGAGAGCATGGCTATCGCGCTGTTTATATCTTCATATGGCCCCAGAATGCGTACCGCTTCGGCATAGTGCCGTTGCTCCAAAAGCCTTATCCCTTCGGCATACAGCGTATCGGGTTCCGTAGTATGAATAGTATCTTTTATCATTCCTTTGCGTCGGAGGTCGTACTTAAAGTTCACGGCCCGGAGCTGCGGATAGATTGCCGACTTGATATAGGCGTAGTCTTTCGGAAACCTCTGTCGGATGGTCTGTTCCCTGCGGTCGGGATTCCTCTCCGCAGCGATAAGTTTCAGTATGGCATCCCGGTTCGTAATTTTCCGGTCGGTTCGTATGCGGGCCGACAGCTCCGGCCAGTCCTCGGCAATCCACCGTACTGTAATCAGCGTATCGGTTTCCTTGCCGAAACGTTCCGTCAAATATTTCTTCAATGCGAAGGCACGTTCCCGGGCCAGCCGTTCGTTCGTCTGCATACGGCCTTCGGGCGATGCGGAGGCAGACAGGATGATACTGTCCACATAGAACTCTGCTTGTGATATGAGGCGTTCCATCAGGGTTTCGATATGCGCCAACTGCTCGCCGTTATCGCCCAGCGTGTCGATAATGCAGGCGTCACCCAGCCTGAAGCATAGGTAATTCCGTGCTTTGACGACCGCGTATTTTTCGATAACACGGGTAACGTATCGCGGTGTGCGGTCTATGAAGGAGAGCATGGACGATATGTTGTATTGAAGTGTATCGGAAACAGGCAGCAGATAACTGCTTCCGTCCAATCCTTCCACTTGGCCGTGCAGGGTAATCCGCAAGGTCTTGCCTTCTCCTTTCGTCGCTACCTGCTGCGTGTAGTAATAGGCTATCTCTTTCGGACGTTCGACGATGGAATCCAACCGCACTCCTTCCGGGTAGGGCCATTTTACGAATCGCTCGAAAGCCTTTTGTTCCCGGTAGGCGTCTGGTCGAAAGATACGCACATATTGTTCGAATTGCCAGTAATTCCTGTCCTGTACGCGGCTGAACAAGCCACCGCGGATGGATAGTTCCTGCAACGGTCTCTTGCCGTCTTGTCGATGGAGGACGGGCGTTATTTTAACGCTGCGGCAATTACCCTGCATCTCTCGCGGCAAGGTGATGACGAAATCAACGCTGACAGCACCGTTACGCTCGGCAACGGTGCGTGAACGGGCCACGACCACTACTTCCTCTATCGTTTCTGCCATTATCCGTTCGCCGTTTTCATCCGTATCGACGCCCGCGAGGTAGTATTTCGCAGAATCTGTCCTGACTTCCGACCGGACATGGGTAGTAACGCGCGGTGGAGCCGTTCTGCGCGGCGGATAGGCCGCTTCCGCCCGGCTCTGCCGCCGCTCCAGATGCGAGACGACCGAACAGCCAACAAGAAGGGCCGCACAACAAATGATGATTGCGTATTTCATACATCGAAAACTTTATGACAGGGACGTCCGTACCGTAATCTGTTTCGTGTAGCCGTACATATCCTCGATTGTAAACAGGAAGGAATTGTCATACGTCTGCGGCGAAATGGCAAAACCGTTCCAGAACCGGAAAATGACGACGGCCTTGCCGTTCCCCTTGAGCACCTGAAGATCCTCGTTCTGGTTGATAGTCACATATTGGGGCGGCGTAGTGGTCTGGTCGTAGTATTGGATATACCAACCGTCGCGGAACGTTCCTCCGGCCAGTCTGTTGAACCGAACCGAATAAATATTTCTGGGGTCGTTGTTCGCCGTAGTGATTTCCAATTCACAGTAAGCGAATTGGTCCTCCCATACAAATTGACGGAAATGGTTGTAATCCCCTTGCCCTGACGAAGGCCGGTTGCTGTACATGACTATTTTAGCCGTCGATACGCGCAAGTCGGCGCTATTCTCTCCTTCGACCGTCACGTTATATACATAACTCGTGTTACGGCAGACATTGAAATCGTTTGTATCGTTTTCTCCGAGATAAATCCGGTAGTCGATGAATTTCATACCGCGTTCAATGCGGAGCCACAAATAAGTTGCACGATTCGGTGCATTGGTACGCGACCGTTGGCGGGGCGTCGTTATCCGGCTGACCGTTCCTTGCATGTTTTCAAGAACATAATAACTTCTGGTGACGCTTTTGGCATTTGTTCCCGGAACGAACTTGGTGTAGGATTCGATACCTCCGTTGCCCACAGGCCCCATGAGGCCTTTCTGGAAATATCCCATTTCGCCCGTGCAGTTATACATTTGCAAATGCACGATTCTGGAGTCGGCGGCCATTGCCGGAGACATGGAGATGTTGAATGTGACCTTTGCAGCCAACCGCTCCAACGGAACCTGCAAGGTCGTGTTCCTGTCGATGACAACACTCATTTGCGCGCTCATGGGCATTTTCCTGCCATTGTTCGTAATGCCGGATTCGGCACTCGTTGAAAACCGCGTGTTATTCACTAATCCTAACAGCGTCTGTTCCCCCAGGTTCCGACCGTAATTGCCGACGATGTAAACTCGGTATTCCCCGTTCGGAATCGTGACTGTCACCCGGTTGGATGCCGAGACGGTCACATAATAATGTTTGGCGATATTCAGTTTCGTGTTGAACAGGTAGATGTTCACGTCTTCGAGGTTCGTCTCGGCGTCGGCTGCTCTCGTGACGGTCGCTGCCGCGGGGAAACAACTGATGGCAACGGTCGAGCAATCGGCAGTTATTCTTACCGGGGTCTTGATGGGGGCTGCTGCACCGTCGTATTCCTCCACTTCGACACACGAGCACAGCGGCATGAATACCGACACCAAGACGAACAATTTAAAAAACAATACCTTCATAGCTCAGATTTTTTTCAGAATAAATACGAAAAAGCGACTTCTATTTTCGAGGGGGCGAGTATGACCCGTTTGCAGTGCCGCAAAAGGATATCCTCCAGCGACGATGAATCGGGATGCCATAGCGTATCCCGCATATAGAATACGCCCAATCCTCCCTCAAGAGAAAAGTTCCACCGGCGCGAGAGCATCCAGCAGTAGCCGACGGAGGCGCCGGCCCCTCCCGTCCAGCCATAGTAACGCCTGCCGGTATTGCCGACCTTGTATTTTGCCGCCGTCGCATGTATGCCGTAAAACAGTCCTACATGCGGTTCGAAACGCCAGCGGCGTACAGCGACAGTTCCGACGAGTACGTTGAACTGCAATCGTTCGGTCGAAATGAGGTTCCAATAGCCGGATACATCTACCGACCATTTGTCGGCGACTGCGACATCCACTCCGACATTGACTGTTCCGGTAGCCAGTCCCAGCACATTCGTCCGAACCGTGGTGTATTGTGCCGAAGCCGTAGCACCCGTTGCGAGGGCGAACAGCAGAGCTATAAATAACTTTTTCATCGTTAATTCTCGATTAGACCCGGATTTAAGAGGCCGGATAGTCCTTTATCGTGACAGTTTTCCCGACCGAGACTGCAAAAGCATCCGACAGGCATCGGTAAATAGTTCGGTCGGCAGGATTCGTAATAAACCGCCTAATCGTCACATGATTGTAAAACATCGTTGGATTGTCGCCGCGATGTGTACGCATCTCCAGATAAAAGGTTTGCGTTTTTGTTGTCGAACCGCGCGGAACCGTAATTCGGGCATAGGGATGAAAAACAATGCTGCCGTCCGCTCCGCCCGATTCCGGTATGACAGACAGGTTGCCGTTTAATAAGAGGACCGCGCCCTGTATAGGAATCGTTACATCCCATTTCGCCGGTTTACTCAGCGAAACGGATACCTCCAGCGTGTTGTCCGAACCGACTATTAAAGATTCGTTCACAGGCAAGTAGGTCGTTGTCGAACGTACCGCCTTTGTGATGGACACATCTATTCTGTCCGCATTCGAGAGTTCTACGCGCCAGTCCAATGTCGATATGCCTTTGACGTCGATGACGAGGGTATAATGTGAATTTCTGTTTACATTGAAATCCGTCGTCGTATTTTCGCCCAGATACACATAGTAATCCAGCGCTTTCGTATCAGTATGTCCTTTGATATGCAGATAGGCGGCGTTCTTCGGAGCATTCTCGCCGCCCTTGTATTTCGGACTGGTGATGGCGGAATTGACACCCTGACGGTTTTCCAATACATAAAACGAGTAGTTCGTCCCTTCCGTCCATTCTCTGTCGGCATAGTCGATGAATTTCATCGTCGGAGTATTCGTCCCGAAATAGCGGCACGTGGTCGGAGCATTGACCAGTCGGAC
>ENA-ORTU01001192-ORTU01001192.1-human-gut-metagenome-genome-assembly--contig:-NODE-1192-length-27321-cov-5.573938_pt1 | contig 27321 bp, 16 predicted proteins | sample MGYA00241910_ERZ509184 | MGnify/ENA primary metagenome ERZ509184 (study PRJEB26280, sample SAMEA2338847) | human gut metagenome | biome: human gut; feature: human-associated habitat; material: faeces... | reverse complement strand
GGCGGGCGCGCCCTGTCCCCGGAGGAGACCGGGTGGCGAGACGCGCTGCTGCGAGCCGCGGCCGAGGAGGGCTTCGAGCACCTGCGCGACCGCGCCGCCTACACCTGGTTCAACCGCATCGCCGCCGTGCGCTACATGGAGGTCCACGACTTCCTGCCCTCCCGCGTGCGCATGTTCACCCGCCCGGCGGCGGACGGCTCCTGGGAGCTGGGCAGCCAGGCCGCGGACGAGGCGCTCGACGTGGAGATCGAGGGCGCCGACCCGGTGCGCGTCGCCGAGCTCAAGCAGGCCGGCGAGGACGGGCCGCTGTTCCGCTACCTGTTCCTGGCCCAGTGCGCCGAGCTCTCAGGGTGCCTGCCCGGCGTGTTCCAGCCCGTGGACGCCTGCATGGCGCTGCTGCTGCCGGCCAACCTCATGGACGCCGACGGCGTCATCGGACGCATGGTGGGCGACATTCCTGAGGAGGACTGGCGGAACGTCCAGGTCCTGGGCTGGATGTACCAGTACTACAACTCCGAGGTCAAGGACGCCTTCTTCGCCTCCAGGGCCAAGGAGACCCCCGACACCATAGGGCCGGCCACCCAGCTGTTCACGCCCGACTGGATCGTGCGCTACATGGTGCAGAACTCGCTGGGGCGCCTGTGGATGCTCAACAACCCCGGAAGCCCCCTGCGCGGCGAGATGGAGTACTACATCGAGCCCGACCCCGGGCACGAGGACTTCGTCAGGATCGCCGGCCCCGAGGACATCTCGCTTTGCGACCCGGCGTGCGGCTCGGGCCACATCCTGGTCTACGCCTTCGAGCTGCTGGCCAAGATGTACCTGGAGCGCGGCTACCGCGAGCGCGAGATCCCCGGGCTCGTCCTGTCGAGGAACCTGCACGGCATGGAGATCGACCCCCGCGCCGCCCAGATCGCGCGCCTGGCGCTGGCCATGTGCGCCCGCGGCATGGACCGACGCTTCTTCGGTCGCGGCGTGCAGGCCGACATCGCCGTGCTCGCCCCGGTGGCGCTGGGGGAGGGCGACGTGCCGCAGGGGAGCACCCTGGCCAAGAAGAAGGACCTGGTCGACGCCTTGGCGCACCTGGACGAGGTGGGCTCGCTGCTCGCCCCGGGCGAGGGCGACCTCGCCGCGATCCGCGAGGCCATCGGGCTCACCGGCGCCGACGGCCTGTTCGGTAGCAGCTCCAAAGAGAAGCTCCAGCGCGCCCTTTCCACCTGCGAGACCCTGGCCCGCCGCCACGACTGCGTGGTGGCCAACCCGCCCTACATGGGCAGCTCCAGCTTCGGCTCCTTCATGTCCAAGTGGGTCAAGAAGAACTACCCCGACGTCAAGAGCGACCTGTGCACGTGCTTCATCGAGCGCGGCTTCAACCTGGCGAAGGACCGCGGCTACGCGACCATGATCACTATGCAGAGCTGGATGTTCCTGGGCAGCTTCGAGAAGATGCGCTCCTCGCTCATCGAGGGCAAGTCGATTTTGTCCATGCTGCACCTGGGCCCCCGCGCGTTCGACGCCATCGGCGGCGAGGTCGTCAACGTCACGGCTGACGTCGTCTACAACGGGCGCGCGGCATGCGAGGGCGCCTACGTGCGCCTCGTCGACATCAACGGCAGCGATGCCAAGCGCCAGAAGGCCCTCGAGGCGATCCAAAATCCCGACTGCGGCTGGTTCTACCGTCGCGACGCCGAGACCTTCAAGCGGATCCCCGGCACCCCCATCGCCTACTGGCTTGCTCCGGGTTTCGTAGAATCCTTTTCAAAACCGTCCTTAAAGACCGTTTCGGCTGCGAGAACCGGAATGGCCACCGGTAGAAATGAGGTATTTCTTCGCTTGTGGCCAGAAGTCTCTATTTCTGGAATTGGATTTGGTCTCACGCGGACCGAGGCCAATGAAAGTGAGCTTGTTTGGTTCCCGTATGCCAAGGGCGGAGAGTTTAGAAAGTGGTATGGAAATAGAGACTATATAGTCAATTGGTTTAATGACGGGCATGAGCTTCAGACAACGATGCATCCCCAAGGAAAGCGTATCTGGGCGCATAATTTCAATCTTGAGCGTATTTTCCATGAGTTTCTATCTTGGTCCGATATCACTGTGGGCGCTTCCTCTTTCCGTTATTTCGAAGATGGCTTTCTGTTTGACTCGTCCGGCACTGCGGCGTTCCTTGAATCTCCTGCTGTTTCATTTTGCTATTTGCTGGGTTTGCTAAACACGAGTTTTATTGGGGCTCTAGTTCCGGTATTGAATCCTACAATGCACTTTACGCCTGGTGACTATGGGAACCTTCCGTTCTGTTTGGCGGATGAGGAAGCGTCTCATGATGTAACTAATTTGGTTGAGAACTGCCTCAACATCTCAAAGTCCGACTATGACTCGTTTGAAACTTCTTGGGATTTTAAATGCCATCCTTTGATATAGATTGGTTGAGTCCGCATGGATTATCTCGACTGGATCCTTCCCCTTCTTTTCATATTTTTGATTTTTATTGGTGCCGTGAAGATTGCCCCATCGCTTGAGAAAACCAATGTTCTCGGTCGGGGACTCAATGGGTTGAAGCATTGGATTGTTGCTAATTACGTTATTGCTATCGTTGTCTGCATGATCATATGCCCTTTGCTTCTTCAAGTTGTTTATTCAATACCACTGTGTCATCCCGCAGTTAGCTCTGAATCCGTTCTTGGGTTCTGGGGAGTATCGCTTGGCATTATTGGTGGCGCATTGCTGTTTTTAAAGCAAAAAGAGATTGAGAGTCTGGAACGTCTAAATTCGCTGCGACCAAGGATTTCAATTCAAATGAGTAGAGACGGGGAGGACGCCTTTTTAGTCCGGTTGACCAATAAGAACGGATATAAGTACAGTATTTTTGATATTTGCGGCATTGCCCAGTTTTTTACACTTGATGGATTTGATGAAAAATCTGTTCAAATTGGTAAAAGGCAATTCGAGGCTTTTAATGACAGTCATAAAAACAGGCTGGGTCAATCTGGTCGCGACGTATCAAAGATTCCAAAGTTTGTATCTATCCGATTGAGTGATCTTGACGGCACGCTTTGGACCGTAAATTACAGGTACCAATTCAAGGAACGTGAATGGATTGAGGGCTCTTACTTCTGTGAAAAGGGCTCAACATTACGTTAAGACTTTGCGTGCTGATAGCGCCTTCTTAATCAACCGGAGCTGCATGCGAAGCGAGAAAAAGGGAGCTGGGAGAGGGCCGTAGATAGCACTTGTCACTATTTGGTTGACGTTTTCTATCTTGGAATTGGGCAATGGCATGAATCAGAAAACACTATTTCTAGGAAACGGTCTTAACCGTACTTTGAAGGGCGGCGTTAGCTGGGCTGAACTCATGAGGAAACTTGGTTCCCAAGAGCCGGAAGGGTCTAACGTTCCTTTTCCGATTGAATTTGAGCAACTTGCTGCTCGACGTGGCTGTCTTTTGGGAAAACGCCATGTCGATCCCTATAAGGATCTTCGCAATATGATTGTAGAGGAGGTCTCCAATGAGCAGTGCTCTTCTGACTCGGTGCATCGCTGTTTTTGTGATCTTCCTTTTGACCATATGGTTACAACGAACTATGACAGGATTTTTGACAACCAATATGAACTTGAAGCCATTGTGTCTAATCCGGGCTACTCGAGAAATATTCTTGGTCCCATATATAAGTCCGGTAATCGTGATTTCTATCACGCTCATGGTATAGATAAATGGAAAAACACTCTTTGCTTGGGTCATGAACACTACGCGGCGCTTATTGGGAAAATTAGGAAAGAGTTCTATCCCAATGAGGATACGGGCAATGCCTCGCTTGTTGATTTGGTCACTGGTCAAAAGGAATCACTGAACATCTGGCCTGAATTGTTTCTTACCAATGACGTGGCGATAGTTGGTTTTGGGCTTGACTATTGTGAAAGCGACATTTGGTGGCTTTTGGCCTTGCGCGCAGCGCTATTTGCACCTTGCAAATCTCTGGATGCCTATGCAAATGAGATTACATATTTTAAGGCCCAAATTAAGGGTCGATCATCCGGTCTTCAAGAAACATGCCGCTTGAACGCCCTTGCCTCATTGGGCGTCACAGTTTCTGTAATTGAAGATTCCGACTACGAGGGGGCGTATCGGCAAATCGCGGAAGAGTTGCGCAAAAGGTGGAAATCTTAGCGCGAATTGATTTTAGGTCCGTCGAAAGCGCGTTAAGCGCACCGAGTACGGTGTATTCGTCCATGTTGGTGACACTGCGGTTTCCGGAGCTGATGGTGCGGGTCTATAAATGAATGAAAACCTGCTCGACCGTTTTGCAAGGGGGCTTCTCTTTATGGGACGCCCTCTATTTTTATGCCGTGACAATCGGAAGTTATTGCATTGCCGGTCGGGGCATTTATTCAATCCCCAACGGTCGTAGCCCAATACCTACCGCTCACACTTGTTGCTCAACAAATGGTGAGGCTGGTGGGCTAAGTTTTTAGCAGTGTTTGGTTGGAGGAGGAGAAAATGACCGAGTACTGCGATGGCAATAGTTTGACGCTCGATGGCAAAATCGATGAGCTCTTGAGGGATTGTTCGCAACCTACGATATTCGCCTTCTGTGGCCTGTCTCCTCGTCTCGCGGAATCCGTTGCGCACAATGAGCGCTCGATTCCCGGGGTTGTAGCCAGCGATGATGCTCCGTTCTTTTCTCCGTCTGATTTTGCCCGCCAAAAGAGGCTGGCCGTTGCCCAGATCCTTTCGGCAGATGGTCCCGTCTTGATGCTGTTTGAGCAGCTTCTTGAACTGCGCGGGACGATCGGCGAGTTGTTCGACGGCAAGATTATCGTCGTTCGGAACAACCTGTTTCTTGATGGTGAGGGCGTTCCTTCTCCTGTTGATCCTGAGCTGCTAAATGGCTTTGAGTTGTCCTTTGACGACATGACGCCCGATACGACGGGGCTTTCTAAGTACTATGCCAAGTCGGTAAAGGTTGGAAGTTCGCACCTTGTAACGCCGATTATTCCGGACGAGTTTTCTGAGTGGGAAGTGGCCGATCTGTTTGATCGTGCCGCTTTTGCGCTGGGTGATGCTTCGGCAATTTCTGAGGGCGTCGTCCCTGTTTCGTCGGCTGCGTTTTTGCAATACCGTCTGGGCTTGCTAGATGGCACGGCTGACTCTGCTTCTGTTTTGGTGAATGCTCGGGAGCTTGAGAGCTATCGGTCCGTTCTAGAGGCTGTTGCTTCTGTTGCCCATGCGCTGGGTCTATCCGTTTCCTTTGTGGCGCAGCAAGGCCAAGAGGAAAAGGTCGAGGAGTCGGGCCGCCTGCTTTCGGTGCTTCAACATTACTGGGGCAAGGACGCCTCGTTTAGGAAGCTTCGTTTTTACAAGAATCCCGACTTTGACAACGAGATGGAAACGGTGTCCCAGGGTGCTATCTCTGAGTTTGTCGTAAGGCAGGCCGAGGCTGCCCATGCGGGCTCCGTCGATTACAGGAATGTGTTTGTAACGGCGCCCACGGGTGCGGGCAAGTCTATTCTGTTCCAGATTCCGGCGCTGTATCTTGCTCGGAAATATCAGCTGGTCACGCTGGTCATCGAGCCGCTGAAGGCCCTAATGATCGACCAGGTTGCCAACTTGCGGAAACGTGGCGTTAAGAATGTCGTTGCCATTAACTCGGACATTCCCTATGGCGAGCGGCTTGAATCCCTCGACCGTGTTAAAAGCGGCGAGGCCTCCATCATCTACCTGTCTCCGGAACTCTTACTGGAGTCCTCGATTCAGGTAATTCTCAACGGCCGCGAGCTCGGTCTTGTCGTCATTGACGAGGTCCACACCGTTACCTCTTGGGGTAAAGATTTCCGCCCGGACTACTGGTATCTGGGACCGTATCTGTCTAAGCTCCGCAAAAACGGTATGAGCTTTCCGATCTTTTGCCTTACTGCTACGGCTGTTTACGGCGGGCGCGATGATGTCGTTTCGCATACGGTTGCCGACCTGGAGCTTGGCAACTGCAAGACGTTCCTGGGCAACCCTCGTCGTAACGACATCTCCTTCGACATTGTCTGGAGAAGCAAAAGCGAGCTGCCCGGTCCCATCGAGGAGGTAAAAACCGACCTCGCTGAGCAGTGGATTGATAAGGCCGTGCGCGACAACCGCCATGCCATTGTCTATTGCCCCTATCAGAGTCATGTCAATGCGATCATCGATCAACGCAGCGTTTCTAATTCTAAGGTCTTGGGCTATCACGGCGGCAAAGATGCTGCGTACAAGAAAATCGTTCAAGACGCGTTTGCGTCGGGCAGCTGCAGGGTGCTCGTGAGCACCAAGGCGTTTGGCATGGGCATCGATATCGATGACATCGATGCCGTGTACCACTATGCGCCGACGGGCAACCTGTCCGACTATATTCAGGAAATTGGTCGTGGCGGTCGTAAGCGCGGCTTGGGGGCCAAGGCCTGCATCGACTTCTTTATGCAAGATGTTCGCTATTCCGAAACGCTGTATGCGCTCTCTAAGTTTAGCCAGTGGCAGCTTAAGGAGATCATGGCCAAGCTGTACGAGGTTTATGCCTCTGCGCCGCAAAAAGACCGCAGCCAGAACTTCCTGGTATCGCCCAATACGTTTTCCTATCTGTTTACGAACGAGAAGGATGAGGACCGCAAGACCAATCGCGTTAAATCGGCCCTGATGATGATCTCGCGCGACCTTGAGGATAAGTTCAACTTCCCGGTTATCGTCGTGCGCCCCAAGGTGTCGTATACCAAGCAGTTTGTTTGCATTGAGCAGGCTGCCGAGCGTAGCTTTACCACGTCCTACGGCAAGTATTTGCGAAAGATCAGCGAGGCCCATACGCGCTACGAGAATCGCGCAGGGCAGCATGCCGTCAAGATTTCGGACATGGGCGCAATCTATGAGCTCAACGTTGGCGACATGTGGGCCAACGAGTTTAGCGAGCTGACCTTTGCCGATTTTAAACGCCAGCTGTTCACGGGCAAGATTTGTTCGCCGACGGGGGAGCCTGCGCTTTCGAACCGCCTTGCGCTCGACATTAATTACTCCATGTCGTTTGATGAGGCCACGTCGACGCTGTCTGCGTTTGCCGAGGCGCTGCGCAAGACGTTTATGAGCCTTGCGCGTGAGGGCGATTTTTCGGAGAAGGAGTTTACGAAAGAGCTCACCCATCAGCTTGAGGGGACTTCTTTGGAGGTTAAGAAGCCGTCTGCGCTGTTGAATGCGTTTGTCCGCCCGGTCGATGGTGGCGGGCACTTTGGGTCCGACCGGTCTTTTAAGTGCATCAAACGATTCAATAAGTCTTCGAGGAATACCTATAGCCGCGTGCAGGATGTTCGCTATGGCGTTATCGGGCGCGAGCTTCAGGCAGCCATGAGCAATCTGACCCAAACGCTGGGGAGGTTGCAGCCTCCTGAGGGAAGCAAGCATTGCAGGCGCTATCTGGATAACAAGGCGCTTGATGCTCGCTATGCGCTGGCCGAGATCTTGGAGATTCTCAAGCTTGCCACGTACACGGTAAAGGGCGGCGACAATCCGGAAATCTTCATTCGTCTCAACGACGCTTCGAAGGTCAAAGCGTTGGCTTCGGACAGCAGATATTCCAACGGCGTGCTGCGCGAGCTTAACGATCGCCATGAGTATTCGTCCAAGGTTATTAGGGGCTTCTTCTGCTCCACGATGAGCGATTCCGAGCGATGGGACGTGGTCGAGGAGTATTTCCTGGGCAATGACGACTACGTTGCTCAGGTTCTGGGCATCGATGAGAAGCCGGCGGACGAGTCTGCCAAGGCGGCTCCCAAGGTTAGGCATGCGGTTGCTAAGCGGCCTGTCGGCCTATCGACATCCGTCGTGGCTGAAGGGGCTTCCTATGAGGGCAAGCCGTACTTCCGCGTGTGGAAGGACCTGCTCAACAGCTGCTCTGTGGGTCAGGAGATCACCGACATCCAAAAGCTGAAAGAATTGGTCAAGAGCAGTAAGCTCGAGATGCCTCGCAAAGACGCGGTAGTTTGTATTGAGAGCACCGACTTTAAGCTGCATCCCGCCCTGTTGTGGAAGAAGAGCCGCGTGATGCTCTTTAGTGCCTCGCGTGCCGATGAGTTTGCCCACACTCAGGACATCGACTGGAAGTGCTTCATTCTAGGCCAGGGAGAGGGCATAGAGGCGATTGCCGACACACTCGAAAGCGCCCCGAAGGAAGCGAAGTAGGAGTCGCGGCGACTTTACGCATAAAAAATGCCGGGGGACATCCCCCGGCTCTTGGAGGTCCCTCTATTCGAGGGTACCGATATCTTTATAGCAGAAGCTACGTACCGGGTCTACGCGAGACGTTTGGCTCGACTGGCAGTCTCCCTAAAAACAAAAATGCCGGGGGGATCCCCCGGCCCTTGACTGCCCTCCATAAAGGAACGCAACCCATTTATACCATGGCTCCAGTGCGAATGGTTGACTCAATCGAGCCTCTTTTTCTTTAACTTCTTAACGAAGTTCTTTTTGAATGGGGTGATCGAGCCAAAGAACTCCGTGTCTGTTTTGGTCGCCGTTCCATTCTGGAACTTAAGGAGTGTGAGCTCGATCCCGCAAATATAGTCGGCGACCTGAGATAGTCGATATGTTCTGGGCGAAGCGTCGCGATAAACCGTGGCCCTTTGGGAAATGGCCTTCTCGATGGCACCGTGAAGCGCGCGCGTTACAACGCTTTGGCCTCCGTCGTAGTAGATCTTGACGTGGTCGAAGTTCTGTATGTACGCCAGGTGGTCGGCAAGGAATAGCGTAACATCGCGTTCGATCTTTTCGGAGAGCTTTTGCGGTTCGTAAAGGCCCTGCCTCTTGTCGTAGATGAAGGGTCGGTATGTGATGGGGGAGTGATCTACGAACTGGCGGAACAGGCTGAGCTGTTTCTTTCGGTTGCGCATGCTGACCCACTGGTAATCATCGTGGCCCGTGAGAAGAGGCCCAAAGTGGAATGGCATCACATCGAGTTCACAGTCTCTAACGTTGCGTTCATACGCGGCGATATTTTCCTTTAGCTCGGTTGCTTGCTCATGAAAGACAAGGGTGACGATATAGTAGCGGGATACGGGACCCGCATCACCTGATTCATCGATAAAGATCGAGAGTTCCGTCATGAGGTGACCTCCATTTACGCATAAAAAATGCCGGGGGGAAGCCCCCGGCTCTTGGAGGTCCCTCTATTCGAGGGTACCAACCCTTTTATACCACGAGACGAGGAGTCTATTCAAGTAGAAATTATAACTACCAAACACATGTTCGTCAATCTGCCTGCAGTTTTAAGATTATCGGCGCCCTTTTGTGTGGGATTGTGGAGCCGTGTCTGTTCGTGCAGCTTTGATTTGGACGCTGCGGCTGTGGCCCTATGGCTACCGCTCGCACTTGTTGCTCAACAAATGGTGGAGCTGGTGGAGTAAGTTAATACTTAGTTGACTGCAAAGCGGGGTCGGCCTGTAGCGGGCGTACTCTCAAAATGGTGCTTGCGAATGCTCTGCATGGGGCGCTATAAGCTTTGCTGTCGGGTAGACTTGTCTATGTTGACTTAGCTAGTTTTATTGGGCTTTTAATCGGTCCTGATTGGATGGGATAGAGATATGGCAACGTTGCTCGCCGATAAATACGAGGCTCGCAAGGCCGAGGTCAATGCTCGCTTTGAGCAGCTTCGCGCTAACGAGGAGGAGCTCAACCGAATCTTTGCCAAGATTTACAACATGGAGGGCGAGGTACCCATCGAGGTCGAGGACAAGTACGTCTCGGTGGCGCGCATCTTCGACACCGCTGACGAGATCCCCGAGAGCTACAAGGGCAACAAGTACGTGCGCACCAAGCGCGACGAGATCACCTCGCTTATAAGCTATGCCGTAGGCTGCATGTTTGGCCGCTATTCGCTGGACGTGGACGGTCTGGTTCTTGCCGACCAGGGTGCCACGGTCAACGACTATCTGGCCAAGATGCCCGACCCCGATCACGTGACCTTTATGCCCGATGGCGACAACGTGCTACCCATTACCGACGACGAGTACTTTGACGACGACATCGTGCGCTACTTTATCGACTTTGTGCGCACTGTGTACGGCGAGGAAACGCTCGAGCAGAACCTGGCCTTTATTGCCGAGGCGCTCGGCGGCAAGGGCACCTCGCGCGAGGTCATCCGCACCTACTTTTTGAAGGACTTCTTTAAGGACCACTGCCAGACCTACAAGAAGCGCCCCATCTACTGGTTGTTCGACTCGGGCAAAAAGAACGGCTTTATGGCCCTGGTGTACATGCATCGCTACACGCCCGACTTGCTGGCGCGCATTCGTACCGACTACGTTCACGAGCAGCAGGAGCGCTATCGCTCGCAGATCGCCGATGCCGAGGATGCGCTGGCCACGGCGGAGCGCGGCGAGAAGGTCGCGCTGACCAAGCGCATCAAAAAGCTCAAGGATCAGCTGACCGAGACCGTTACCTACGAGGAAAAGCTGCATCACCTGGCCGACCAGATGATCAAGATCGACCTGGACGACGGCGTTAAGGTCAACTATGCCAAGTTCCAGGATGTGCTGGCAAAGATAAAATAACGCATACGTGATTACGCGTTACGCGAATTGTTTTGACCGGTATGACAGTGGGATTGTTAGATGGCAAAGTTCGATGTAATTGAAGAGCTGGCAGCGCGCTTTGAACAGCCGCTGCCCGATTGCCGTGAGCGCCGCGTGGTGGTGTGGCACGACGCAGAGGGCGAGTTTGCCGCCACGTTTGCCGAGCTTGCCGAGGGCGGCTTTGGCGAAGCGATAGAGCAGCGCCTGCCGCGTCCGGTGCGCTTTGTGGAGGCTTGCGACGGGCATATGTTTGAGGTCAAGCGCCTTATCGCGCGCGAGGACACCACGAGCGACATGCTGGTGTATCGCCAGCAGGGGCGCGGTAGCCTTGAGGGCGATTGGCTGGCCGATGTTGAGCTGTACGCCGATCAGTTCTCGGCGGACTATCTGTCGCTGCTGGCCGATCAGCTGGGGGCTTCGAACGCACGGGATATTCGTAAGGCGCTGCAGGCGCACAAGTCGTTCTTTGCCGCCAAGGGCCGCGTCGCCAAGTTTTCCAAGTGCATGCCCGCGCCTGCGTGTGCGGCCGATGTTGAGCTGGGCCTGCTGGCCGCCATGTTTGACGGCTCGGACCCCAGTGCTGCCACCATGCCGTTTATTGTGCGCGCGTGCCTGACTAAGCTGCTGCACGATGGCCCGGAGGCACTGGCGGAACTGGCGCAAAAGTTTGAGGCCGCCGACAGTCTTGCTGCCTTTGTGCGTCAGCGCACGGGCTTTGAGGGTGCGCTGTTCGAGCGCGACTCGCTGCAGGATTTTGCCGCCCATGTGCTGCTCACGGCCGCGGCCTCGTTGGTGCCGGCCGCTGCGCTGCAAAAGCTCTCCAACCATATTGCGCCTGCCTATGCGCCGTATTGCATCGCGGTTGTCCGCGAGTGGGCGGGCGATGCCGCGGCGTCTGATGACCTGCGTGAGATTTGCGAGCTGGTCCAGGACGCGTGCGGCCTGCGCCACGTGTTTGGCGCTCTGTCTACCGACGATCTGCTGCGGCTCGATGTATTCCCGTGCGTTGACGAGGCCATTTTGAGCGACTTGCTCACCTCGCTGGCGCAGGGAGCCGACCGCGTTGACGAGTCCCGTCGTGTTGCCTCGGCCCGTCGCGACCTGTGCTGGTACGACGATGTCGCCTGCTACTACCAGGTGCTTTTGGCGTTGGCCGACATGGCGGCCTTTAAGCGCGACCATGCGGGCGGATTCCATATTGCCCAGGCGGCCGAGGTGTGGGAGGCCTACACCTCGGATTGGTGGCGCATGGATGCGGCCTATCGCGCGCTGCGTCAGGCCAACGAGCGCTGCAAGCTGCGTGGTGTCGACCTGCTGGAGGAGCCCGAGCGCCGCGCGGTCGAGTGGGCCGAGAACAACTACGTTAACTGGTATCTGACCGAGAGCAACGCGTGCTGGGCCAATGCCGCTCAGGCGCAGTGGCGCGATGCTGGCTATGTTGAGGGTGTCGCCCGCCAAGACCTGTTCTATTGGGAGACGCTGCCCACGTATGCTGGTAGTGCCAAGACCAAGGTGGTCCTGATTAGCGATGCGCTGCGTTACGAAGTGGCGCAGGACGTGGCTGCCGCTTTGGAGCGCGAGCGTGGCGGCGAGGTGCGCATGGGTAGCGTGCAGGCGATGTTTCCCTCTATTACCGAGATGGGCATGCCGGCGCTGTTGCCGCATCAGGCCATGACGCTCAACATGGAAACGGGCGCCGTGCTGCTCGATGATATGCCCACGGGTTCTACGGTCGAGCGTCAAGCGGTGCTGCAGAAGGCCGCGCTTACGGGTCGTGCCCTGAGTGCCGCGGCGTATCTGGATATGTCTGCCGCCGACCGCAAGGAACTGCTCAAGTCCAGCGAGATTGTGTACCTGTATCACAACAAGATCGACGCGACGGGGGAGAAGCTCGCCACCGAAAGCGACGTGTTTGATGCATGCGCCGAGAGCGCGGATGAGCTGGTCTCGATCGCCAAGCGCGTGTGCACCGACGCTCCGGGCGCCCGCGTGACGATCACATCCGACCATGGCTTTTTGTACACGGCCAACGAGCTGCCGGAATGCCTGTTCCTGGGCAAGAACGACCTGCCCGACGATCCGGTGCTATTTGGCAAGCGCCATGCGGTGGTTGCTCAGGGCGACGCCTTGGCCGATATCGCTAACGGTGCGGACGGTAGCCCGTATTTGGCCATGAACATGGATCATGTGGTGCCGGGCGGCGGCTATGTTGGCTTGGCTCCGCGCGGGATCGTGCACTACAAGCGACCCGGCGGAACCAAGCGCTACGTGCATGGCGGCGTGAGCTTGCAGGAGCTTGTGGTGCCGGTGGTCGGGTATCGTCGCCTGAGTGCCTCCTCAAAGGAATTCGTTGATACGCAGACTGCGAAGCTGCGCGTGCTGAGCGAGAGCCGTCGTGTTACCAACTCGCTGTTTGGCATTAAGTTGCTGCAGGAGGAGGCCGCTACGGGCAAGGTTCTGCCGTGTGAGTACGAGCTGGTGTTTACCGACGATACCGGCAACGAGGTGAGCGATGTTGCTCGCGTGCATGCGGACATGACCTCGCCCAACCCGCAGGACCGCGTGGTCGAGGCTCGCTTTACGCTTAAGACAGGCGTGTCATTTGGATCCGGTTCGTCCCATTTGCTGGTTTGTCGCGATGCCCAGTCGGGCAAGATCGTTTGGCGCGAGACGTACACCATTGCCGTTTCGTTTGCCCCCGTTGCTGACTTTGGTTTTTAGGAGTGTGCCCTATGTTTGATAGCCAAGACGACGATCTGTGGGAAGTCCCCTCGATTGATGTGAGCGTGCCAGTGGATGCTGCGGCGGTTGTGGAGGCTGCCGCGCCCGCTGAGGCTGCGGTGGCCGCCGAGGACGAGTCCTCGACCGATGGCTATGACCAGGCTGCGGCCGAGGCTCCCGAGGATGAGGGCTACGACATGGACGGGTTGGACGGTAAGCTGCTCGAGCACTTTGGCGGCAAGATCGTGCGCAAGGACCTGACGGCCTTTATGAAGCGCGGCGCCAACGTGCCCACCTTTGTGCTGGAGTACCTGCTGGGCATGTACTGCTCGACCGATGACGAGGAAGCCGTGGCAGAGGGCCTGGATCGCATCCGCAGGATCCTCACTGATAACTACGTGCGTCCCGACGAGTCCGAGCGCATCAAGTCCAAGATTCGCGAACTGGGCCGCTTTACCATCATCGACAAGGTGACGGCCAAGCTCGACGAGTACAAAGACATCTACGTGGCATCGTTTGCCAATCTGACCATCGAGCCGTTTGTAATGCCGGCCGAGTACGTGCGCGACTATTCCAAGATTCTGCAGGGTGGCATTTGGTGCATTATGAGCATCGAGTACCGTCATCCCGTGGATGAGGAAGACGAGTTTGGCATGGAGGTCTTTGGCGACGATGTGCCGCGCCGCGCCAAGGCCAAGCGTAAGAAGCGTGGGCCCGAGGACTCTCCGTTTAGCGTGGCGTCGCTCACGCCCATCCAGATGCCCAACCTGGACCTGGATGCCATGGTCGACGAGCGCCAGTACTTTACGCGCGACGAGTGGCTTAACATGCTGCTGCGCTCCGCTGGCTATGAACCCAGCGAGCTTTCCGAGAAAGAGCGCCTGCACTTTATCGAGCGCATGGTGCCGCTTATCGAGCGCAACTACAACCTGTGCGAGCTGGGTCCCCGCGGCACCGGCAAGAGCCATATCTACAAAGAGGTTTCGCCCTACGCCATTTTGCTTTCGGGTGGCCAGACCACCACGGCCAACCTGTTCGGCCGTATGAACTCCATGCGCGCCGACCGTGTGGGCTTGGTGGGTCACTGGGACTGCGTGACGTTTGACGAGGTCGCCGGCATGCGCTTTAAGGACACCAACGCTGTGCAGATCATGAAGGACTACATGGCGAGCGGCAGCTACGCGCGCGGCCGCGACCAGATTAACGCCGATGCCTCCATGGTCTTTGAGGGCAACATCAACGACACCGTGCAAAATGTCCTTAAGACCACGCACCTGTTTGATCCGTTCCCGCCGGAGTTCAACAACGATTCGGCCTTCTTCGACCGTATCCACTATTACCTGCCGGGCTGGGAGATTCCCAAGATGCGCTCGAGCCTGCTGACCGGGCATTATGGCCTGATCACCGACTGCCTGTCGGAGTTTTGCAAGGAGATGCGTCGCAAGGACTTTACGCATCATATCGACCGGTATTTCCGCTTTAACAGCGACTTTAACAAGCGTGACGAGATCGCCGTGCGCAAGACCTTTAGCGGCCTGGCCAAGCTGCTGTTCCCCGACGAGGCTATGGACAAGGACGACGTGCGCTGGCTGCTGGACTACGCCATCGAGGGCCGCCGCCGTGTAAAGGAGCAGCTCAAGATTATGGCGGGCGTCGAGTTTATCGACGTCAACCTGGGTTATATGGATGCCGACAACCCGCAGGACGTGCATGTGGTGCGCGTGCCCGAGCAGACCGAGGACACGCTGATTCCCGACGGGCCGCTGCTGTCCGGCCACGTATTTGGCGTGGGCAGGTCGCAGGGCGGCGAGGTTGCCGTATACAAGCTGGAGAACAAGGCCGTTGCCGGCGAGTGCAAGTTTAAGTACGAGGGCGTGGCCTTTAACAAGCCGGTGCGCGATACGCTGGAAGCCGCGTTCGACAACTTTGTGAACCTGGCGAACCGCGTGGCGCCGGGCATGCACATTGGCTCCAAGGATTACCTGCTGTTCTACAACGACCTGCAGAGCAAGGGCCTGTCCGAGGAAGTTTCGCTCGCCGAGTTTGTGGGACTTTGCTCTGCGGCGTGCAACCGCCCGGTGATGCCTGCGCTGGCGATTCCGGGAATCTTGCGCATGTCGGGCTCTATGGATGAGATCCGCGGGCTCGAGGACATTATGCGCGTGGCCAAAAACGCCGGCGCCAAGCGCGTGATTTTGCCGCTGAGTGCCATCGCGGGCCTGCAGAGTGTTTCGTCCGAGATTATTTCGGGACTGAGTCCGGTGTTCTACATGGATGGTGACCCGGTTGATGCCGCGAAGAAGGCGTTGGATCTGTAGGAGCGCTGGCGTGCGGGGCGTCCGGTGTTCGGGTGCCCCGCGTACATGTTGGTGCGTAGTGCGTGAGGAGGCCTGCCGTGGCAGACGAGCGTTCTGTTGGTGAGCTGCTCGACGAGCTGTTTGGCTTTGAGTCGGTGGCCAAGCGTCAGACGGCGCTTGAGCAGTACGATCGCGGGGAGTTGGTGCGCAAGGCGCGCTCCCGCGAGCTGCTGGGTGTGCTTAGAGGCGTCGAGACCGCCGAGCGCGCTGCGCGCGAGTCTGCCGTGCGGGCTGTTGATACGTACGCGCGCCGTGTTGAGGGTGCGGCCCTTGCGCGCGCTCGCAAGCAGGCGGGCGTTGTGGGTCCGCTGCAGATGGAGCGGCGCTATGCTGCCTTTTTGCGCATGGAGGACAAGGCCGAGCTGCTGGCCCGTTTGGAGCAGACGCTTGCGTTTATCGAGGTAAAGCTGCGTGCGAATACGGCGGACAAGGTGTGCGCGGCGTACGACGCTGCGGGGGCTATGGTGCTGCAGGACGTGGCGCGTCTGGGCGACGTGCGCATTGTGGACGCCGTGCCCTTTGATGCCGATCTGCTGTGCACGCAGCTGGAGCAAATGCGTTGTGCTGCCGATGCGACGGACCTTGCGGGTATGATCACGGCGACGTTTGAGTCCGAGCTGAGTGCGACGGGGTCGCAGGGCGCCGGCGGGTCTGCGAGCGATGTTGCTGGTGACGTGGCGTTGGAGCGTGAACTTACCAACGTGCACGGCGCTGCGCAGCGAGCGCGCTTGGCGGCGCAGGCGTATCGGGCCGAGCGAGCCGCCCGCGTTGCGGGGAGCACGGTGGAGCCGGTATCGTTGCCCGAGTCTGCGTGCGTTGCGTGCGAGACGGCGTGCGATGCCGGGAAGCTTTCCGAGCTGCTTGCTCAGGTTAAGAAGTCGTTTGAGACCTACCGTCGCGTTGTTGCCGACGGCGGGTTGTTCTGTGCGTTTGGTTCGGGCTCGCCGCATGGGGTTTGCAGTGGCTTGAGCTATTTCGATTACGATTCTCGGCTTGACGAAGACGTGCTAGTGGGCGAGTACGACGGTGCTACCAGGCATAATGTTCAGCGCGAGGTTCCGATTCCCGAGCTTGTGGATGAGGCTTCGGCCGAGGGCGGCGACTCGCTCAAGGTTGCCGTGGCGCGCATGCAGGAGTTTAACGGACGCCGTTACGATGGCGTGCTGGATGAGGACCCCGTGCGTCATGTGAATGCGTTTTGGTATGGACTCAAAAAGCTCAGCCAGTATTGCGAGGCCGCTGTACGCGTGGACGAACGAGCGTGGGATTGCTTTATCGATAAGGTACAGTTTGCCTACGATGAGCCCGTGGGGCGCCTGGCCACGCAGATGGACGACAAGCAGGTCGCGGCTTTTGTTACTACCGTGGATGAGCTCGGTATTGATGAGTAGGGTCCTGGTCTGGTAGGAGGTTTTATCATGAAGATCGACGTTGATGTGGACCAGCTGCGCGAGAGTCTGCTCGACCGCGCGGGGAGCGCGGCGGGCGTGGGCTTTCCGGCCGCCATGCTCGACGTGATGGATATCGAGGACGAGTCGCCCCAAGAGCTCCTAGCCCGAGCCGAATGCGAAGGCCTCGACCTCCGCGACTTTGCCGTTGACGATGACACTGAATGATGGCTGCCTTGGCTATTGACGAACATATGTTTGTATTTTATACTCATGCTTGAACATACGTCTAACTTCATGGTATAAATTAGGTGGTCATCTCTTAAGAGAGGGCTTCCAAGTGCCGGGGACGTTTTCCCCGGCTTTTTTATTAAGGATTGCCCATGCGAGAGCTGAGTATCTTTATTGATGAATCTGGAAGCGATGATCTTCGTGAAAGATACTATCTGGTGGCCTTTGTTTTTCATGAACAAGATATTCCCATCGCTGAGGGAATAAAGAAATATGAAAAGGCGGTAGCCGAAAGTGGATTGCCGCTTCTTCCGTTCCATGCTTCTCCTCTCATGAATGGAAAAGATCAGTTCAAGGACTTGGACATCAGTGAGAGAAAAAGGCTGTTTTCACTATTTCGAGTTATGTTTCGACATTTGCCCATCTCGTACAAGGTGTTTGTGTTCAAGACGCATCGGTACCGAACTCTTAAACAGATTGCCGATGCGATGCGGCGTGAAATCATCGATTTCATATTCGACAATCTGAGTTGGTTTCAGCAGTTTGATGCTGTAAAGATTTACTACGACGGAGGACAGGGTTCGGTTTCGAGTGCGCTTCACAAGGCAATCGATTACGCTTTGGCTAAAAATGCAGTTATCTATAAGCCGACAACTTCATCGGATTACTATTTGGCTCAGGCCGCGGACTATATCTGTACCATTGAGTTTACGAGTCTGAAATATCAGGCGAATAAGCAGACTAATACTGACCAGAAGTTTTTTGGTGGTAGTACTGCGTTTAAAAAAGGCTTACTAAAAGAAATTAGAAAGAAGGCCGTCTCAAATTAGTTACCTCCTGGCCGCTACGACGCAAGCGTGGCGATGACGGCTTTGTCGCCGGCATATATGAGGGTGTTGCCGTCGGGGATGATCGTTTGGCCGTCGCGCTTGAGCATCACCACGATAAAGGGGTGCTTGCCCTGCGGCACGTCGCGCAGGCGCTGGCCGGCCAGGCGACCGTGGGGTGTCACGGTGACCTCGCGCAACGCAACCTCGGCACGCTCCTCAAATGTTGGGGCGGCCATAACCAGAAGGTCGCCTTCCTCGATGACGGTATCGCCGTTGGGCAGCACCGGGTGCGCACCGTCGCGCAGCACCAAGACCACCAGCATGTCCGTGGCGCTGCCAATATCGGCGAGCGAGCGTCCGGCAAACGGGTGTCCCGCGCCCACCTTGAGCTTGACAAACGACATGCCGTCCTCGTCGCGGTAATCGTTAAACGTACGGCGCACGTCGCCTTCCGCGTCGATCATGTCGAGCTTCTTTGCCACCGCCGGCAGCAGCGAGCCCTGCACCACAATGCTCGACACGGCAATCACAAAGACTAGGTCAAATAGGTCGTGACCACCGGGAACACCGGCCACCACGGCAAAGAGGCTAAATACGACCGAAGCCGCGCCGCGCAGACCCGCCCAGCTTACGAGCGCTACCTGGCGAGGGTTGGTCTTAAAGGGAGCCAACAGCAGGCCCACAGCGATGGGGCGGCTCACAAAGAGCATAAACGCCATGAGTGCCAGGCCCGGCAACAGCATGTGCGGCAGGCGCGCGGGCGTCACGAGCAGGCCGAGCAAAAAGAAGATTGTCATCTCGGCCATCTCGGTAAGGGTGTCAAAGAAGTGCGCCATCTCGACCTTGTCGGTGATGTCGCTCGCACCCAGCACAATGCCTGCCAGGTATACGGCCAAAAAGCCGTTGCCGCCCAGATAGCTCGGCAGCGCGTAGGCGACGATCGCCACGGCAAACAAAAAGATAGTCTGCGCGCCCTCGGCCGTTGCGTGTGCGCGCTCAATCAGGCGGCTGGACGCCCAGCCGATGGCAAGGCCAAGCCCCACGCCAAGGATGATTTGCTTGGCCAGCAGCATGGGAATGTCGATATTGCCGCCCGCCGCGAGTGTGGCGAGCACTGCGGTGAGCATGTAGGCGACGGGGTCGTTGGAGCCCGATTCGACCTCGAGCAGCGAGTCAGTCCCGCCCCTCAGCGAAAGGTTGTGCTCGCGCAGCACGCTAAAGACGCTGGCCGCATCGGTCGATGCCACGACCGATCCCAGCAGCAGGCCGCCGATCCAGTCGAAGCCCAGCGCGAAATGTGCGAAAGCGCCCGTGATACCGGCGGTAATGACGACGCCGAGCGTGCTCAGCAGCACTGCGGGCACAGCGACGGGCTTGGCGCGGTCGATGTTGGTGTTAAAGCCGCCGTAGAACATGATGAACAGCAGCGCCGTACTGCAGACGGTTTCGGTAAGCGCGTAGTCGCTAAAGTCGATGCGCGCCGGCCCGTTAACGCCCAGCAGCATGCCGAGCGCGATAAAGATGAGCAGGGTGGGGAAGGGGAGCTTTTTGCCGACGGGTTTGATGGTCAGGCATAAAATGATGACGAGGCCGATAAAGAGAAGTATCTGGTTCATGGGTAGTGTCCGCTCCTGGGTGGTTGGCGTGGCACGGTCAGTTGTCTGCGGTTATTTGTACCCAAAGATGGTGGGTTTATGGGGCCGAGCCGCGGGCGTTCGCATTATCGACACGAGGCGGGGGGGCGGGCGGTGCTGGTTGGGGCGTTGGTGCTGGTGGCGCGGTGTTTTCGGGGCGTGCGGGCGGCCGCTTGTGACCGTTGGCAGCGGTGGCACTTTCCAGCTTTATTGCAACGGAGTACAATGGGTAACGTTTAAGTTCAACTTGAAGTTTTAGTCGTGGCATCGGGCTTCGGCCGTAATGCAGGGAAAGGCGTTCCATGGCGATCTATGTGACATCTGATGCTCACGGGCACGTGCGCGCGCTGGACGAGGCCCTTTCCAAGATCTCGCTGACGTCCGACGACACGCTGTATGTGCTGGGCGACATGATCGACCGCGGTCCCGATCCGGTCGGTGTCATCAACTTGGTGCGGTCGCTGCCCAACGCTCGCGTGCTTAAGGGCAACCACGAGCAGATTATGCTCGACGCGATCATTGGCCAGGACCCGCTCGATGCCGAGACCTGGGATATCAATGGCGGTTGGATCACGCGTCAGCAGCTCAACGAAATGGAATTTGAGGCATACGAGGAGCTGGTGCGCTGGGCTGCCGCCCTGCCGCTCTATGCGGTGGTCGAGACTGCCGAGCGACCGTATCTGCTGGTGCACGCCGGCATTCAGACCGAGGCGGCGCGTGCGTTTTTGCTTGAGCATGGTGTCGATTGCGGCGACGGCAGGGGAGCGGTCGATGCCGATAGCGAGCTGCTGCAGCAAATGCTCGCCGTGCAGTCGTCCGATGACTTGCTCTGGATTCGCCATGGCTATTGGGATGCCCCGACGGGACTGCTTTCTGCCGAGGGCAAGGGCCCGGTCGTGGTGAGCGGCCACACGCCCACGGTGTCGCTGGGGCGTTATTGCGAGGTTGGCGGCCTGGCAGGGCTCGATGAGGAGTCGGGCCGCGGGCGGATGGTGCGCTTGGGTGGCGAGGATACCGCCGGCGTGCCCGATCGCATCGATATCGACTGTGCGGCGGCCACCGGTTCCGAGTTCGGCCGCGTGGGCATCCTGCGCCTGGACGACGGGGCGGAGTTTTATGCGAACATCAACCCGGGCGAATAATCGCTGCAAAGGGTAGCTAATTTGGGACGGGGCTTTTTTGACTACTTTTGCCCTTCTGCCCGCTAATTGATTTTTCTGGGACGGGGATTAAATAATCATTTGGCCGCCCGCTGGCTAAGTGAGTAGACTTTTTTGGAAATGCCGAGCACTCAACATGTTCGCCTCAATAAAACCGCAGGTCACAGACTTGTGCTTTGTCGGTGTGGTCGGGGATTCGGTAAAAGTCTACTCACTTAGTTTTGCGTGATGCATATTGTCCGCAACGAGACCCCAGCCGGGGTGATTCCATCGCAAATTCCGGTGACCGGGGGCAGCTAATTAGGCGCCGTATGGGTTGCGGTCGCGTTCGATGCGTTGGCGGATGTGGGCGTACTCGACAATCAGCAGCACCAGCAGCAGGGCCATGATAGCCAGGTAACTCACGACGGCGCCCATCAGGCCCAGCAGGTTGATCAGGATCACCGGGAGCACCACGCTCACGGCAAAGCAGATGAGGTAAATCTTGGTGACGTCGCCGGCGTGGCGCAGCACCGTGATAATGGCGTAGATAAAATCGATGGCCGCGGTTACGCCTCCGGCGACGACCATCAGCAGCGCCAATGCGCGGTAGCGCTCAAAGTTGAGGCCGTACATAAAGCTCATGAGGGGAATACCGGGGCCTGCCATAAATGCGGCGCATACGCCGGTGATGGCCACGATCAGCGCCATAACGGCAATAATAATCAAGTCAAAACGGCGGCGCTTGCGCGGGTTCGCCCAAATGCTCGACAGACGCAAAAGCTGCGGTTTATAGACAAATCCAATGCTCAGCAAAATAGCCTGCGCCGGAAAGAACAGGGCATTAAAGTACAGCTGATATTTGTAGGCCAGCGTGCCTTCCATCACAAACTTGGGCATGCTCTCGATGAGGTTGAACAGGAACAGTGCGCCAAAGAGCGGGGCGCACTGGACAAACAGGTGGCCGACCTCGCGCAGACTCACGCGACGCGATTTTTCGGTTTCGAGCAGGGCCAGCGGCGCGGTGACCAGCACGAGCGAGACGATGGCGGTGACACCCATGGCCATGGCCGCGATGGGCATGCTGCGCGTAAGGAACAGCGCCACGCTAAAGACCGCGATGACGCCGACGGAGCGCAGCGTTTGGCTCATGCCGGCCAGGTAGAGTTTATCGGCCTGCTGCAGGCGGCCCTCGTACACGTCCGCCACGCCGTCGATCACCTTATACAGGTAGACGCCCAGGCCGATCGTCGCCATGTGCGCGTCGTAGCCGCGGGCGCTGCTGTATGCAAGGCCGCAGGCCAGCGCGATCGCTCCGCAAAGCCAGCGATTGAGCTGGTAGGAGGCAAAGGACGTCTTCTCGTCGATATCCGAGACCTGGAAATTGCGCACGCCGTAGTTGCACGCGATCATGATGAGCGTGCCGGTGACAAACGCAATGGAGAACTTGCCGGCTTCCTCGGCGCCCACGAGCTGCGTGGACACGATGGTGAGCAGAGGAAACGCCATGCCCCATACGGCGGTGCCCAGGGTATTCCAAAGGTAGTCGCGACGGGTGGCATGATCTTCGTACTCGGCTTCTTGCGTGGAGAAGCCGCCGCCGTAGACGGCTCCGAGCAGGCGGTTCCACCAGGCATTGACCATGCGGTGGATGGGGCCGGGCTGGCGATCGCGCTCGCGGCGACGGCGTGTGGCCTGGTTGCTGTCGGGACCGCCGGCGTTACGCTGGCTTAGCTCTTGGATTCGTGCGAGCTCCTCGGCGGTGTGCGATGCGGGGAACAGGCCGTTCTCGATGCGTCCGCCCTGCCCGTGCGCCCCGCCCGATACGGTGGGGTCGGTGACGCCGTTGCGGCGGGCGATGGCGCGGCGGATGCTATCGAGGGGCGTGATGCTCAAGGCGGAGTCCTTTCTATTGCTGCGCTCTAGTATAGACGCGGCGGTGTTTGCTCGTGTTTTTGAACGGATTGTTCAATATTTCGGCAGGCGGCAGAAAATTGTCGGTAAGCGTGCGGTATCCTGTTCAAGTTTTATGACACCCCCGATGCCGCCCTCGCGGTACCAAGGAGCTTTTACCCATGGACGTCGCCGCATTTTTGCTGGCTCTTGTGCCTATCATCTGGCTTGTCGTGATGCTGCTGTGCTTTAAATGGCCGGCCTGGAAAGCCGCGATTGGTTCGTTTGTTCTTTCGTGCGTGCTCGCCTTTGCGTGGTGGCATTTGCCGGTGGCGCAGATAGCCACGGCCTCGCTCGAGGGCTTTTTGATGGCGCTGTGGCCCATCGTGTTGGTGATTATCGCCGCCGTCTTTACGTATAACCTCTGCGTTCGCACGGGCGCCATGGACGTGATCGGCAGCATGATCACCTCCATCAGCAGCGATCGCCGTCTGCTGGCGCTGCTCGTGGCGTGGTGCTTCGGCGGCTTTATGGAGGGCATGGCTGGCTTTGGTACCGCTGTCGCCATTCCCGCCGGCATGCTCGCGGGCCTTGGTTTTGAGGCCGTGCCTGCCGTGCTGATCTGCCTGCTGGCCAACGGCGTGCCCACGCCCTACGGCTCCATCGGCATCCCCACGGTGTCCGTTGCCGACCTGGTGGGTCTGGATTCCCTGCACCTGGCGACCGTTCAGCTGGTGCAGCTCGCACCGTTCTTTGTGGTGATGCCGCTGCTCATCGTGTTGGTTGCGGGCCGCGTGACCGACGATCAAGGCGATGTTGCGAGCGTAGGCGAGCGCCTGCACGGCGTGGCCGGTATCGCTCTGCTCTCTGGCGCGTCCTTTGTCGGCGCTGCCCTGGTCGTCGCTATGTTTGTGGGCCCCGAGCTTGCCGTGGTCGTGGGCTCCATCGTGTCGCTCGCGCTGACCGCCGCGCTTGCCATGCGCGCCGAGAAGTCCGGTCACCTGGACGCGCGCTTTCACATGAATATCGAGGCCGGTGAGCAGCTCACCGCTAAGTCGGCGCTTTCTGCCTGGTCGTGTTTCATCCTGATTTTTGTACTGCTGTTGGGTACGTCCAACCTGGTGCCCGCCGTGCATGCCGCGCTTGCGCCCTTTGCGAGTCACGTGCAGGTGTATTGCGGCGAGAACCCCGGCACGCTCACGTTTTCGTGGATTAACACGCCGGGTGTTTGGATCTTCCTGGCCGCGTTTATCGGCGGCGCCATTCAGGGGGCTTCGCCGCGCATGATGGGCGAGGTGCTGGCCGCGACTGTGAAGCAGATGATGCCGACGGTAATCACGATGCTTTCGGTGCTGGGCTGTGCCAAGGTGATGGGCTATGCGGGCATGATCTCTTCGATCAGTGCGTTCTGCATTGCCGTCGCCGGTGGTCTGTACCCGATTCTGGCCCCGTGGATCGGTGCCGTCGGTGCGTTCGTGACCGGTTCGGGCACATCGTCGGGCATGCTGTTTGGTCCCATTCAGAGCCAGGCCGCTTCGGCGCTGGGTGTGAGCGACTACTGGATGGTTGCGTTGAACGCCCTGGGTGTCGCCGCCGGTAAGATGGTCTCGCCGCAGACGCTCGCGATTGGCCTCGCTGCCGTGCACGTGCGCGGTAAGGACGCCGAGCTCCTGGGCGCAGTGCTGCCCTACGCCGCCGGCATGCTGGTCCTCATGAGCGTCATCGCCATGCTCGGCCAAGGCCTGCCGCTGTAGTCGGCACTTTGGGAACGTCCCTAAGTGCCGGCATCTAGGGACACTCCTTGGTTGTTGCCTGTTTAAGAGTGTCCCCAACGACTGGTCCATAAGTGTCCCCAACGATTAGTCGATTAAGAACGTCCCCAATGACCAGGCCGCTTGCCTGTGATTTTTGACCGTTGGGCGGGCGCTTCGCCGTTGCCGCAAAAACGTTTTTGCATATCGGGTACAACGGGCTTTACGTGAGTAAAGTGCGCGCTGCGTCCGCGTGTCGCGTTTTTAAAGGAGGCCCCATGCCTGGTGTTACCCCTGCAGAAGTTTTGTCCAACTTTGGCATTACGCTGGTCGAAGATCCCGCCGATAATCAGCCCCGCCTGTTGGTCGATCTACCCGCCGCGGAGCTCGTCGAGCACGCCATCCGCCGCGAAGAAGGCCGCATGGCATCCAACGGCGCGCTGGTGATCGAGACGGGGGAGCGCACTGGTCGTTCTCCCAACGATCGCTTTATCGTTGACACCCCCGATGTCCACGATAAGATTGCCTGGGGCGCCGTCAACCGACCGCTTTCGATCGAGAGCTACGAGACCATCAAGGCCGGCATCGTCGACTATCTCAACGAGCGCGATGTGTTCGTCACCCGCGGCATGGCCGGCGCCGACCGCAACCACACGCGTCGCCTGCTCGTCGCCTGCGAGCGTGCCAGCCAGGCGCTCTTTATTAAGCAGATGCTCGCCCGTCCGCTCGCCCGCGAAATTGCGCGCACCGGCGAGCCGGACTTTTGTGTGCTCGCGGCGCCCGGTTACCAGTGTGACCCCGCCATCAAGGGCCTCAACTCCAGCGCCGCCGTGGTTATCAACTTCCAGGAGCGTGTGATTCTGGTTGCCGGCACCGGCTACTCCGGCGAAATCAAAAAGTCCATCTTCAGCGTCATGAACTACCTGCTGCCCGTCGAGGACGACGTGCTGCCCATGCACTGCTCGGCCAGCATGGATCCCGTCACGCACGAGACCGCGGTGTTCTTTGGCCTCTCCGGCACGGGCAAGACCACGCTTTCGGCCAACCCTACGCGCCTGCTGATCGGCGACGACGAGCACGGTTGGTCCGACATGGGCATCTTTAACGTCGAGGGCGGCTGCTACGCCAAGTGCGAGGGCCTGAACGCGTTCCACGAGCCCGAGATCTTCAACGCCGTTCGCTTTGGCGCCATCTGCGAAAACGTGGTGCTCGATGAGAATCGCAAGCCTAACTATGATGATGTCTCGATCACGCACAACACGCGCGTGGCCTATCCCGTCGAGCATATCCCCAACGCGTGGACCAAGGGTATGGGCACCACCCCGAGCGTCGTGTTGTTTTTGACCTGCGATGCCTTTGGCGTGCTGCCGCCTATCTCGCGCCTGACGGCCGATGCAGCCATGTATCACTTTGTGACGGGCTTCACCGCCAAGATCCCCGGTACCGAGGTCGGCGTCACCGAGCCCACGCCCACGTTCTCCTCGCTGTTTGGCGAGCCGTTTATGCCGCTCGATCCCATGGTCTATGCCAAGATGCTCGGCGAGCGTATCGCCGACGGACGCACCCGCGTCTATCTGGTCAACACCGGCTGGATTGGCGGCGGTTATGGCGTGGGCCATCGCATCGAACTGGCCTACACGCGCGCCCTGGTGGCCCGCGCCCTCGACGGTACCATCGAGGACAGTGAGTTCGTGCACGACGATATCTTTAATGTCGACATTCCCACTACGTGCCACGGTGTGCCCGACGGTATCCTGGTGCCGCGCCAGTACTGGCAGAGCACCGCGCGCTACGACGAGGCAGCGCACAACCTGGCGGTGATGTTTGAGGAGAACTTCGAGAAGAAGTACTCGCACCTGCCCGAGTCCGTTAAGGCCGCTGGTCCGCACGCTCAGGTGCCCGCCGACGCCCGTCATCGCGGCCGTGGCCTGCTGGGACTCCGCCACTAGCGTCGCCTCAGACCCAAAACCGCCACAAAGGGGACAGGCACCATTGTGGTGGTTTTGCTCGCGCGGATGACTCGGGTTACAATACGCCTGACATATCGTCCCCTTCTCCGGATGGGGACAGCGCAAGCGCTCTTGTGGCGGCACCGTAGGACTTTGAAGGTGGCCGTCGTAAGGGCGCTTTTTGTTTGGGTGCCCTCGCTCGGGCGCGAATCGTGAAGGGAGCACGTATGAAGAGCTTTATTGCCGAGGATTCATTTTGGGAGCTGTTTCATCAGGCGGCGGTCGGTGTTGTGGTCGTGGAGGGTATGAAGCCCGCGGCCCAGATACCTCAAGAGGATGTGGACGCGATAGCGGCGCTGCTCGACCGTGCCAATATCGATGCGGAGCGTCATCTGACCAGCGATACAATCAGCGAGAACGCACCGGTCAAGGCATGGCGCGAGGCCTATCGTCTGTTCAAGACCAAAAAGGGCGCGCGCTGTTCAATCGAGAACCTGCTCAAGCGCGTGCTCAAGGGCAAGCCGGTGGGCCACATTACGCCCGCGGTGGATATCTATAACACGGTGTCGCTGTCCTATGCACTGCCCGTGGGAGGCGAGGATCTGCATGCGATTGAGGGGGACCTTCGCTTGAAGGTGACCGACGGCGGGGATGCGTTCCTGCCGCTTGGCGAGGAAGCGGACGACCCGACGCTGCCCGGCGAGCTCGCCTACATTGACGATGCGGGCGCCGTGTGCCGCTGCTGGAACTGGCGCGACGGCGTTCGAACGGCTCTATCCGACGATTCGGCCGACGCGTTTTTGGAGGCTTCGGTAGTTTGTGTGACAAGGGGCTAGCCTAGGCAGCAACGCTCTTC
>ENA-ORTU01001191-ORTU01001191.1-human-gut-metagenome-genome-assembly--contig:-NODE-1191-length-27324-cov-2.851040_pt1 | contig 27324 bp, 20 predicted proteins | sample MGYA00241910_ERZ509184 | MGnify/ENA primary metagenome ERZ509184 (study PRJEB26280, sample SAMEA2338847) | human gut metagenome | biome: human gut; feature: human-associated habitat; material: faeces... | reverse complement strand
TGGGAGGAGTTTTCCATGATTTGAAAGAAAAAGAAGGCATTCAGGCTGTGTTTACAGCCATCGAAGCCGGAATGAACTTTATCGATGTTTCCCCTTATTACGGACATTATAAGGCAGAGACTGTTCTAGGCAAAGCGCTGAAGGATATTCCTCGCGACCGTTATTATCTTTCTACGAAAGTCGGACGCTATGGCAAAGACGGAGTCAATACATGGGACTACTCGGCAAAGCGTGCGACGGAGAGTGTATATGAAAGTATGGAACGTCTGAATATTGACTTCATTGATTTGATCAATGTGCATGATATTGAGTTTGCCGACCTGAATCAGGTGGTTAATGAGACATTGCCTGCTTTGGTCGAACTGCGTGAGAAAGGAGTGGTAGGACATGTTGGAATCACTGATTTGCAGCTCGAAAACTTGAAATGGGTGATAGACCGTTCGCCAAGCGGTACCATTGAATCTGTTCTTAGCTTCTGTCACTATTGCCTGTGTGATGATAAATTGGCTGACTTCCTTGACTATTTCGAATCGAAAGAAATCGGTGTCATCAATGCTTCTCCTCTCTCGATGGGCTTGCTGAGCGAACGTGGTGTTCCGGTCTGGCATCCGGCTCCCAAACCATTGGTAGATGCCTGTCGCAAAGCGATGGAGCATTGTAAAGCAAAGAATTATCCGATAGAAAAGCTCGCTATGCAATTCTCGGTGAGTAATCCAAAGATTGCGACTACCCTGTTCAGCACCACTAATCCGGAGAATGTGAAGAAAAATATCGGCTTTATTGAAGAACCGGTCGATTGGGAACTCGTGCGTGAAGTGCGGGAAATTATCGGAGAACAGCAGCGTGTAAGTTGGGCAAACTCTTAAAAAACGATCGATTCTATGGATTATACGATTATTGATGCGCATGCCCATCTGTGGCTTCGCCAAGATACGGTGGTCGATGGTTTTCCTATCCGTACTTTAGAGAACGGACGCTCCCTGTTTATGGGGGAGATTCGGCAGATGGTTCCTCCTTTTATGATTGACGGGGTGAATAGTGCGGAAGTTTTTCTGTCCAATATGGATTATGCCCAAGTCTCGGCTGCGGTTATTACACAAGAATTTATAGACGGCATTCAGAACGATTATCTGATGGAGGTTGTTTCACGCTATCCGGACCGTTTCTTTGTTTGCGGAATGTGTGAGTTTCGCAAGCCGGGCTATCTGGAACAGGCGAAAAAACTGATCGGGAAGGGATTTAAAGCGATTAAGATTCCTGCCCAGCGCTTACTTCTGAAAGAGGGACGGGTAATGTTGAACTGTCCTGAAATGATGCAGATGTTCCGGTGGATGGAAGAGCGGGGAGTGATCTTGTCAGTCGACTTGGCAGAGGGGGCGATACAGGTTCCGGAGATGGAAGAGATTATTCAGGAATGTCCTCGATTGAAGATTGCTGTCGGACATTTCGGGATGGTTACTCTTCCGGATTGGAAAGAGCAGATTAAGTTGGCACGTCATCCGAATGTGATGATTGAGTCCGGTGGTATCACATGGCTGTTCAATGACGAGTTTTATCCGTTTAAAGGTGCCATAAAGGCTATTCGTGAAGCCGCAGAGCTGGTTGGTATGGAGAAACTGATGTGGGGCTCGGACTATCCGCGCACGATAACAGCCATTACTTATAAGATGTCTTATGACTTTGTGGTGAAATCCCCGGAATTGTCGGAAGCGGAGAAAACGTTATTCCTGGGCGGGAATGCGCGGAAATTCTACGGGTTTGCAGAACTTCCGGAACTCCCATACATTAAAAATATGTCGGAATAGAAAGGAAACAGCCACTATACCGCTAAACAATCACTGTACACATGAAAAAGAATACATATACCATTCCTCTCGCACTGGTTTTCAGCCTTTTCTTCTTGTGGGCGATCAGCAGCAATCTGCTTCCCACAATGATCCGGCAGTTGATGAAAACCTGTGAACTGAACACCTTCGAGGCCTCTTTTACGGAGACCGCTTATTGGCTGGCTTACTTTATTTTCCCTATCCCGATAGCTATGTTCATGAAGCGTTATAGCTATAAGGCGGGAATCATCTTCGGGCTGTTGCTGGCAGCTGTCGGCGGATTGCTGTTCTTTCCTGCTGCCATGCTGAAAGAATATTGGGCTTATCTCTGCATCTTCTTCATTATCGCTACCGGAATGTGTTTTCTGGAGACAGCCGCCAATCCTTATGTCACCGTGCTGGGAGCTCCCGAAACGGCTCCGCGCCGATTGAATCTGGCGCAATCCTTCAATGGACTAGGCGCTTTTATCGCAGCGATGTTTCTGAGCAAGCTGATTCTAAGCGGTACCCATTATACACGCGAGACGCTTCCTGTTGATTATCCGGGAGGCTGGCAGGCTTATATACAACTGGAAACGGATGCGATGAAACTTCCTTATCTGATATTGGCTCTGTTGCTTCTTGCGATAGCGGTCGTATTTGTTTTCTCAAAATTGCCGAAGATTGGAGATGAAGGAGCGGAACCTGCATCCGGAAAGAAAGAAAAACTGATTGATTTCGATGTGCTGAAACGCTCGCATTTACGTTGGGGAGTCATCGCGCAGTTCTTTTATAATGGTGGGCAAACAGCTATCAACAGTCTGTTTCTCGTTTACTGCTGCACCTATGCCGGTTTGCCGGAAGATACGGCTACCACTTTCTTTGGACTGTACATGCTGGCCTTCTTGCTAGGGCGCTGGATTGGTACGGGATTGATGGTCAAGTTCCGTCCGCAGGATATGTTGCTGGTGTATGCTTTGATGAATATCCTTTTGTGTGGTGTCGTGATGCTATGGGGAGGAATGATCGGACTGTATGCGATGCTCGCCATCTCTTTCTTTATGTCTATCATGTATCCTACACAGTTCTCTTTGGCACTGAAAGGACTCGGAAATCAGACAAAGAGCGGTTCGGCCTTTTTGGTAATGGCAATTGTCGGTAATGCCTGTCTTCCTCAGTTGACAGCGTACTTCATGCACGTTAATGAACATATTTATTATGTCGCTTATGGCATACCGATGATTTGTTTTGCGTTTTGTGCCTATTACGGTTGGAAGGGCTATAAAGTAATTGATTAATAAATTTATCTCAAACAAATAAAATGAAAGCAGTTCAAATTGTCAATCCCTCCGAAATGAAGGTGGTTGAACTGGAAAAGCCGGCCGTCGGTGTCGGTGAAGTATTGGTAAGAATCAAGTATGTCGGCTTCTGTGGCTCCGATTTAAACACTTTTCTGGGGCGTAACCCGATGGTGAAACTCCCTGTAATACCGGGGCATGAAGTAGGAGCAGTGATTGAAGAGATCGGTCCGGATGTTCCGGCTGGCTTTGAGAAAGGGATGAATGTAACATTGAACCCATATACCAATTGTGGTAAATGTGCTTCGTGCCGTAACGGGCGTGTCAATGCCTGCGAGCATAATGAGACATTAGGCGTACAACGGAATGGAGTGATGTGCGAATACGCCGTGCTTCCTTGGACGAAGATTATCCCGGCAGGTAATATCTCATCCCGTGACTGTGCTCTGATTGAGCCGATGAGTGTAGGATTTCATGCTGTTTCCCGTGCTCAGGTCATCGATAATGAGTATGTGATGGTGATTGGCTGTGGTATGATTGGGATTGGCGCTATTGTACGTGCTGCCTTGAGAGGAGCGACGGTGATTGCGGTCGATCTGGATGATGAAAAACTGGTACTGGCCAAAAGAGTGGGAGCGTCTTACGCAGTAAACTCTAAAACAGAGAATGTACATGAGCGGATACAGGAAATCACCGCAGGGTTTGGAGCTGATGTCGTGATTGAAGCTGTCGGCAGTCCTGTGACTTATGTAATGGCTGTGGATGAAGTTGGCTTTACCGGTCGTGTGGTTTGTATTGGCTACGCCAAAAAAGAAGTCGCTTTTCAGACCAAGTATTTCGTCCAGAAAGAACTGGATATTCGTGGTTCCAGAAATGCATTGCCTGCTGATTTCCGTGCGGTAATCAACTATATGAAAGAAGGTAAGTGTCCGGTAGAAGAACTGATCTCAAAGATTGCAAAACCGGAAGATGCTTTGGAGGCAATGAAAGAATGGGCAGCTGATCCGGGAAAGGTATTCCGTATCTTGGTAGAAATGTAGATAATTTATTTTACAGAATCAACCGCTTAGCCCATTGTATTGAGAATATGAAGAAAGAATGATCCCGTTGGTTTTAAACCAACGGGTCGTTCCTTTAAAACCAAGACACCGTTCCTTTAAAACCAACAGATCTTTTCTTTTAAAGAAATTCTAGATGTTTTTTATCTGTTGAGAATCAGTGTTTTACGGACTGGCCCTAAACACGGGTCAATAAATGGTTATCATTCTTTACATAACTGCGTGGCATTAAAAGATTGAAGTATAATTTGTGCTTTTAGTCTTTAGAATGTTCTTCTATTATTAAGGATGGAATGATAATTGGCTATGATATTGAATCAATCCTTCCATCGGACTTTGGAGAATCTTACCTATCTGAATACCTGTTTGTCGGGCAGCATCCTGTAGAATCTCTTTGTAACAGTAGGCTATCGATCCGATGAAGTGTACCGGATATTGCTTGTAATCATACTGCATCACATTCCTGCGAAAGAAAGCTATAAAGCTGTTCATAACTAATTGGCGGATAGCCGGTTCTTCCAAATGCTGTGCGATAAAAGGAGAGAGACTGGCCAAAAAACGATTGGGAAAGGGCTGGCGATAAACCCGGTCGATGATTTCGGGAGGCGTCAGATCGAACTGCTTCAGAAACTCTTCTTTCAAGGTGGCAGGAAGTTGATTTTTCAGAATATCTCCTACCAGCAGTTTTCCAAGTACGGCACCGCTACCTTCATCTCCCAAAATAAATCCGAGAGGAGAGATGTTACTGACGATCTCTTTTCCATTGTAAAAACAAGAATTGGACCCCGTCCCCAAAATACAGGCGATACCAGCCTTCTGGCCACATAGCCCGTGGGCGGCAGCCAGCATATCCGAATTAGCTTTAATATTCCCGATAACGGGCAGACTGTCTGCAATAGCCCGTCGGAGGACGGGAGCTTTCTCGGGTGTACAACCTGCTCCGTAGAAGTAAACTGCATTGAATTTCCCTTCCGGCAGTTGAGGCAGAAGGGAAGCTGTCAGCTTCTGTTGGATTTCTTCTTCCGACTGGAAGAAAGGGTTGATCCCTTTCGTTCCAAGTCGCTTGATAACTGCGCCGTTCAGTACGACACACCAGTCTGTTTTGGTAGAACCACTGTCTGCAATGAGTATCATATCTTAATGTATATTTTCTTTTTATATAGAATGTAGCCTATTGCCCAGTTGAGAAGGACAAAAAGCAGGGCAAATACAAGCGAGCCTCCTTTATCTCCGAAGACAGGTTGTAGGAGTGCGCTGTAAATATAGCCATGTAAAGAAGTCGCTTCACCTTGGTAGGTCATAGGAATGACTGCCAGCGTAATCGCCAGAATATCTGCCAATACATAAATAAATAGCGGATTTACTCCAAACGATTCGAAGAAACGGCTCCAGTTTTTATAACCTTTAATGTCAATGATCCATACGAGTAATGCCAGAAAACTGGAACCCAGACCGCAGGTTACGAGTACGAAGGAAGGAGACCATACTTTCTTGCAGATAGGGGAACCATAACTCAGTAAGAAACCTGCGAAAGTAAGGATAGTACCTATCAGGAACAAACGTTCCAGCTTCTCATGAATATCTTTTACTTCCATCAATAGCTTTCCGGCACAGAAGCCGATTAAGACGTGGGCGATGGCTGAAATAGTACTAAGCAGTCCTTCCGGATCAAGTATCTGACCGCCATAGATATGAGCTTGTCCTAATACTGCACGGTCGACGATGGAAAGAATATTTGTTTCGTCGTAGACATATCCATTGCCGAGGGCAAGGATTGCAAAATAACTAATGAGAAGTACAGCAATTAAATAAGGTATATATTTATGCTTCATGAGTAAAGCGACTATGGCAGTAACTCCATATCCCAAAGCAAGCCGTTGCATGACTCCGAGAATGCGAATCTGGTCGATAGGGAAGGGATCGTGCTGGAAGCAGAGAATGGAAAGCCAGCTGATGCCAATTCCAATCAGGAAAATGATCACGGTCCGTTTGAGAATTTTTAAACCCGCGGGAACACTGAAGGTGAAATTGTACTTTCTCAAAGAGATGTACGTGGAGATTCCCATAATGAACATAAAGAATGGGAATACCAGATAGGAGTTAATCCAATCCACTCGGCATGTTTGAGGGGAGCATACGCATGTTGCCAGGAACCGGGCGTATTTACTAAGATCATACCCGCGATGGTGATGCCCCGCATCACATCGAGTGCCAATAGGCGTTTGTTACTTGTTGTTACATTCATGACTGTTACTTTTTAATGTGTTAAGTTATAAGTAATTCAATTTTATCTCTTTTTTCCGAAGGAACTGTCCAGTCGATTGCGGATCATCCATGAAGCAAGGATGCCGGGAATGGTGCATACGCATACCCAGATAAAGAAGTTGGTGTATCCAAGATGTTCCTGTATCCATCCTGCCGGCATTCCCGGAAGCATCATGCCAAGTGCCATAAAACCTGTTCCAATGGCATAATGAGCTGTTTTGTGTTCACCATCTGCAATATAAATCAGATAAAGCATATAGGCAGTAAAGCCGAAGCCATATCCCAGCTGTTCGATGGCTACACAAATGGAGATTAGCAGGAGGTTGTCCGGAGTAGCTGCTGCCATCCAGACATATAAAAGGTCGGGGAGGTTGATAGCCAGCGCCATGGGAATGATCCATTTCTTAAAACCGTCACGGGAAACGAGGAAACCGCTGATGATGCCGCCTATCAGTAGGGCGGCTACGCCGATGGTGCCATAAATGACTCCGACGGATGCGGTTGATAATCCCAATCCGCCTTGTTCGGCACCATCCAATAAGAATGGAGAGGCTATTTTAGCAAGTTGGGATTCTCCCAACCGATAGGTGAGCAGGAAGAAAAACATAAGTCCCAGGTTTTTCTTCTCAAAGAAAGTGACGAATGTCTTAAAGAAATCTTCCAGTAACTTACCCGGTGTTAACCCCGGTCTTTTGACATCTGAAGCAGGGTGGGGGAGAATAAAGCGATGGTATAGTGTCAGTCCGAGGAATAATCCTGCCATCAGATAGAAAGTGATACTCCAGGCCATTGGAACATTGCCATGCGATGTTTCCAACCAGCCTGCCAACATAACCAGGATTCCCTGCCCGAAGATATTGGCGAAACGATAGCAAGTGTTTCTGATGCCTACGAAGAAGGATTGTTCTTTGTTGTTGAGGCCAAGCATATAAAAGCCGTCAGCCGCAATGTCATGCGTGGCAGAACTGAATGCCATCAGCCAAAAGAATGCCAGAGTGAGTTGCACATAGTGTGGAGTCGGGATAAAAAAGGCAATACCGGCGAAACCGGCAGCAATCAAACCCTGCATGGCAATAATCCAGGAACGCTTTGTCTTGACCAGATCTACGAAAGGACTCCATAATGGTTTGATCGTCCAAGGCAGATATAACCAGGAAGTATAAAGCGCTATTTCTGTATTCGACAATCCCAGGCGCTTGTACATGATAACGGCAATTGTCATCACAGCCACATAAGGCAGTCCTTCCGCAAAATAAAGAGTCGGAATCCAGCTCCACGGATTTCGATTGTTTCTTGGTATTATGTTCTTGGCATTTCTTGTTGATATCATGGCATTAGTCTCAGATGTTATTCATATTGTTTTTCAAGTCTGCTTCCGGGATAATAGTGAGCTAAAATATCTTTGTAATAATAACCTCGCTCTCCCATTACTGCCGCACCGATCTGACAAAGTCCTACTCCGTGTCCCCAACCGGCTCCCGTCAGTGTAAAGCGGGTTGGAACATTTCCCTCTTCTCCTTTTTCCTTATCCACAAGGAATGCTGAACTATAAAGATGGGAAGGCGACAATGTACGTCGGATCTCTAATTCTTTTCCGATGGTCAGTGTCCGTAAAGTACCTACTATCTTTAATCGTATCAGGCGTCCGGAAGTTCCTCGCTCTACAGGGATTAAGTCTATGATTTCCCCGAAATCAATTCCCGAACGTTGATGGATTAACTCAGCTAGTTCCTGTTGGCTATAACTGATTTTCCAACGGTAGAAATCAGTCGTTTCCTGATCGTAGTTATTAAGAACCTGACTCAGAATCTTTTTATCCTGCGTATTACAGAAAGCATCCGGAGAAGTTCGTATCCATCGGTCCGCTTCTTCTTCCTGCGTCAGATCGGGAAGCTGTATTGCCGGACCTGTTATTTGTTTCTCCGAATCAGAAGCATGGGATTCCGGTATGTAATCTCGTTTACCGGTCAGATAAGGATGCCTCACATTCTCCCAACAATTCTGAAACTCTTCCATTGCACCGCCACAACATTTGGAGAATCGCGCATCGCAAATCTTTCCTTCATACATCAGCACCTCTCCACGGGTAGCTGAAACAGCTTCGATAGCTTGTGGAGTAGAAGCACGGGTAATTCCCTGATAGCGCTGGCAATGATCATCCGCACAAACATCAAAGTGCGTATGCGCTTCATGATCATACCATTTGATAAGTTGAGAGTGGAGAGTGGAATGTGGAGAGTTGGCTGCGCTGTCCGGCTGTATAGTAGCTTTCCATTTTTCATTCTCCACTCTCAATTTATTGATCAGCCAGCTTCTGGAAATGACTGCATGCGCTTTCAGTAGTTCCAAAGAGGCGGTGGCACTCATTTCTGATGAGATGACACTTGTCAGGTAATCTTCTATAGAGATTACATTGATGGCGGTCAGTGTCTCTCCTTCGACAATGATTTTCAAAGCTCCCTGGAAGCGTTGTACTTCTTTGCGTTCCCAATGAAAATTGATGCCGATGGTGACATCCTTTAGCTCAAAGAAGATCCCGGCATTTGGCTGAGGGTAGAATATCAATTCATCGTATTCTTTCCCTGACCAGTATATCTTTTCTTTTTGATAAACAGCCTTTTGTGCCCCTGAAACCTTTGTGCCGTCAGGAGTAGTGAAGCTTTCGGGAAAAGAAAATTCAATTTCTTTTCCCGAAAGGATACCGACTGTAATCTGAGGTTCTTCCATTTCTTCTTTACTAGGATGTTTGATCGGTGAGTGCTTTTAACTGTTCCTGTGACAAACTGACCTCCTTGTAAATCTGAGTGATTTTTTTAGCTGTTATCTTATCCAAATCTTCTTCTCTTACAATGGGGAATACGCCACACATCTCCGCAATAGCCGGGCTTATCAATAAGCCTTTTTTCCCTTGGGCATAATAACATTCCGGCCGATGTTTAGAACGTAGGAAAATAATACAGTTCCACTGTTTTATTTCATCGCCTCCAGTGCGGTTTACTGTTTCGAGTCCATACCAGGCAATCACATTGATTAAAGGTTCTTTGTCATGATAAATAGAAACTATCTTATCGTAAAGATACTCAAACATTTCAATGATCCCTCTTCTGTTTGGAGATGAAATGCCAATGCTCGTGGTGAACCCATTTTCTAGATGACTATGTACGCTATCTTCAGAACTAAGCATGTCCGATATGAAAGTCATCCCAAAAGGATTGGCAATCTTTTCCTCTTTTCCTGCTGCCTGAAAGTGCATATGGTCAGGGGCGGAAGCTCCGCATTCCGGTCCGTTATATAAGATGAGGAACTCGTTCATGTTTTCGGCAAGGAAAAGCATATCCTCAAAACGGTTTTTGATGGTTTGCGGGGTATGTTCCTCTTCAATTATGGTCAGATGCCGGCGGAAAATCGGATAAGGATTGAGGCATACCTCATAATGTCCAAGTGACAAAGACGTTTGTTCTGCCGGGCGATTGTCATTGCACAGAAAACAAGGTCTTTCTTGTATGGACTGAGAGTCGGTCTGGGCCATTGTAGAGATTGCCCGTTGTGGATTTGGGAAGAATCTGACTCTCTTGGTGTCCCCTCCTAGTTTGAGTTCCAGCGTCTTTTCTTTTTTAAGATTCTGTTCTAATTCCTTATAATTCTTTTTTGCCAGCTTCCAGTCTTTTTTCTGTTTTTCTATCATCTCGTTGACGAGACGCTGAAAACTTTCATCAATGCTGTGCATCCGGATTCTTGCCTGTAACTCCCAGGTTCGGATACTGTCTTTGTAGAAATTGTTCCGGTTAATTTTTTCGATATCTAATGCTGCGTCAGAGTTGCCTTCCCAACGGCGGCAAAGATAGATTACATCATAAATACGACCGATCGTATATTCACGAGAAATACTCAGACCTATGGCATAATCTTCTCCATAACTGGTATTGGGGAATTTGATCTTGCGAAGGATGGGAGTGTAGAAGGCCCGTGGGGCACCCAACCCATTGATACGTAAAGCATTGTTGGGACCGTCCTCTACTGTCCACTCTTTATGGTCAATGACACCGGGAGCTATCTCGTTCATCTGAAAATCCGTCATTAGGTAAGTCCCTATCACCATTGCACAGTTCTGCTGATAGAAGGTATCGACGATTTTCTGTAAGGTATGCTCATCCTTATACAGGTCATCGCTATCCAGTTGCACGGCAAATTTACCGCATTTCTCATGGTGTACTCCTACATTCCAGCAACCTCCTATACCGAGATCATTCTCCTGGGGAATGATATGTATTAGTCTATTGTCCGCACTAAATTCCTGGAGGGCTTCGGTGGTACCGTCCGTTGAGTGATTGTCGATCACAATCACATTAAAGGGAAAAGTCGTTTGCTGGCTCAAAGCAGAATTTACGGCGTCACGAATGGTCCGGATACGATTACGGACAGGTATGATGACAGATGCTTCAAACTCAAAAGCTTCTCTGTCCAAGTTTACTGTTCGGGAAGAAGGTCTTACATAGGCATTGATTTCTTTCAGATGCTTGATACAAACTTTCTCCATTTCGATCTGTACTTCCCGATTTTTAGGATTTACGTAGTCGAATTGTTTTTCTCCGCTTTTCCGAGTATCTGTTTCTATTTCTGTGTAAAGGAACTCATTGATATGGATGATTTGAAATAGATTACCTAGCATCAGACGCATTTCATAAAATGCAGCATATTGGAAAACTGTTTCCTCCAGAATACTTGAAGCAAGGGTGAAAATTTCGGAATTGAATAAAAGCACCGAACCGAAATCAAAATCATCCCGGAGGCTTCCTTGTTGATAATCAATAACGGGAGCTTGTTTGAGAACTCCGTCAACCAGTTGGTAATGATCTGCGTATACCATTGCATTTTCTGAGGAACTCTGTATAATCTGTGTCATGCGTTCCAGTGCGTACAATCCTAGTTTTAGCGGGGTCTGTTTCGTGTAAAGCAAAAGATAGCTGGCATCATCTGCGTTGTCAGCAATTGTTTTAATCGTACTTGTAGAGTAGAGACCGTTAATGAGGAGACATTCACACCCCGGTAAGCACTCTTTGTTGGTATCAGCGCTTAGCAGGTAGATTTTGTTCACTAATTCTGAAGCTTGCAATTCTTTTACAGTTTGTATCGTATCTTTCGGATTGCCAAAAGGTATGAAGCAATTGATTTTCTTTTTCATTTTAATGTTTTTTTATTAAAGAGTTGTTGATAGGGGCTACTGACGATTTCCTTTTGATGAGCAGGCAAAGCCCCAGAAAAGTAAACGCAGCATTCAATATCAGTAACTCGTAGCTAATTTGATATCCATCGAACCAGGCTTCCGAATTTCTTTGCAATACGTAGCAAAGTGCAGGAGAAAGAATGGCTACTAACGGAATATATGGATCATAAACTTGTTTTTTAGTAAAAATGCCGAAAGCGAATAGTCCGAGAATTGGACCATACGTATAACTGGCCAGCGTATAAATCGCATCAATCACACTCGTATTATTCAGTAAATTGAATACGAAGATGACGATTCCCATCACGAATGCCATCCCGATGTGCACGTGTTTCCGTATTTTGCTGAGTGCCGCTTCGTCTTTCTTGTGCGCATTCAGAATATCTACGGTGAAAGAAGTCGTCAGGGCTGTCAAGGCCGATCCGGCAGCGGAGTACGCCGAAGCTATCAATCCGATAATGAACAGGATACCGACTATTCCCGGAAAGTAATTGCCTGTGGCGATCATTGGGAACAATTCATCGCTCTTACCGGGATTCTCGATTCCCTGTCGGGCGGTGAAAGTATAGAGCAAGACACCCAGCATCAGGAAGAGCAGGATCACAAAGAACTGTGAAATCCCGCTTGTAATCATATTCTTCTGTGAGTCACGGAAGTTCTTGCAACTGAGATTCCGTTGCATCATATCCTGATCCAGCTCGTTCATGGCGATAACGGTAAAGACTCCTGCCAGGAATTGCTTGAAGAAATATCGCTTGTCGTTGACATCGTCAAAAAAGAACATTTTGGAGAGATCGTTGTCTGAAATCGTTGAGACCAATCCGCTGAAATTCAGATGCAGGCTGGAAGCTATATAGTAGATACAAAGTACGACGGAGACTACCAGACAGAATGTTTTCAGTACATCAGTCCATATCAATGATTTCACTCCTCCCCGGAAAGTATAGAGCCAGACAATGAGTACTGTCAGTATGACATTGATTATAAAGGGAATATGGAAAGGCTCGAAGATGAGTAATTGCAAGGTCAGACATACTAAAAAGAGCCGCACGGCAGCTCCGAGCATTTTGGAAATAAAGAAAAACCAGGCTCCTGTCTTATAGGAAGAAGCTCCGAAGCGATTTTCAAGATATTCATAGATAGAAACCAGATTCATCCGGTAGAAAAGCGGAACGAGTATGAATGCGATAATGAACTGTCCGACGATAAATCCCAGTACCATTTGCAGGTAGGAGAAGCCGCTGGCTTGTACCATACCCGGTACGGATACAAACGTAACTCCGGAGATAGTGGAACCAATCATGGCAAAGGCGACAATATACCATGCCGATTTGCGGTTGCCGACGAAGAAGCCTTCGTTATCCGCTTTATGTCCTGCTATATAGGAGATAGCGAAAAGGATCATAAAGTATGCTATGATAGTAATAGATAAGATAATTGGACTCATATCTGTTGCTTAAAATTCGTTCGCGGGTGAATATATTCAAATATGCTTTTCCTACAAATTGTACAAATGTAGGGAATTTATCAAATAAATGCATCCTTCTTATGAGTTTTTTATTCCGGGTGTGCCACCTGTATCATTTCTCGATGAGTGCCAGTTTTTGTTGAGAGAAGGAAGTTCAGGAGATATCTTCTCTAATGAAATGCCTGTAGTGACTGAAGTGTCGTGCATCCAGTCTATGAAACGGCAGGTATCAATCGTGCGGGGATGTTCTTCATCAGTTGCCAAGGCAAGGTAACCTCCGTCGTTGCTCAGTTGCGGAAATTTGGATATTTCGGTTATACTTTTGCCGTCAACCTTATGCTTTCTGATCAGTGTAGTTGCGGAGTGAGTAAAACAAATATATCCTTTGCCGGGAATAACAAGGTTTGTATTTTCATCTTCCTGTTTGAGTATTGTGGTACTGAATATTTCTCCCGTTGCTCTCATTTTAAACAGACGCAGAGACTTTACAGTGATATCCTGATCAGCAGGATTATAGAATTCGATGTATTCGGCACCGTCTTTGGCATTGTCATACATCACTTCGTTGAATAGTAACATATTTCTCACATTGTCAGGATATTCCGGCGATTCCGGTGTGTCAGGCTTGTCCGGTTCATCCGGAACGTCCGGTATGTCGTCCGGTTCAGTACTTGTTATCACATCATCAGACAACTGTATATGATGGAAAGTGAAACCGTCACAGCGGCTTTTTGTATAAACGCAGTATATGCCGCAGCAGATTGACTTTGTGATACTTGCGTCTTTTATTTGTTTCTCCTTCGTATATTCGGTTTCCGTTTCCATGCGTGTCCAGAAAGTCCAGTAGCCGTTGGCGTCGCATTCTACTTTGATAAATAATTTCGGAGAATTATTTCCTTTCATGAGTTCTCTTCCCGAAGCCAGTAATTTGGATTGATTCCCATTTTGCCGGTAAAGTGCTACATTGTCTTTTGTTCCTCCTATCTGAATGTAATAGCCGTTCAGATCTCCGGAAAGTATTTCCGATGAAGAGGCTAAATAGAAACGGGCGTAATTATTGGCGGAAGGATTAAAGGTGAGCCGTACCCCGAATTCCCATCGGGTGCTTCTTACAGAAGAAGAGGGGATCGTGATATATGCTGTTCCTGCATCTTCCTGCGGATCATTCAAGTGTACGCCTTCTTTGGTATTAATCGTGAATTTCTCGGTTTCTCCTGTCCAGGGAAGTTCTGATGTTGAACTGTCCGGTTCAAGGCTCTCTTTTTCATCCTCAGGCGGAAGCGCACAACTGTATAATAATATAATGAGGAAACTCAGAAATGTACATGCCTTGCAAATTTTCATACGGCTTTAAATTAGTGTTGTTATCTACCGTATTTGTTTGTGTTCAACGCAGAGGCAATTGCGGATCGGATAATGTTCATGCTTGCAAAGGTACAGTTTCTTGTTGAATAAATGCGAAAGGTTCTTTATTGTTTTCTGTGAATGTTAGAAATAAAAGATACGGATTATACGAATTAACACGATAGCTTTATGCTTTCACAACGCTAAAACCGTGTTAATCTGTGTAATCCGTGCCTAAAAGTTATTATTCCTGTTATTACTCAAAGCGCGGCATCACATACTTGTCCGTATAAGAAGTGAAACTGATGCCGGGCATATAATGAGTATTCGAATTATTTTCCAGCTTCTTTATCAGTGAATAATCATCCGCGTTCAAAGCATAGTAATTATCGGAAGACGGACTCGTCACCCGTACCGTCCAGTCGAACATATTTCCAATGATGGTCAGCGCGTCCGTTTCGGGATTGAATGCAGGAACTCCTGTTTTCACCACATCATACGTGCGGCTTTTCAGCACATATAAAGCATTGTTGATATCTGTCAGGAAAGCAAGCGTCTTTTTATTTCTGAATTCCGTCAGATAAAGGTGCTCTAATGTTAATCCTTCCGGCAAAGTGATAGCACGAACGTAGGGACGCCCTTTCACCTGTTTCAGATGGAACAGACGACGGTCGGCATCCAACAGAAGGTATCCTTCGTCATACTCCTTCTTCACCGTCGGGTTTCCTGCGATCTCAATGGCCGGAAAGCGGAAATTCTTCTTGGTCATAGCTTCTGTAAACAAGAGGCTTTTTTCTGCATTCACGCTATTGGAAGCCATATCGATAAACTCAATGCCTTGCGAAGTAATGCGGAAAACATCATCCGGCATCTTCAGGTCTACACGCCCGGACATCGACTCCAACAGAGGATAAAGACCGATGGAAGGAGCGTTGATATCCGTAGGTACGCTGCGGAAATTGAAATTCTCCGTCTGCACGATCTTCGGAGTGACAGCTATCCCGTTAATCGTATCCGGAAAACGTTCGTCGGACATCAACTGGCGGAAATAAAACATAGGCAGAATACTGTCGAAAGCTGCTTCGGAATAAATGTTTCCGGCAGCGTCGCGACGTACGGTTCCTTTTCCCTCTTCCTGTCCCATCAAGGCGAAATCGCCGATCACGAAACTATATAGAGTGAAAGGAGTCTTCTCCGGCTTTACGACAAAGAAGTTGTAACACCAAGGCAACTGCCAGAGAAGCAGGAAGGCGATGGTGACATATAATAGTAGGGTACTGAAACGTTTCATCTTTATTTAATTCTTCATTTTTAGTTCTTCATTCTTCATTATCCTAGTCCTGCTTTCCCGCTTTGAACCGTACGATGGAGAGCCAGGAGAAAGACGCGGTCAGCAACGTATAGACCAGCAGATACGGGAGGAATTTGTTATAAGCTTCCGGCGTGGGCGACAGGAAGAAGATTCGCAGTAACAATACGGCGATAATGAGATTGATGATTCTGCGTTTCCATGCCGGTTCGAGGCAGATCCATGCGATGAGCAGGTAGCCGGAAATACCGGCAAGATACCACGTGAGGGCGGTCAGCAGTATATGATTCTTCAGTTCGTGAGCCAGTACTCCGCTCAGATAGACCTCCATCAGAAGGAAGTTGGAAGCGAAGCAGACAAGCAACAGTACCAAACCGGAGAACAACATATTGCCGGTCATTTTCAGTTCGGGATAGGGCAGGTGCAAAGTCAGTTTCAGACATTTGCGCTGCATCTCGGGAACAAACTGCACGATGGCCATCAACACTCCGGCAATCAGGGGGATGTATTGTAACATATCGATGAATATGGCATCCCGCTGCATCATGACTTCCCATACATGCGCGGCGCCTTTCATTTCTATCACCCGGTTGATGCGAAGCATACAGTAGCCTGTAAAACCGAGTGTGGTGACTACGGCAAGCAGAAAATACCACCGTGTCTTTATCCATTCTTTATAAAATATAGCGTACATGAGACTTCTAATTTACTTTTTAATCTTTAATTATTTTATTGAATCAGTATTTGCCGGTCAGACCGATGAAGGCATCTTCCAGATTCACATGTTCGCTATGCAGGTCCGTATAGGGTACTGACATGGATTTCAGTTTTGCTTCCGCCTCTGTGGGGGGGAGGAAGGAGAATGTTTCCAGTGTATTCCGCATCACGGAAGGATGATAGAAATCATCGGATGCGGGCAGTTCGTAACCTTCGGGAACAGTACAGGTATAGCGGCGTCCTTCTTTCAGTAATTCGTCAATTGGCTTCTGAATCAGTATCTTTCCGTAGTCCATCATGATACAGTCGTCTACCAGTCGTTCCATATCCTGAATGATATGCGAAGTCAGAAAGACAGTCTTGCCTTCGGAACGTGCATAATCGCGGAGATAGTCTACAAACAGGCGGCGATAACCGGGGTCGAGACCGAGGGAGAAGTCGTCTAATACAAGAAGCTCGGGATTCTGTGCCAGAATCAGTCCGAGTGCTACTTGTGAACGTTGTCCGCAAGACATACGGGAGATGCGCTGTCCGGTAGCTACTTTCAGTTTGTTCATCAGTTCATAATAAGCCTCTTTTTTCCATTGATTGGGGTAAAAGGCTGCGTAGAACTTCTCAATCTGGGTGATGCTCATGAATTGATACTGTACGTGCCCTTCTATCAGCAGCCCGATGTTGCGGCGCAATGCCGGAGCCATCGTCTGTATCTCTTGTCCGAAGATACGGCATTCTCCGGAACGTGGTTTCAGATATCCGCTCAGGATGTTGATGGTCGTGGTCTTGCCCGTACCATTCTTGCCCAGTAGTCCGAGGATGCGGCCTTTGGGGACTGTGAAACTAAGATTTTCGTAAATCAACCGTTTGCCGTAGTAGTGCGTCAGGTTGTTACATTCTATGATTTGTTCCATTTTATTTTATCAGTTATTCTGTTCAAAAGAAGAGAAGAAAAAGGATGGGAATCACGATTCCGACAATCATTTCTATTCCTCCTCTGCCGATAATACCTTTGTTGCCTTTCAGCATGATGACTCCGGAAAGGGTGATGATGATGAGGCCGACTGCGAAAATATCCGCAAAGTAAGTCCACCATTGTCCGGGGTTGTAGTGCAGGCGTGCCATTGCTCCGATGAGCGGGCGGCGGGTGACAGATTCGTAGACTGCCTCTCCCGTACGGACGTTTACCTGCAAGTTGGACCCGCCTTTCAAGAACACTTTCATGATGTCCGCTTTCGGGAAATAGTGCTTGGTATAGTTACCTTCCTCTCCCAATGGTTGCAGCAGAGTCAGTACATTTTCCCTTTTCATTCCCTCTTTGCCCGGCAGTTTTTCGGCAATCTTATATTCTTTCCGTTCGATGGAGAAGTTCGGGTTGATGGTGTCACGGTGATTCATCACAATGCCGGAAATGGCATAAATCAAGACCATTCCGGCAAAGAAAAAGGATAAATCACGGTGTATCAGCCTACTCCATTTACGGATGCTGCTACTCCACTTCATACGAATTAGCTTCCATGAAATAGAAAGACAGATACTCTTTGCCGCTGCTTGCTTTTCGGTCGGCTATCTTCGCGCGGAAGTCGGCGATACGGGCTTCGGGCGTGTTGGCTGTCTCGCCGCGTGCTTTCTTCTCTGTGTCACAGCCGGCTTCACCGGTTCCGTGTTTTTCGGCAGCTTGCGCTTTGAGTTGTGCTTCCCAGTTTTGGAGGTAGGCTTCGTCAATGCGTTGTTCTTTCAGTGTTCCGGTGACGCGGACGATGGAGTTCACACATTTCGGGTCGAATGCTCCCAGTGTGCCGGCTTCTACGCGGATCACTTGTGTGTCGTCACTGCCCATCAGGAAGATTTTCTTGGCGCCATGCTTGCAGGTATGTGTGCAAACGCCTTCGATGGTTACTTCTTTTCCTGCAAGGTTTTCTGCATTTGCAAGAAGAGAGTCAATTTCTAAAGCAGACGAAGTGGTCTGTTCTGTTGTTGTGTCCGAGGAACTTTTCTGCTGTTTGTTTCCACAAGAGGTTCCGATAACGGCAACCGCCAGTAGAGCGATTGCGATGCTTAGCTTTTTTGTTTTCATTGTTACTTTTTGTTTTTATGTAGTTTATATTCTTTTTTATGAACTTGCAAATGGCTTTTAGTTCTGGTTCTTTACACAACGAACTGTTTGACCACTAAGTACACTGATATAACTCAGAGACAATCTGCCTTCCGGATACTTCGCCATTGAGAATGTGCTCATTAGTCCGAAGAACTGAATATTGGTCAGGTCGCCGGTGCTTGTACTATAAATAGGCTTATATGCAGTTGAAGTCATGTAATAACTCATACTGGGTTTTCCAAACCATTCGGTTACCGTACTGTTGCTGCTGGTTATTGCCGTTGCCTGATATTTGGGGACGGCTGAATAACCGGTTGACATACGTACTCCCGAGAATTGATAATTAAATTTAGCCTCGTTGAGTGTCGGGATTTTACCACCGTCATATGCTGTGTCATAGAAAAGAGCGTCTTTTCCGTTTTCCAAACTATTGCCGTCCGCATCTTTGGTCGAATTACCTACAAGGCTGAAATATTCGGCGCGAGTCGGGATGTGCCATCCCTTCGGACAGATGCCCTGTGCTCCTTCAAAGTCGTAGCAGTTTTCCGGAGTAACTGCTTTGCCGCTAAGTGCGGCATGGATGTCGTAGAGATAACCGTACTGCTTGATAGAAGTTGCGTCCTGCAATGCTTTTGCAGTAAGTGTACCGTCAACTGTAACCAATTCGTACGGATACCAGATGTGAGAATCTGCAGCCGGATCACTTGACGGAGTATATCCATCCGGTACATAGCGTAATGGTTCCGCCATCCATGTTGTTCCGTTGGAGAGAGTTACCGTATTGTAGGTAATGCCGTCGTAGATGAAATATCCGTCATGCTCTTCAAAAGGAACTTCCGGCTCATCTCCCTTGATCTCTCCCTCGTCTGTCCAGTTCTCGATCTCACCACTGAGTGTAACGATGATATTATCGGGTAATACACGTATATTGACACTGTATTGTCCGCCTTGAACTAAATCTGTGGATACGAGCTTTTGCATCAATGTATTGTTATCTGAAGTTGTTACTGCAAGAGTGAACGCAGCCGTCTGTGGGACTACAATGGCACGAAAAGTCTTATTCTTTGTCACTTGTTGTGCTGTGATGTCTGTGGCGGCGGCGCTCTCGTTTACGGTTGTCTTCATGGTTGCCAAATTGATATTGGCAGTAGGAACAGAGCCTTTGAGCACTATAGATGAAATATCCAAATTCGTTTCGTTTGTCACATTAATAACCAGTTTGGTCAGCATGTGCTTGAAGATCATGCTGATGGAGTTCACCGAAGGAAGTACGTCGGATTTGCTTGCCGCCATAAAGTCGGAGATTCCGTAGTTGGTGGTCTGGTCGGCATGCACGGTGAATGAAGTCGGTACACCGGTTGCGCTGTAAGGATAGTAAGCCACGAATGAAGACTTGTCTGCTCCTTCGGGATACCATTTCAGACTTCCGGCGAAAGCTCCGTCATTGAAAGTCATAAGCTCGTTGGTGGCATATACAGTGCCGTCTTCTTTAGTGACACTCAATCCGATCTGATCCTGATCTTCGAAATTAACCTCTGTGGCACGTGTGATAATAGGAGTGATGGTCACCCGGTCCACAGATGCTACTCCCTCGTTTTCCTCCTGCTGGCAAGATGCCAGAAATGCTGCTGTCAGCACAAATAATATCCCCTTTTTCATCATTTGATAGTTTTATATTATGTAAATGAATAATTTTAAAATGTATAACCTAACTTAATCGTCTCATTCCAACGGCTCGAACCTGCTATATATTCAAGGTTGAAACCGTGCGTATATCCGCCCTGTATTTCGGCATAAATTCCCCGATGAAAGTGATAGCGTAATCCGACGTTCACTGTCGCCCGTGGGGCAGTTGCATACTCATTCTGCAGATGGTAATAATCTGTCAGGCGGTATGGAGGATCGCCCGGTTCGGCTGTCGTTTCAGTAGTCCTGCTCTTCTCCGTGAAGTCTCCTATGGATAAACTTGCGGCAGCTTTCACATCGAACCTTCCGGCATGAAGTACGCCGGATGCGTAAACCCGTCCACAAGTCATTGTCTGTGACGCGACATAAGGGTACATTTGGGTAGTCATGCTTTTAAATGACGAAATCTCGGCTCCGACACGCAATTCTCCTTTAGGAGCGATCAACTCATATTCGGGCTGAACGGATAAAGCCTTTCTTTCGAAAATCCGGTTGGAACCGTAAACATGGGTAGTCGTGATTCCGTTGGATATCTCCTGTCCCAATACATTCTCGTCATTTGTCTGGCGTGACCATGAGAGGTTGATCCGCAGGAAATGTTCGGTACTACCTTTGGCGAAACGGTATCTCAGATGCGATGTAATCCGGTGTGCCGGAAACTTAAACCAGATAACCTCTTTCTCTCCGGCGGTACCGGAAGAATGCAGATACTCCACATCTCCGTAAAGCGATCCCCATTGAGCCTGAACTGCTGCTCCGTGAGACAGTTCCTTGATGGGGAATCCGTTGATACCCGATTCGCTCAGATGGACTCCGCTTCCCGACCATGCTTCGTAGGCACCGTACATCAGTCCTTTATCAAGGAATGCGTAATAAGGTGTAGCGGCTGTTCCGATCTCTTCTGCTGAAACGGATTCGCTGTTTTTGCTGAAAATATAAGAGAATCCGATCGCATAATGGTCCGAATGATACATGATGCCGGGAGCGACTTTTAAGTCCAGTCTGTAGTTGGTATGCCGCAAGTCCTTGCGTTTGGAGTAATTGGCAGAGGTGAAATCGATCTTTCCGCCGATGCGCCAGTTGGTGCCGGCATCTGCTGCTATACCTCCCATAAACGCATAAGTTTGCAAATCCTTTCGGCCGGGGGTAAACTCCAGCAGGTCTACCGGATAAAATCCGGGATGAATGAACATGGAGCCGCTCATATCTTTGCCGGAAGTGTGGTCGAATGAGAACGAGCCGATCAGAGAATACTTCTTTAAGTGTGTGATGGACTTGGCTACTGCACCGGCACTCCATAATTTGTCGGCTTCGTAGTAGTTGCGGAAGTCACCGTGATTGTTCTTGCCGTACAGTTCGGCGTAGGAGACGGTGACGCTGTCCATCATGATTCCCGTTACGTTTGTTCCGGCATTCCATGAATTTCGTCGTTCGATAACATCGTAAGTCTGTGCCGAGCTTACGGCTGCTATACACAACAGCATACATCCTATATATATTCCTTTCATATTACTCATGCAGGGATTGTTGTTCTCTTTCATAAAAATCGGCGGAAGAGTTGTTCGTATCTTCCAGTATTTCATAACCGGCCTCCTTCGATGCTTCCTCGTCTACCCGACGGTGCAGGCTGCGTCCGTCATACAGTGCGCTTTGACTGACATATCCGGCATCGATGGAAGGCGAAATGCGTTTTTTGTTGCTCGACGAACCGCCATAGTACACCTCTACCCCGTCAATCACCCAGTCGAGCGGAATCTTGATGACCTGATCTACCGTGCTGCCGGGCTTTTGTATCACACTGCCTGTTTGCTGTACATACTCCTGTATCGTAGTGTCCTGAGCCTTGAAGATGACAGTGGCGGGAGAAAATATGGAGAATGTATAGGCATTCGCCTGTCCCAGTTTGATGACCACATCCAGATAATGGTCGCGGCTGATCTGGTCGCCTGGAGCAGGATGATACATCGTATTCCAGTAATAAACATTGTTGTAGCAGGCAAAATATCCCGGTTTGTTCAGATTGACCGACAGCGGGTATTGCGCGGCATGATCTATGGCGCCGTTGACGGCGATGACTGCATCTGCACCGGGTGCCAGCGGGAAGGAAGTGCCGTTACCGCCGAATTGCCAGATGCACTGGACGATAGGAGCGAAATCGGGGAAAATGGTTGCTCCGGTTGCTTCGTCCTGCGTCACCCATACGTTGGTGGACTGGGAGTTGTAAGGATCGAGTGTACCTAAGCATAAATGGTCGAGATACTGCGTCTGGGAATCATTGTTGTGCAGGATAATGTATTTATCAGCCTGATAAGTACCTTCCTGCGGCAGCTTGGTACATCCTCCGCAATAGATTTCCTTGATAATGATGGCACCGGCTTTGGAGTGTGTGAGCGGAACGTTGAGTGTGATATCCCCGTTTACGAGTTTTACCTTGTCTGCCAGTCCGTTGAATATATGCTGGTCGGCTTTATCACTGATTTGTATACGGTATATGCCGTTGGTCAGGGCGAATTGCGCTGTACCGTTCTGGTCGGTTACCGTCTTGTAGGAATTGCCGCGGTCGATGTCTTCGATTTGGACGGTGATGCCTTCCCGAAGGTATTCCGCGTATTCGTCCGGATAGACGGCAGTCACCTGCAAGGTGTGCAGCTGGTCTTCGTAAGGATTGCCTTTGTCGAGGTCCGTACATCCTCCGAGTAAGGATGTGACGAAAAGCAGTATGATATAGATTGACTGTTGTTTCATATTTCTAAAGTTTAATGCGGCAGGTTAGTCCATAATAAAAGTTCGGGGTAAAGATTGCACTGGTTCCGGTTGCGTATGATTTCACATACGCCCGTGAGTTCGTGAAATTAATCGCGTTGAACGACAGCGAAACATGATCGCCTATCTCCTTGGTAATGCTGATATTGGCAGAGAAATACGGATCATATCCGTCGGCTGCGAAAGTATAGGCATTGCCCGATTTACGTATCAGATGTGCGAAGTCCGGATTTTCGGCTTCGGCGGCGGTGAAAGGATGTACCTCGTTGTTCAGGTCGAGGTAGGCAACCGGATAAATGGCCGTATAAGAATTTCCGTCGTAGATGCTGCCTCCTGTTTTCTCGTTGCTGTTCTCGCTGACGTTGAATGCGTAGGACGTACCGTTATATTCGGAGAGATTCTGCGACCGCTTGATGAGCGAGGCTTCCAGTTTGCAGGATATGATCAGCCTTGCTTTCGGGATACGGGTGATCGCTGTGATATTGGCATCCAGCGAGTGAGTGCGCTTGCCGTTGGCGGTCGTGGATGAGTTGTCGCCGTTGGCATATATACCTACATATTGGTAGGAACGGTTGGCGAGACTGGTGTGCGACCATCCGTTTTGGTAGTAATAAGACAAGGAATTGTCTATGTATTTGGTATATGTATAGGCCGCATCCACACGGAACTGCGTACGGAGAGGAGTGATCTCCGGAAAATCGATGATCATTTCCGCTCCTCTGCGGGTGATGTCCGGTCCGTTATCGGGAGAGGTTGACCTGACGAAAGTCTGGTCTTTCACCTTTACGTCCAGCGGTGTCCAGTAACTGTCCTCATCGTCCCGTATATATCCCATGCCCGTCTGATTGTCTACGGTAATCTGCGGATTGGCGGACAGCTCGAATCCTTCCGGCAACTGTAGAACATTGTATGCGAACGGAGTATAGGTACTTGTATATTTATAAGGCATCTTCGTGCGGTTAAAGTATCCTACCAGTGAAATACGGGTGCGGGCTACATTGATGTCAACTCCTATTTCGGCATTCTGATTCTTCTGCCAGCGGAGTTTCTCGTTGTGTAATAAAGTATATGGCTGACTGTAATAGACGTAAGCCGACTCATTGTTATTGTATGAGACTCCGAAAGTCTGAATATCCCGATACTCCTGTCGGGGATAGAGTACATAGTACGAAGGCAGCTTCTCGGTCACTCCCCATCCGCCCCGAATCGCTATGTTTTCGTTCAGCTGCCATCTGGCGTTGAAACGTGGCGACAGTGTGTTCAGCTTGTCGTATTGCGTTCCGCTGATGAACAGATTCTCCCAACGCAATCCCGCCATCAGCCTCAGCATGGTGCTGCCGACAGGTACCGACAGGCTTTCTTCCGCATACAACGAAACATTGTGCATATACGGATAAGCCGAGTAAGAACGGGGGCGATATCCGTTGGGAGCCAGCGAAGGATTCTGATAATACTCTCCGTCGCCCACATTGCCTGTTCCTTTCCATTGCACGCCTGCTTTCAGATTGCTGGTTATGTTCTTGAAACGACGGTTCCATTCGTACTTCAACGAAGCGGCATAATCCAGTTCTTTGGAATCGACAATCTGATCGGCAAAGAAATGGTAAGGCAGTTTGCCTGCAATGAAATAGCCTTCCTGTTCGGCGTGGACTGCCGGCTGTTCGGACGCATAAGAATAAGGTGTATGTGCATGCGACTTGTTATCATTGTAATACACCGATGCATCCAGTTTGAGGTTGGTAATCCATGACTTGTTGAGCAGCCATGCCAATGACGTGTTTGCACGGAAAACGTTGTCTCTGACTTTGGTATATTCTCCCGTATATGCGTCGGGATCATCCTTCGTATTCATACCTCCGATGTTACCGGTCAGCCCGATGTCGAATCGGAGCACTTTCCGGAACGTATTGCTGTAACTTGCGGAGAATCCTCTGCGGGTATAAGAAGTATAGGGTGAATTAAGCTTTTGAGTAGCTTTGGTCCATTCACCGCTTATGTTGACGATTCCTTTATCGTTGCCGAGGTCCAGCCCTTTGGAAAAGGACACCTGTTCTGTGCGGGGATTGATGGATAGCAGTACATTCCACGGAGTCTTCCCTTTCTTCGTATGGATTTTGACCATACCGCTGTTCAAGTCTCCGTACTCTGCCGAAGGTACTCCGGTGATGACTTCTACCGATTCGATATCGGCCACGGAGATGCTGCGGGTATCTATTCCGGTCATATTGCCGAAAGAAGAGTTGTTGCCGATGCGTACTCCGTCTACTTCTATCGCCGTTCCGAAAGCCGCGTTGCCTGCGGATGAACCTCCGTCGCGCAGAGAGAAAATATTGTTGCTGGTCAAGTCCGGGACTTTCGTCTTTCCTCCCGGAAGAAGGGCGGAAATATCGCTTACATTCGATATCTGCAGATGTTCCAGTGCGTTACTCCCGATGTTGAGTGTGGTGTTCAGCTCACTCTTCGGAGCTTGTGCGGTAACGATTACGTCGTTCAGGGCAAGTGTATTTTCCTTCAGTTGTATCTTTAATCCTTTGATGCTGTTGTTCACATTCACCGGAACCGTTGCCGGAACATAACCGAGGAAGGAAACTTCCAATTGATACTTGCCTTCCTGTATTCCTTGTATCGTAAATTCCCCCTTCTGGTCGGATACAGCCCACAAATAGGTACCTTTGATTAAAATGGATGCGCCGGGCAACGGCGAACCCGTCCTTTCGTCGGATATACGACCGGAAATAGAATAATTGTTAGTATTGGCTTCAATTCTGGAAATGATCAAAGAAAGAAGCAAGCAGAGCATTATTTTAAGTGTAAGAAACCTCATAGAACAAATTTTGTGCAAATTTCGTTCTATATCGTTAATACTACAATCGCAAATAATGACTATTTTGGGAGTATGCGAGTACCCATAAATAGGTATTTCTCTCCATAGTGATTTGATAGCAGTTTTGCTCTCATGCTCTAACAAACGGTCTGTATCCCTTTATTCATCGTGGTTTCCAGTGTGGTAGCAACTGTGGCGGCAGGTATGAGGGCAAACGGTTGCTCTCACTTGCATCATGGACTTAATCTCGTTTGTTTAGCTTTATGCTTTGATTTGCAGGATGTTAATGTCTGATGTGTCAACTGTTAACAATTGGCATCCCAGCTATTAATAACTGAGAAATCAGTTGTTAATAGCTGACAACTCCTTCATTATAGACTGATAAATGGTTTGAAATGGCTTGAAAGGACAGGTTAAATGAGTCAGTTGTTACGGTCAAGTCATTTCAATCGACAGTTGTTTCAGATAGTTTCAGGCGCTTGAAACTTTTAGTTTCATTGCTTGAAACCAATGGTTTCAAAGGTTGAAACTATTAGTTCCAAGGCATGAAACCTTTTGTTTCAAGGCATGAAACCGAATTTGGAACTACTTCTTGGAGAATAATCTTGTAGGAGAGATGGGAAAAGGAAAGCCTTGGTGACTTCGAGGCAAATAAAGAAGATCGGCTTGCACTGCGACGATTGTCGTGTAGCAAGCCGACCTTTATTTCATTTTATCTATGTATCTTATACGTTCTTTACCTTGATCAGATACTCAGCGATCTGTACAGCATTCAGTGCAGCACCTTTTTTGATCTGATCGCCAACGATCCAGAATGTCAGACCGTTTTCATTTGTAAGGTCTTTGCGGATACGTCCAACGTACACAGGGTCTTTGCCTGCAAGGAACAACGGCATCGGGTATTCCTTTTCAGCAGGATTGTCCTGAAGAACGAGACCCTCGCCTTTGGCGAATGCTTCACGGGCTTCTTCTACCGAGATCGGACGTTCTGTTTCCACCCAGATGCTTTCAGAGTGAGCACGAAGTGCGGGAACACGTACGCAGGTTGCACTGACTTTCACGTCAGAGTGCATAATCTTGCGTGTTTCGTTATACATCTTCATTTCTTCTTTGGTATAACCGTTTTCCGTGAACACGTCGATCTGCGGAATCAGGTTGAATGCCAGCTGATAAGCAAACTTCTCTACTGTCACAGGCTCGTTGGCCAATACCTGACGGTATTGTTCGTACAACTCGTCCATAGCGGCAGCACCGGCACCGCTGGCAGCCTGATAAGTAGATACGTGCACGGTTTTTATATGAGAAAGCTGTTCGATGGCTTTCAGTGCAACTACCATCTGGATAGTTGTACAGTTAGGATTGGCAATGACGCCACGCGGACGCTCCAACGCATCTGCGGCATTTACTTCGGGCACTACCAAAGGCACATCAGCGTCCATACGGAAAGCGCTGGAGTTGTCGATCATCACAG
>ENA-ORTU01001175-ORTU01001175.1-human-gut-metagenome-genome-assembly--contig:-NODE-1175-length-27529-cov-18.595436_pt1 | contig 27529 bp, 30 predicted proteins | sample MGYA00241910_ERZ509184 | MGnify/ENA primary metagenome ERZ509184 (study PRJEB26280, sample SAMEA2338847) | human gut metagenome | biome: human gut; feature: human-associated habitat; material: faeces... | reverse complement strand
TAACTATTTAATAATCAAAGAAATCTCTGCGGAACAGTTATCTGATATAGAGCTGTATAACACAACAAAGGTTAATACATCGTTTTCGAAATAACTATACTACTCACTTGTCTGCGAATCCGATTGGTATAGTTATTTACGAAACGATGTACCAGGAAAGAGGAAAATAAATGTTTAGAAAAATAGATAAAACCAGTACATTCAACGATGTTCTGAAACAAATTATCGAAAATATCCAAAACGGAGAATTACAACCCGGCGACGCACTTCCTGCTGAACGTATTCTGGCAGAAGAATTCGGAATCTCCAGACCAGCATTACGAGAAGTCCTGAAGGCTCTTTCCCTGCTCGGGATTACTGTCAGCGTACATGGCGGTGCCAATTATATTGCAACTGATCTTCACAGCTGTCTTACTGAACCTCTGTCTATCATATTTCAAATGTACAACAGCAAAATTCAGGATGCATTGCAGCTTCGAGGCGCACTGGAAAGCAAAGCTGCTTTTCTCGCCGCCCAAAACTGTACACCGCTGGATGCTGCTGAACTCCAGCTTATCATTGCCAGACTGGACAGCACTCAGGATGAAAAAATCCGCGGTGATCTGGATCGTGATCTGCATCTGAAAATTGCTCAGATTTCTGCCAATCCATTAATACTGAGTGTCTTAAATGCCTCTGCACAGATTACCGAAAATATGATCGTTGGAATACGTTCCTATCTTATGCAGAAAAATAACGATGCACCGGAGATTGATTCCCAGCACACCCGGCTTGTTCAGGCAATAACCAATAATGATGCACCTCTTGCAGAAAAAGTTATGAACGAACATATGCATACTATAGAATATCTCCTGAATGAAATTACGTCTGACAACCTCACAATTTCTGATAACGTTCAACAACCATAAATTATCCTGATCATGTTATCAAAAATTATATGTCAGACCCACTTATCAAACCTATGGCAATCCTCTAAAATCATACTTTATCTGGAGAATTGCCATATCTGCTTTACAATCATTCTGTTTCTTCACTGAAAATCTCGCACATCAGCCTTGCCCCTGTTTTAAATCCCATGGCAAAACTTTCTTCCAGCTCCTGTGGATATATTTCCATATGTTTATTCATCAGTTCATCCAGTTCTTCAGCAAGCTCATCTGTCAGTTGAACTCTCAATTTCTGATAGCACTGGTATGCCTTCTCTTTTTTCTCTTTACATAAATCATCATGCATTACTGACATTTCATTTTTTTCTCTATTGTCATTATCCATATACATACCATACAGTTTCCGAATCACATTTTCCATATATTTACCCAGTCTCTCTGAAAATATTTATTTACTGCATTCTAGAGCGTGTCTGAAAAAGGCTTTCTGCAAGATGTGCGTCACAATTTGTGGGATATTTTGCCCGGATGAGGGCGCCGTAGCGGGCTACGGCAACTGAATTCGGGTGAAATATCCCGCAAAGTGGGGCGTGCAGATTGCGGGAATGATTTTTCAGACACACTCTAATGTTACAAGTATTCCCCACATATTCATAACTCACTCATACTATCGCATCAAATTAATTCTTACAACAGTCTCACAGAATAACCTTTCTATTTCAAAGCGGAGAAAAGTAATACTAATATGTATTATAAATTTGTGTTATATCAATGTCAATCCTGTGTAACTATACTTTATATCATAACAGTGATTACGGAGATCAAAATTATAGCAATCCTCGTAAATAATGCATTTAAGACAGTTCAGCAGAGTGCGAAAGACAAGGAAGATATCTGCAGGCGTGCTGACGCACGGCAAAGATATCTGACGCAGGATTTCACACTCTGATGGGCTGGATTAAGATGCATTATTTCAGAGGATTGCTATAGAATAAGCAATATCAATTATGATAACCATTCACTAATAAATGTTTATACAGGAGGGATAATCATGCCAAACGACTTTATTGTCCGGCCAAAATGTACAGATAAAAAAGAAGACAGATCAATCACCATGACCATTCGCCTTGAACGTGAACTGCAAGAACAATATGATGACTTGTCTGCCAAAAGCGGACGCTCAAGAAATGAATTAATGTGCATGGCACTCCGCTATGCTCTTGATAATCTGAAATTTATCGAATAAATTATATGTATATGCGGAAAAAAGTCCCTGAAAATATCTGAATAAATGAATGATTATTTAAGTATTGTATGAAATAATGTTATAATTGACGAACTAATACTCATAGATATACAATTACTTCAATAACAGCAATAAATTATCTGACATTATTTACCATATTACTTTATACAGGGAGGTTTTTTTATGCATTCATTATCAGATTCTACTCAGGGATACACTTACACCATTAAATGGATGTTCGGACTGCCGGAAGTTATGAAATCCATGCACGATATGGATATTCATGAAGGCAGCACAATTCGTGTTCTCCGCAAATTCCACGATTCTCTTATAATTTCTTCTGCAAACCGAAAGATTGTTCTTGGAAATGAAGTTGCAGACAGAATACAGGTATAGTGCTTTATATTTAAATGTGGCGAAATTTACAAGACAAAGGCCGGATAAATGCTGTAACATTCAGCATTTATCCGGCTTATTCTTATCTCTGTTCTATCAGGCATCAGTTCTCCGGCTTAATAATTGTTCTCTGAATTACAAGAAGAAAGAAACGCAGATGAGGTATACAACTGTAAAAATTGTATTCAAGTGTGTTCAAAACCTATAAGCAAAAAAATAAGAGAAACGCTGTAAAATCAACATTTCTCTCACTTAAAATCATGCCGCAGACCGGAATCGAACCGGAATTCAGGTCTGCAAACCTAGAAAAACAGGAGGGTTCAGCACACCTTCTTTTGAGTGTAATCAAAAGTGTAAGCAAATCAGCACTTTGTTTTTTCAAGAAACTGAGCCGGTTCCCATACCTGCATTTCTGCTGATGAATAATCCTTTACATTTCGAGTAATTATTCCATCCATCTCATTTAGTGCTGCTACTGAATACTGTACAGAATCCTCAAAATCGTTCCATTCCAATTCCAGTGCTTTTTGGATTTCTTCCTCTGAAACACCTGCTACGGACACAATCAAAAGCAGTTTTTTCAGAAGCTCTCTTACTGCTGCCTTATCTCTTAAATTCTTATATGCAATGTAGTAAATATCTGTAATTGCTGAAGCTGAAACAAATTCCTGAATATCATCTCTTGCCGATAACTTTAAAACTTCTATCGCTGTTTCGTAAAATGGAGATCGTTTCAACAACACATCCAATATTACATTTGTATCAATCAAGATTCTCATACTTTCCCAGCCTTTCAGCGCGATAATCCTCCAGTGTCATACCCGTGTCCCGAATAACTCCTACTAATGAATCCACTAAAGATTCTATATTGCCACTCTTCTTTAAATTCTCAGAAACTTTCTGTTCCTCAGCAGGTAATACAATGACTTCCACTCGCCTGTTACGCATAGTCTCTGGCAATGGAATCACAGACATCAATTTTTTTGCATCTACAATTTTACGAACAACTTCCATTATATATTACCCCTTTCATTACATATTATATTTCTTTCCTATTACTACTTACAGTATAGCATTCTCACAAAAAATATTCTATAAAATTTGTATAAAGAAAACTATGCGGTGCGTATATATCATATTATCTCTCTATTTATTTAGACTATATTAAGCTAATCTTGAACTAAATAATATTTCTAATATTTTTTACTCTTTCATCTTTCATAATTAATAAAAAGGAGCATGGTTTCTACCCACACTCCTCTGAAAATCCATTTATAAAGAGTTTTCTGCTGGTTGTCAGCCTCGGCATCCAGTTAAGATACCCATAACGACGTGGAAATCATTAAGTCCCCCACGTGGACTACAGCTTTATCCAAGCTGCCAGGCTCGATGTCCAGATAAAACATCTAATGAAATGGAAAGTTACCCTGCTCCATCTGCAACCCAACTTTTAACGATGCTCTTACATCGAGAACATTTCTATTCCTGCTTATAAGTATATTCAATTCAGCGAAAAAAGCAACTCTTTTATACCTCTTTGTGACAATACTCACATTTTATCCGCGACCAAATAATCATAAGCAATATTCCGGATATCTTAATTTAATCGCTTCCAAAAAATATTTAGCATATTCGCAGCAGAAAATCTGTCCTACTGTGTATTCTCTACATTCTGCCAACTTAGAATCCACATCCTCCATATCATTTACACTCGGTGTTCCATCACAATATAGACAAAATGCTAATCTTACAATTCTAATACTCCCGCTCGTCTGCCAGTCTTCACAAAGACATTCTGTTTTAATGCATCCTGTTGCAAAATCATAAATACTGTCTATATTCCTTCGCGTAGTCTCGCTAATTCCCAGACAATATATTAGGGCATGATGATACACCTCCTCATATCTGCATCTTACAATATTATCCAAGAAAAATTTTTCATGTTCGTCATCCACAAATTGTACTTCTTTTAACATTTTGCCTTTCATTCCTATACCCTTCCTTTCCATATAACATTACACAGCATCTTTTTTCTCCACTTCCATATAGATTCTTCCATAATCACTTGCCCCTCCTCTATTGGCATAGAAATCTGACAGGGACAAAATTCTAACATCATTAATATGACTAATGTTTTCAATTATGATCTTTATCTCTTCTCTTTCCCCCATTAATCTGATTTTAATCATTTCCACATTTCTCAACTTTCTTTTTAAAAAGCTGCATCATCAAAGATACAGCTTTCTTTCAATCTACAATACATTTTCTACAGATACATTTGCTCTAACTGCTTTTTTTCAGAATTATATTTATATACATATTTGCTCAAGAGCCCCTCTGTCATCATACTTCTGGTACACTTTAATCGCCATAACAAATCCCTTGGTTGAATACCGTCTACCGAATGTATCATTGCACCATCAACGCTTGGAAATGCCACATAATAATCTCCGCCGGTAAGTTCCGCCAACTCTTCTTGTACGCCCGGATAAAACATCGCAATTGCTCCATTTATCCCACGAACCGTTGTAACCATCGGATTATCATCTTTACCTATTCTGAAATCTTCTTCGGTTCCTGCTGCCATAAATGCTCCTTTAGTGTATGGTGGATTTACAGTATCATCTGGTCTGTAATATATCCGCGGCAATGCATCCATCATCGTATTTCGCATTGCAACTTCCCACAGTTCCTCTTCCGATACATCCCAGTTCTCTACTATCTCTTTTTGACAGAGACACGTATTATAATTATTCTGATCTGCATATAGCAAGATGTAGATTACAAGAGCCATATCCCCCACTCTCTTATAGATTGCTTTTTGTAATGCTGATTTCCGTTCGACATAATTAACAGGACGAACTACCAGCCAGTCACACATTTTTTCATAATTTGCAATATGTTTTATTTTTTCCTGTCCAGATTTGCACATATTCAGTTTGTCTTCCACATTTTCAAAGACAGCATCCCATCCACTACTACAATAAGCACCATACAATGATTGCAGATCATATCTGATTACCATTGACGTTTCCCCCAGATGCTCAAGTTCTATAACCAGAAAATCTCCCAACAGAGTGTCAGACTCTTTCTGATAATATTTTTGGTTAGCGTCCTTGATCCACAGACGTCCTCTCTCATCGTCAGCAACTTCTCCCTTATAATGGACTACAATATTTTCATCTCTAATATTAAGTTTTTTCTCAGCAATCAAAACCTGAGTAATTGTGCCTCTAAAATCTTCATATAACATATCCATTACCTCATCTCTTCCATTTTATTTACCCGTTGAAAATTTTTCTTGTTTTTTATTTCTCCAGGCAGTTATTATGTCTTTCTGTCATGGATATGCCCGTCTTGTATCTGTTTCTTAATGTTATGCATTTTTTATCTCCCCTTTCGTTTTTTAGTTATCTATAATCTGCGAAATTAAAATCTAAAATGAAAAATCTATTCATATCTCCATATATTGATTTATCTATTTTATTGGTATTAAAACTAACATCATGTCAAATAGTATCAAAAGCTGATTGATTTTCCGCGGAGAATGGTGTAATATTAGTATTAAATATAACTATAGTCAGATTTGATACAAATTGAAGAGGTACAGCATGGGAAAAATATACGGCTATGCCAGAGTATCCACTCCCACCCAGAGATTGGACCGGCAGATAAAAAATATCGAAGAATATTGCAAAGATAAAAAAATCGAAAAAATCTATGCTGAAAAATATACCGGCACCAAAATTGAGCGCCCACAATTCTCGCAGCTGTTAAAGATTATCCACCCAGGCGACACTATTATATTCGATTCTGTTAGCCGCATGAGTCGTACTGCGGAAGAGGGATATAACTTATACATGCAGCTACTTCATCAAGGCGTTGATTTAATGTTTATAAAAGAGCCACATATCAACACCGAATATTATAAACGCATGCAAAATCGAAAATATGAGATAGCTCATACTGGTAAAAAATCTATAGATAATCTAATCCAATCTGTATTAGATGCCATCACCGTATTTCAAGACGAAGAAACTCTCGAAAAAATACGCATCGCATTTCAACAATCCGAAAAGGAAGTTACAGATCTGCACCAACGTATTTCAGAAGGAATTAAGATTGTCCAACGTGATAATCCGTTTCTTCCCCCTGCCAAGCAAAAACAGATTGGTCAGGTCAAAGGTAGCCGATTGACCACAAAAAAATCCAAAGCGATGAAACCACTTATCAAAAAAATGTCCAAAGCCTTTGACGGAAATATGTGTGACCGAGAAATTATAGATATCCTCGCAATTTCGCGAAACACATTTTATAAATATAAAAATGAATTATTTTCCGAACTCTCATAACACCAAAAAAGAGACTGCATTTAAAAATTAATGAAGCCGTCTCTTTCTACATTATGTAAATATACAGTCGCCTACCAAAAAGTGAATTCGAATTCACTTTTTTGGCTTATATTTTATTTTCCGGGGGCTAATCCACGGGACCATCATATTTTTTCGCGTAATGCAAAAATCTTAAAACTCTCCTGGTGTCTGGAAGAAAAATACACCAGGAGATAAAACGAAAGGATTGACACCTCGAAGTGAGTACAAGAGCGCATTACTCTAAGTGAGTTTCTCTCGATGCACTCCCATGTGTCATAATTATTATATCCTGTTATATACATTCCCAGTTCTGACACGGAAAAATCAATGCCTAACGTTCCGGTTCCCATTCCGCAAAATTTTCCGCCCGATCTGAAACATCATAACTAATCTGTTCCGTTATGTCTGCATTCCTCTGTCGTTCCTGCTCCTGATGATAATCATTATAATCATCTAACAATCCAACCATATTAAGATATCTATTAACCTCTAACAATTTTTCTCTCAAATACAAATGTTCATCCTGGTATATATCACGACTTTCTGCTAATTTCTGATTTTTCTCTGCCAGCCTCTCTATCTGCTGCTGGTATTTTGCCAATTCTCTACGGTATGTATCAGCAATCTGATGGTCAGACAACAACAACTTGTACTCATCTTCCGGAACACTATAATTACCACTCACAATAGAACGACGATGAGGTACCTCTTCTCTACTCGTACCCTTGATTATAGTAGTTGCCTGTATAAGTTGATTATGTTGATTTTGCAGTTCTCTGTAAGAATCCTGTAGACTCCCATACTCCTGTTTCAACTTTTCATAAACATCTATCGCTCTTCTGGCATTACTAAGCTGCTGCCGGAGCATGGTATATTCCTGTCTATCTGCAGATAATGCATTTTGGACATCATCAAGGGCCTGTTTTCCTGTCTTAAGGTCATTCGCATTTTGGTCTAATTCTATATGCTGACGCGAAATTTCCTGCGTAAGCTTGTATATCTCCGTATCCAGGTGATGTCTCTTCTCACCATCCGGATGATAGATATCAATGCCATGATCCCGGGCAATACGTTCCAGTTCTTGTCGTTCGCGCTTCTCCCATAAAATTTGAGCAGTCTGTCTGCCTTCTTTGAAGAATCCCTGTTCGCCCAACGCCCGTACCAGTCCGTTTTGGATACACATCCCTCTGGTATATCCATGTGCCACTGGGATATAGTCCATATGCAGGTGGACTGTAGACTCATCCCGATGCAGATATGCCCCACACAGAAAAAGATTAGGATTACGCTGCTGCCAATTATTATAATATTCTCGGAGACAGGCAATCTCATTGTCTGCCGACAAGCCGGTGTCATTCTTATCTCCAATCTGGATAATCAGCTCATAGGCGGTATGTTTCTTAGCTGATTTCCTAATCTGATTGTAATAATCTCTAATCTTCCTCTCTGGTCTTGACTGACGACGATTGTAATCATCGACTGCAGTCTGGAAAATCTGCTTATAGGCTTCTCGGACAGGAATATCTATCCATGTCTCATTATGATGAACAAGATCCTGCTGTATATGTGGCATCTGACCGGTTGTTCTGGGATTACGCCGGTTATGCTCTCGATTTGCTGCGCTGCCATTATGCACACTCACAGTCTTAGGCATATAGTCACTCTCTCCTTCCCTACTTCCTCCCGACCGTATCCTCTCTTCAGAGTTCGGTCTCCCAATTCAATGTTTTCTCTGTCAAAAGTAGTAACCCAATACGACTAATGGCAAGCCATTAGTCGCTCAAATCCGGCAGTTACAATCCAAAAAGTCCACTACTTTTCACGCTTAACAATATGCCAAGAATTTACCCAAAAGAAAAAAGCCCTGAAACTGTAAAAGTTCCAAGACCTTTTTCATATATTTTACTCTATTAATGTGTGTTCTTTTCCTAATATATTATTCAACCTTATAATATCCATACTGCTTTGCAAGCTTAACCTTTCCATCTTTCGTTTTCGTTAAGCCGAACACTTTAATTTCATCACCTGGATGCCACTGCTCATCCTTCTTGATTTTTACTTTAATATCATCATTATTTTGATCTGTAAAAATCAAGTAGGATTTTGATACTTTATTTACCTTACCTTCTAACAAGTTTACTTTTTCCTGACTTACAACAGTCCATGGATCGTCTGGTTGTTCTTTGTTATATTTGTATACAGTTGGCATACTTCCACTGAAAAGAAGAATTGTATATGGATTATCAACGTCTTCTTTTATTGACTGATTATCCACATAAATATTTCCCGGATTTACTCCCTCCATCTCATCTGGAGCATCAGCAATATCAGCAGTTCCATCACTGGCTGTACGATTAGGTTCAACATAATCATCTACTTCGTAAAATTCATGATTTTCTTTGTCGTAACCATAATAAGTAGTTTCCTGAGTTTCAAAGTCATATTGAATAACATATCCATCATTCGGATCATCCTGAGCATAGCATGCAGATGAAATCATCAAGGCACTTATAGTCAACCCTACAACTGCTGTAATTTTTTTATGTTGTCTCAACATAAAACCACCTCTTTCTAAATTTGACAGTTTGTTAAAATATTCCTTTCGCTGCAAAAAAACTGATAGTACTACTTTTATACTTGTTTCTGTTTGGTTATAGAATATCATTATTCTACAATGATGTCAATAAAATCATTCTACATTCATGTAATATATTTATTGACATTTCATGTACATTTATATACTATACTATAAATGGGTAAATCGAAATTTAGCTATAAGAAGGTGATTGTTATAAAACTTAATCGTTTTGAAGTTGTGTCAGGAAAATATATCGAAGAAATTTCAGGTCAATCTCGTATCGGATATTCAATGAGTGATACAACAGACTTTTATGATATGATTGAATGGTCAAAAAAAGGTGGGTATCAAGGTTCAATTATTTCTTTTTATGATTACAATAATGGTAAAATTTATGAACCATTTCAAAAACAGAGGAATGTATTATATGGCCCACCTGTTTATTTAAAGAATTCTTTTTGGTTTTTACAAGGAGATTATAATAGTGGGAAAATTACTCTCTTCAGATATCTTCCAGATAAAATTCCAGAGTTGATTATACAATTTAATATAGCGGATGTAGACCTTTATAATCTGCGTATTATCGGAGAGGATATTTACATTACAAGTGAAGATGATGAGTTTGTCAGCTACTATCCAGAAAGTTTTAGATTTCCCACAACTCCTAATGAGAGTGTACGTATGATAGTAGACGGAAAAGTGTATCTCTCTGCCTGGGTAGAAGAAGACTGGGACGATGATAACAATTGTGCAACCGAAGAATATAAATATTATGAAAAAATGATTGTAAGAGATTTTAAGGGAAATGTATTATCAGAAACGATTGGTTCCTTACAGCAACACCCAGATGGAACATGGTGGATATCATAGAAATATAATGAAAATAAAATATTAATTGATTGGAGGAATCTTATGAGTGATACATACTATGGTTTATCGAAAATGGAATATAATCTAATGAAATATTTTTGGAACACCAATGCTCCTGTTTCTTTTTCTGAAGTGGAAAAATATTGTAATACGGAATTACATTATGGTTGGGCTCAACCAACTTTACACACTTATTTAACTCGTCTTGTGAAAAAAGGGATTCTTCATTCGGAAGGAAAGGGCTATAAGTGTAAACGTTCCTATTATCCTGAACTTACGGAACAGGAATTAGCACATAAATATGCTACAGATTTTGTAGATAATACTTTCAATGGTTCTATTTCAGATCTGCTGGTTTCATTAATGTACAACACAAAATTGTCAGAGTCAGATATTGAAGAACTGAAAAATATTATTAACAATAATACTTGCGATTAATACTCTGCCAAGAATGAGGTGTGGATTATGAAGAGCCTGATTTTATTATTAATTGCCATGTCTGCCGCCGGAACCTTTCCTTTTATTATTTATATGGCATTATCTACCATTTTTGATAATTATATTTCAGCCAGGTTTCGATATAGATGTTTAAAATATTGTCTGCTTCTTTATTTAGTTCCTTTTCCACTGTTGAAGTATTTTATTTATCATCGGTATTTTAGTACTCCAAAGCCTTTAAATGGAAATGTTGTAATTTCTTTAACCGGAAAAATCGTTCAGACATCTACTGGATTTTATTTAAATTCCGTGGGATCTTTACAGAAAATATTTATAGGATTATGGATTTGTTCCTTAAGTATAATAATTTTTTATAAGGCAATCAATTTTTCCAGATTTCACCGAAAAATTTCACAAAATGTGTTGTCAGATCCTGAAATCATAAAAATCGTAGAAATGTTATCACAGGAAATGCAGTTACAGCACAAAGTTACAGTATATGAGAATAGTTTAGCATCTTCTCCATTTACATATGGTACTTTTCATCCATCTATTGTTTTAACCTCATTATCGGATAAAAATAACTTACCTTTAATCATTCGACATGAGTTGCAACACATAAAATCACACGATTTTCTTTTTCGGCAGCTGGCTTTTCTGGTACTGATGCTACATTGCTATAACCCTTTTGTATACTTTTTCTTTCGCGAGGTAATAGAGGTACAGGAACTTGCTTGTGATGAAAATGTAATGAAATATCTTTCCAGAGAAGAACAAAGATGTTATGGATATCTGTTAATCATGACCGCCGCAAAGGAACGTTCAGAAGTGAAATCCAGAATTACATTAATGTTTTCAAAAAACAACCGGATTTTTCTTAAAAGAAGAGTAAAAAGGATCGGTATTTTTGTTAAGCCTAAAATTGCTTTAAATGTATCAATTATTATCTTTATGATAAGTATTTCCTGTATTCCAGTGTTTGCGTACAATCCTCCTACTGCAGATTTACGTTCTGTTCCATGGACCGGTTTTTTTGATCCTGCCGAAGGAGCTCAGGTATCTGTTTTTGATAATGGGAATGAAATAGAATGTATTACGTTTGAAGACGAAAGCAGTATGATTCCTTCTGACGAAATATATTTCAAAGATACAGAGAACTATTTTATTACAGATAATGGGGATATTATAATTATTGAACCAGGAGATATTCAAACTTATGCTGGCTGTTCTCATATCTTTGTAAACGGTAAGCATAAAAATCATTCTCGTAATAAAAATGGAGGGTGTACTGTAAAAACATATAAAGGAAAAATTTGTACAAAGTGTAATTACACTAAAGATTTTTCACTTGACAGCACCGTAACATATTCACCTTGTCCACATTAACCAATATATTAGCTATAGATTTTCCATTCCACAAAGGACACATAGACGAATTTTCTTAGCATTAATTATAGAATATTTCTGACATGGACTATGTAGTTTCCCAGTTCTCCTGTATGTCCGCGGAAAGCCCAAACTGCAGTATTGCTTTCCAACAGAATGGCACAGGAGAACTGGAGCCACACAAGTATTTCTATTTATAAGGTCGAGTGCTCTGTTTATAAATATACAGAGTACTATCGACCAGCAAAAATACATCCTCTATATTCAATTCTGTCAAAAGTGAATTCGATTCACTTTTTTATCCACACTTTGTATGCCGGTACAATATTATCTCTTACCTCGATCATCTCTTAAAGCTCTTGTATCTCCTATGTTTCAATCCACTTTTTTAGAAAAAACACTATGCAGAATCTACCCATTGTTATATAGCTATTTTGTCAGTAATTTATTTTCAATCTCAGATAATTTTTCACTGTCTCCATCATCTAATGTGGGACATTTTTCTCTGCAAACTGTCTGAAATTGTTTTTTCGCGTTATATTTGCACTGTTTACTTAACAATTTTAAGCAATCCAGTTGAGAGATAATCTCATCAACATCCAATACCAATGGTATTCCATTAGACAACTCAGTATCACACACCTCTAACAAAACATCCCTAACCCAAGTATGACTACCTGGCTTATAATGTTGTCTCAAAATCTTGCGAATCTCTCTATCCCTTTTTTCACGATATTTCTCGTATTCTAAAATAAAATTTTGCTCTATGAAACTATTAAAATAATTATTTATCACGCTATCTGTAACATTATATACACCATTATCTCCTAACACTTCTTGTATTTTAGATCCATTTAAAGTTATTTCGCATCTTAGGAAATTATGGCATACTGTTATCTTGTACCGCTCTAATTGCTTGGTTTTATCATATATTTTTATTTCTAACCGTTTTTCCTTGCCCCTTGATATTTTCGCATATGTCTCCGGAAACATCTTATAATCTGATGCCTTATATGGATGCAAACTCTCACTCATATATTCTACCTCTCTAAGCCGTAACCTGTTTGGCAATAGATACATCATTAATCTTATCGTTCGTACATATTCAGAGAATTTGTGATTAATGACAATTGTTTTATTAATTTCTATACTTTTATACTTGCACTCACCCATATTAACAATGATGCCATACTCATCCTTTAAATAAATTTTTGCTTCTTTCAATTTTTCTACATATTCTATTGTTGTAAAGCAATTAAGGTTGTGATAGACTGCGTCATCAACTGACATCTCCATTCTGCCATATGGATGTCCATCTTTTCCCACCTCATATAGAAAGCTATCAAAATACTTTGTCTTTTTTATCCTGATACTGCTGATATACTGTCCTGGTCCTGCAATCTCAATATAATTTTTCTGTTTTTCTTTGACAATTATAATTCCTGCTTCCAACAGATAATCATAATTTTCTACTTTACTTATCTGAAAATTATATACACATATCTTATCCAGCAATGCTACATTGTCTCTTTTCAGCTCCATATTTTATCACTCCTATCTTCAGAATCTGAAGATAAAATGAAAAATTCTTATATTTTTGTAGCTGGATTAAAATGAGGACACTTTTATTTATTTTTCACTATACACATTGCTCACACTCTTTCATTTTTTTCTAAATTCATCATATTACCTCCATCAAAATAAGAATGGAGGTATCCAAATTGAATTCACAATCTTACTCCCCAGAAAATACAATAACTACTCAAAGCGCATTAACACTATTGGCAGAAGCCAGCAAGTATGGTATAGTCGATATCGAAGGTGTGCTGAAAGAAATTGAAATGAAAAAAAATAAAGAAATTATTGAGCAACATCCCTATGCCATCACACAGGGTGCTAATGGACGGTGGTATACATACGTAGCAGACCCCAATGCCAAGCATGGACGCAGACAGATTGCAAAATCGACCAAACAAAAAGTTCTGGATGCTATTATTTCAGACTATCATCAACACCATAACGAAGATGACGTAAAAGAAATTACATTAGAAGAACTTTATAAAAATTGGATGATCTGGCGTCGTAATACAGGCACTGCCGCCAAAACGATTAAAGAAAATTATAATGACTGGCACCGATTCCTGGAATCAAATGTAATAGCCCAGAAAAAAGTAGCAAAAATTGATATGTTTGATCTGGAAAATTTTTTCCTCGAAATCACCAAGAATCATGCCATTACGTACAAGTGTTTAACAAATGTCAAAAGTCTGCTTAATGGCATTTTTAAGTATGGTATCCGATTAAGAGTAATTAATGATTCTCCGATGCATACAGTTGACTTCAAACAGTTTCAAACTCGCTGCAAGCCTCAGAAACCACCCAAAGGCAATTATACACTTGTAGAGCGAAAAGAAATTTTAGATTTTCTAAATAAAAAAAATGATATAGATATATACGATCTAGCTATCGAATTGTGCTTCTATTTGTGCTTACGCATCGGCGAATTAATTGGCATTAAGAAGTGTGATATCAAAGATAATAGAATCTATATTTCAAGATCTATTAGAAAAGAGCAAATTATGAATGATGATTTGACCTTTAGCCCTGTTCAATACAGCACTGAAGAAAGAATTAAAGGTAACAAAACACAAGGATTTCGGAGTATTCCTCTTACTCCGCAGGCACAGGAAATTATCACTAAAACATTGAAATTAAATCCTGATGGTGATTTTCTTTTTATGAAAGATGGACAGCCCATTTATGCTGATTCTTTTAACGAACATCTTAAAAATAAAGTATGCAAACCATTGAATATTCCTTATCGTTCCAGTCATCAGATCAGATTTACGATTACAACTATGCTTTACGAAGCTGGCGTTCCACTCAATCAGTTATCTACCATGCTAGGACATTCTGAAACGCGCACTACGTTACATTATATTCGGCAGCAGTCTGTTGATCCAAAATCAAGCACAATTATGATTAATACTTTGGACACAGATCTTTCAGACAGCAATCCGGCTAATCCATAATAAAAAATCCCCTGCTCAAATTGCGACAAACAATGAGCAGGGGAAAATAAAAGTGTAATCAAGTGTAATCAAAATATTTAATAACGAAAAATGCGAGAAACATTGAAAAATCAACATTTCTCGCATCTCATAATCATGCCGCAGACCGGAATCGAACCGGTTAGCGTACCCAAAAAGTGTTGAAGAAAGGGGGCTTTCAGGTACTTCATCAACGGCTGTGTTCAAACTGTGTTCAAAACATTGATATTCTTCCATAATTATGTTTCTCAATTTCCAAATATAATCAACAATACCGTCAATTATTTGTTTTATCATTGTTCTTTATGCGATACAATCCCTTTATGTTACTACTTATATAATAGATTGCAAATACCTCTATGCACCCAGAGGTACTCATACCCAAAAATTTCAGATACTATATATCTGTCTATAGCAGACGGTATGGCAAATCCGCATCATGAATAATAATATACAGACCGTACATCCCATGGTATGATATAGTAAATAGTGTTCATGGAGGATATTGTATGGAAATTACAAATGAAAAAATACGAGAACAAATAAACCTAATATACACACGCTTTGATGCTGTCTTAAATCCATATGCTAAAAGAAAATCAAGCATTCCTAATTCTCTGTATGAGGATATCGGCTGGGACTCAGAAGATTATGATGCTGTTGATAAGTTAGTACGAGAAGTTTATGAGCCTAAAGATTTTAAGGAAAAGTTGTCTGAAGTAGATAAAATGCTAAACCGTCTTGAAGCTTCGGGAATGAATATACGATCAGATGATGTTATATACAACCATTGCCCTGCTATTATAAAAATGTGTATTTACTACATGTCATATATTTCCTACCGAAAAGATATCAATTCTGATTTAAAAAAAATATTACTAGAGCCTTTAGAACTTCCCTCTGATATACTTATCATGTGGAATCTGTCTCCACAATATGATTTTCTTTCTCAATACTGTGAGCATTACTATGAAGTCAGAGTTCCTGAAACTCGGTGCAAATGTACCAACAGAAAAAAATATGTACTAGATAGAAAGCACTATGAATTACTGTATAAACTTATGCCCAAACATTGGCAATGCACTACTAAATCAAAAGACTCTCCCGAGGTACTGTTTCAGGAAAAAATAAAAATAGTTAAACAGTTAATCGCGGAACTCAAATCCAGTAACAAAAAAATCATATATCCTCCGATTATCCGTAAGATAATTTATGTCCTAATCTACGATAACTATGCACAGCACTTCGGAAAAACCGCAAAAGAAATTCTTGAAGAACTTAACCTCCGGAAGAATTTACTTACCAAGTGGAATTCAACACCTGAGCAGGATTGGATATATGATTCATATTCTTCTGCTGATAATCCAATACAGTATATGGGAAAGAAGATATATCCATACAACTTTATGGTTCGTAACATAGTGTACAATCTTCCATATATAAAAAATGCGGATGGAAGCAAAGTACCGCCTATACATACATTCATCGATGTATTCGGTGGTTCAGGAAATGTCACCTATACGCTCCCGCCACTGCCCTACCATGTAGAACGTATTTACAACGACAAAGACTTATATGTTTCCAATTTCTTTTATGTTATTCATACATATCCCGAAGAATACAAAGCAAAGTTATCTCATCTGGTAGAATTTGTACAAACAGCGGATACTGAAGAATTATCTGCTCTTGGAAGAGGCTCCTTCAAGAAAAAAGAAATTGCTGACCGCATGGAATATAAAGTACTTATAGCTCGTGGAATATACAAAAAATGTGACTACTTCGGGAATGTTATACGACATTCAAAAACACCATTAAACAAAGAAGAAATGCTAAGAGGCGCATTAGCTTTTACTTACCAATATTCATTTGGAAGAAATTATGGTTCCTCAGTATCTGGAATAAAAACAACAAATGATATCCAAAATTTCATCAAAAATATTCCCAAGTGGAAACATATGACAGATATTTTTAAGGAAGTAGACTGCAGATGTGATGATGCCCTAGAGATAGTAAATTCTTATATTAATGATGACAAAGTATTATTTTATCTGGACTCACCATATATTGCAACTACTCAATATAAAGAAACATATCCAGCCCAAAAAAAGAAGGAAAAAAATGATGATAAAAATGAAATATCTTTGGGCGACTTTACAAAAATGCGCGATGCATTAAAACAATGTAAAGGAAGGTGGATATTCTCTTGTAGACCTAAAGCAACCACACGAACACCTACTGGCGAAGCCTCCTACTATGACCCCAAACAAGCAGAACAAATCTACCAACTGTTAAAACAATATGAAGGAACTGGAAAATATGTTGTTTACCTTGCTACTAAGGGTATGAGAGACGAATTAGAACTCTGGGGAAGTGGAATATCAGAAATCATGATCGTTAACTTCAAACCAGCAATACCAGATATTGAAATCGCCAGACACTTAAATATAACCAACACTAATTTGTTAAAATCTCTCAAGAGTGAATATCGAGTTTTAGAATATAGCCCGTTTCTTAAACTAGTAGAAAAAAGTTTAGTAGGATAGACTTCTATACATGTTATCAAAGCATACTACACAAAGAAATATGTAGTATGCTTTTTTACTTATAAGAATATAACAACCATATTGAATCGGGTATCAAATATACACAAACAAGTGTATTTATCTTTGTAAGACATACATATTGAACCACTCCCCTCTTAGAGGTATAGTAGGCACACCAAAAGAGGAGGACACAGTCATGAACGAACTTATGAAACAGTATACTTTCGGAGTAGAAATTGAATTTACGGGTATGAGCCGTAAAAGGGCGGCTACTGTAGCATCGAAATATTTCCAGAATGAGGCAGAGTACATCGGTGGTACTTATGATGCTTACTCAGTAGCAGATCAGCAGGGAAGGACATGGAAGTTTATGTATGATTCCAGTATTCATGCACAGCGTAAGAATGGGAACTGGGTATCAGACAGAACCTACAAAGTAGAGATGGTTACGCCGATCCTGCACTATCCTGATATTGAATTATTACAGGAACTAGTCAGACAGTTAAGAAAAGCAGGCGGTCTGGTAAATGACAGTACAGGGTTACATATCCATGTTGGTGGGGAAAGCTTCACACCACAGCATCTGCGTAGCCTGATTAATATCTTTACTGCTAAAGAAGATCTTCTGGTACAGGCTCTTAAGATTGAGCCAGCACGCCAGAACTACTGCCAGAAAGTAAACAGGCAGATGGTGGAAGTCATAAATAAGAGAAAGCCCAGTACATTGGAAGAATTCGCCCGTATCTGGTACAAGGAACAGAATGCAGAAGGTACAAGAAATCAGCATTACAGTTCATCCAGATACCATATGCTGAATTTGCACAGCCAGTTCTATCGTGGCACCATCGAATACCGTTTATTCAATTCCACATTACATGCAGGAAAGGTTAAGGCTTACATCCAGATGGTACTTGCTATTACTGCTCAGGCTCAGACAGTAAAATATGCCAGCCCGATTAAGAGAAGTACCGATAATCCTAAATATGCATTCCGATGTTGGATGCTCCGCATGGACTTGATCGGTGATGAGTTCAAAACCTGCAGAAAGCATATGCTTGCATTGCTTGATGGTGACAGTGCATGGCGAAACGGAGCCCCGAAATAAAGTACAGGCAGTGGGGAGAAAACTCTCCCCACTATACGAAAGGAGATACTTATGAATTATTATATAGCTTATGGAAGTAACTTGTATTCAGAACAGTTTTACCAGAGATGCCCTGATTCCGTATTTGTAGCCAGTGGGGTATTGAAAGATTATACTCTGGCATTCTGCGGTATCAATGGGAATGCATTCCTTACAGTAAAGAAACAGGCAGGAGGTTCTGTCCCTGTCGCAGTATACCGCATCAGCCCCAGTGATGAGCGTTTTCTGGATGTATATGAAGGGTACCCTAACTTCTATACAAAAGAACAGGTAGTTGTGGAAGTAAACACAGATGAAACAATTGAGGGAACGATGTATGTTATGATAGATCAGCCATATGCTTATCCATCAGAGTCATATTTCCATATCTGCTCAATGGGGTATCAGGAGTTGGGATTCCCAGTAGAGGTTCTGGAAGATGCAATATCCTATCTTGCAACCAGTTCTGCAGTTGGGCATAACCTGCAGTTTTACCGTAAACGAATGGGGTATTCACAGTCTAAGTTAGAGGAACTCTGCGGCTTCAGCAAGGGTAAGATATGCAAGCTCGAGACAGGCGAGCGTGACCTTAGAAAAGTATCTGCGGATGTTTACACTGCATTGAAGCGTTACCTTCGATTTGAGGACTCCTGTATTTTTCTGGAAAAACCCAGAAATTAACTGCCCTGTTCCAGTAGTGTCCTAACCCTGCTACCGTCCTCATTCAGCAGGTACAGATTCCATTTTCCATAAATAAAAGCATTCATCTGCAAGCACAGCAGTAACTGCCCTACCGTCTGCAAATATATAGGAAAGAACACTTTCCCGTTCTCCTGCTTTTGGTAAAAAATGAGAGATATCTTCGCAGAAGGGAAGTTGTGCAGTGCTGTCTGGCAGATGGATGCTTTTTTCTCATTTCAGGAATAAGGCACAGGTTTCAACCTGCCTACTGTCCTGCAGGAAGAGGCATAGCTGCTATCTGCAAAATGTATGATTTGTCTGTTTTAAGATATTGTTTTTCTTTGTCAGTATAAGGATTTCCGTATATATGAGTGGGGTACTGATATTATTATTTTGCTGTTCGATATGCTTTTCTTCTATCCTTATCCATTCTTATAGATTACACTTAGAAAGCAACCCTGTTTAGATTTCATATAAGATTACAGGATGAATAGATAACAGTTATTGCTACATACATAGTTCTTACAACAGTTATTATAAAGACAGTAAATACAACAACAGTCCTATATAAGACATTAGTAATGAATCCTAATACAGAATAGGATTCTTACATGAACAGTCAGTTGCAGAATAATGGATATCAGTAGATAAGAGAACAGCAAAATTAACAGCAAGATTAAAAGTTTACAGATAGAGAGTCAGTAATAAAGGTCAGGGTCAGTCAGGGAGCAAGATTAATATTAGTGAGTTTTATTTTCGAGTGGTGATTTCAGCCATACATAGTATTAAGAAATAGCTGTATTGTTAAGGCAGTGCAGAGATAGTGGTCAGGATATATTTCCAGATAAGTTGTACTGGTTCTGCCTATACTCAAAGTATGTAGGGTAGATAAGATTTCTATAGAGAGAGGAGAGCAGTTATGGTTACAGAGAGAGACAGAAAGCAAAGGGTAAGGGATCAGTCTCAGTAAGGGTAGATGATTCTGCATTTCGAGTATATCCAGTTATGTAGATACTCTCCCGATATGAGAAAACAGATACAGTCAGTAGGTACAGCAAAGGCAGAGAACAGATCAGTTAAGAAAGAAATCCCCAGCAATGCCATACAGAAATCCAGTAGGTATATTCTCCCAAGTATAAAGGTTCCACTGGTAACAGGTGTGATATAGGGTAGCTGATAAGCACAGATTCCCAGAGAGTACAGGCAAAGTCTGAGAAGTACGAATGGGGTATTCAATAGCCAGTCTGATAATAGAGGGTACTGACCAGATAGGTCTGATATCTAATCTCCTGCTTCTACTTACAGGATAGAGAGCAGATCAGAAACACAGGTATGATTCCAAGTAGATACAGGCAGAGCTGTATATGAGCAGGGTATTCCAAGGATATGTAGAGAACAGGGGTACTGACCAGATAGGTCTGATATCTAATCTTCTGTTTATACTTACAGGATAGAGAGCAGGTAAGAAACACAGAAAACAGTTCGAGTATATCCAGTTATGGTCATGGATGAGTAGGGTATTTTAAGATTATGCAGGGAACAGGGATACTGACCAGATAGGTCTGATATTTAATCTTCTGCTTCTACTTGCAGGATAGATAGCAGGTAAGAAACACAGGTATGATTCCAGATAGATACAGGCAAAGCCGTATATGAGTAGGGTATTCCAATAGCATCCAAGTATCAGGGGTACTGACCAGATAGGTCTTAATATCTTGATTCTGCCTATACTTACAAGAGATGTAGTAGATAAGAAACACAGAAATCATTTCGAGTATATCCAGTTATGGTCATGGATGAGTAGGGTATTTTAAGGCTATGTAAAGAATAGGGGTAGTTGACCATATTGGTCTCCTCTCCCATTTCCATCATGTACTTACAGAATAAAGAGTATCCAAGAAACACAGTTATGAATGATAAGACAGGCATTCAGGATTAAGTAGTAAGAATAAACACAGTCTATATAGGGAGCATACAGTTCCAGAACAGAGGGAAGAATGCCGTATTTCTGCGGTATCCAGATATGAGTAGACACAGTTATTAAATATTAACCAGTATACTGAGTAGGGTATTGATAGACAATACATTGCAGTGTTACATATCAGGAATACGATAGTTTCTGGTAACAGATCGCAGTAGTCCGGCATTATTCCCTGTTATAAGTACAGATTTCAACATTCAACAATACATAACAAGGTGCAAGTAAACACAGTGATATTTTTATCGGGTATCAGTAGATACAGACATCCTTTACTTGATAAGTGGGGTATTATTCTACAGTATTACATCCAACACAGTTATGTGTTACATTGTCAGAATACTTTTTCAGATATTAGTTGTAGTTTAGTAGTAACTATGGTATGCTACAAGAAACGATATGGTAATTTCTATAGAGTGTATTTTCCCATTCTCAGGCAGGTGAATGGGGTATTGTATAGTAATTACAACAGATCAACATATAATACAGAAGGAGGACAAAAATATGTTGAAGAAAACCTTAAAAAAACTCATCGCAACAGCTCTTGCAGTTGCAACGGTAGCCACCACAATGGTAGCTCCAGTCAGTGCATCAACGCTGACACCTAAGAAGTCCCACAGTGACGCAGAGGTTCAGGAAAGGGTACTGTACTTCATTGATAAAGCTGATGACATTGCATTCTCTCCATATAGTGGTTTTTCTGGAGATACAGGAGCTAATAGATCTTATAGTGGTCGTCATAATCAACATTCATATATGGCATATCAGATGTGTAACATGCTTCTTGCAACACCAAACTTAAACTCAGCTTGTTCCCCAGAAACAGTAGCGGAACTGAAGAAGGCAAGAAAAACATGGAAGTCAGCTTATGTAAGTGACATGATGTATCTTTTCTACTCTCAGGTTTGGTCTGACACCTACTTCATTGTTGATGATAAGTATCTTACTGTTACTTACAAAAACCCACGTGTTTGGCATGACCATTCGGCAAGTAACACGGTACTTCATCTTCAGCCAACCAAAGTTTTAAACAAAGCCACCAGTTCTTATAATCGTGTAAAGACATATATTGCTAAGTATCAGAAATATAACCCAACACTTGCAGCCAAACTTACTAAGTGGAACAAATCTCAGTACGAAGGTTACAAAAAACTCGCAAGTAAGTTAAAAACTTTTACAGTTAAAGACTATGTAAAGCAGCGTGGTTATGATTATGATGGAGTACTTAGCTATGTATGGCAGTATTATAAGTTACCTCGATTGGGAGTTGAAATGGGTCAGGTGTATGAGGAAACTAAGATAGTTTCAAAAATAAGTACATGGTACTGGAATACAAAGGGTATGCATCCATTCAACAGTAATCCTAATTCTCCATTCAACACATTTGCTAAAAACGTAAAATACGGTGCATGGTAGAAATCATCACAGGGAGGTAAGGTTAAAAGCCTTACCTCTTTTTTTTATGTCCACCCACACCCATTTCACCCACCCCACTCTCACTACCTAATCCCCAGTACTCTCCCTCTAACACCCCACCCTAAAAAGCCGATACACTAAGAGCCCCCAAAGTACCCAATCCCTCTCAGGGTACTCTCCTACCCTTTTAAGATAGTTTTCTTCTTCCTAACCTATGGATAAAGTAGGATGATAGGAAAAGGAATCATTCCGAAAAGAAATAGAGAAAGGGGAGTAAATGACATGAAGATAAAAGTAGTAAGGTCATTGCTTTTAGTCGCTACGGTGCTGAGTATTGGGGTAAGCTCTGTGCCAGTCATGGCAGTTGACATTTCGCCTGATACAGACATAAGTGTAGATGCAGATGACAGTAGTGCTGTTGCACCAGATGACAGTGGTACAACGGTATGTTGCTGAATGGGGTATTGATGATAGATATAATATATAATTCAAGTCATATTTCAGGGTAGAGATGCCCTGTATTTTTTTGCTGTAGATACAGTTTCATATCTTAGTCTACAACATGAGTGGGGTACTGTATCAAGTATCTACAGTTCACTTCTTTCACTTTATCAAGGGTACTTTCTCATCTATCCAGTAGTTTCCCTGCAACTACCCTACCATACATTGTTTTTTGGTAGATATCTTTCAGCATTCCAGTATTTCTGCCAGTATCCTATCTCTCTCCTGCTTTTATTTTCCATGATGATGAGATTCTGTTTCGGGTACATCAGTTGATACTAAATTAAATGACAAGTAGCTTAGAAAAGGTTTTTGAATTTCAGGAAAAGCTTGGTTTCTCTAGGGGTTATCCAGAAAAGGGTATGTGAGTTCTGAAAAGATGACGAATAGAGACACAGGATTCTTGGACATTCCATTGACGATTAAAGATGACGAAGACACAGTTCGGAAAGGAGAAAATGATGGCACTTACTCTGGTTAAGCAGTTGGAAATTGCATGGAGTACACTCTCTGACAGTGATAAGCCTGATGACGAGATCCGTATAGCGGCACTGGATGAGTTGATAGCATTACTCTTTTCGGAAGTGTGGGATGGAAAAAAGGGAGTCGCCTTTGCTGAGACGTATTTCGACATCCCAGATAAGGAAATAAGTCATAAGCTGGGTATTTCTCTTTCCACCGTCAGAAGCAACCGTCAGTTGGCATCCAGAAAGCTCTCTAAGCTGGTTGGTAGCGATATTGTAGAAGTAATATGTAATGCCCCTGCCAGGCAGGTAAGGGACAGACTTGTATTTCTGCAAATGTTAAGATCACCACCCTCATGGGTAGTGGTTCCCAACTCTGTATGGGAGATGAATGGGGTATTGCAGGATGAAAATGCATCTCTCAGAAAATCTTTTCCATTAAAAGATTGTAAAGCTGAGATTGCCTTTTTACGGCAGTACACATTCTCCCATATTGAGAAATCACTGGAAGGTTTAAGTAAAGAAAAATTATCGTTCCTACTGCATCTTATGGGTTCAGAAGATGTAACAAGGGACAGGGTAATTTTATTTTACTTACTGCATCAAAAGAAAGGAGGTGAATAAAATGAGCCAGCATAAGAGACATAAAAAAGTATATGTGGTATGCAACGTAAAACCTGATTTAAGTTATGACAACGACCATCGCATGTACGATGAGGTTGTCGGTGTAGATGAAATAGTATCTCTACCTGCAAGGCTTCAGACTGGAGATAAAGTAATCGTCGGTGACATCTTTACTACATTTCCAACCTATGACTTCATGCTGACATTCTTAGACTTTGCACTGAGAAACGGGATTACTTTTGAATCCACACGCCAGCGTTACTTATGCTTTTCAGCGGCACGTCCGTTACCTTATAAGGTGACCCACTACCTGCTGGAAATGCAACAGTTAAGAAACCAGTTATGGAATATGCGTGCACGGTTTGGTATACGCAATGATGATTCTGTTCAGGCTGATAGCTTTTACAGAAAATGTGACTGGATTGTTGGTCGTGTAGTTTCGATCACACTGTCTACAGACGGCATTCTGCGAAGATAATATTTAGTCATAGCAACATAATAGCAGTTCTGTCAGGTAGCTTCTGCCGACAGAGCTGCTATTTGGCTGTGCAGGGCATTTTCAGGTGTCCAGTGTAAAGTTCTGCGAATGGGGTATTATCCTGCTCACAGCGGCAGATACGGGGTATAGTCTGGATGTCGCTTTTTCCGCATTATGCGACCTATCCTGTATTTATGGGTATTACAGATGCAGGCAGTCAAAACAGCGACTTTTCCAGTGGGTAAAATGCGACAGGAGGGATTTTTATATGTCAAGGAAGACCAGAGCGGTAAATAAAGAAGAGTACAGTTTGATTATTAACTGCATCCAAACGGGTTTTAATATGGAGGATGGTACTGTAGTAAAAGCCAATCCCAGAATCGCTATGGCACTTCAATGCGAAGCGTTACTGGGGCTTCGCATCAGTGATATCCTCTGCCTGAAGTTAGACCAGTTCCTGCAGGAAGGAACCAACTATTTCATCGAGGTACAGGAGCAGAAAACAGGCAAGACCAAGCGGTGTTTCGTACCCTTGGAACTGTATTGTGCTATCCGCCGATATGCTGACGAGTGGGGTATCGGAATCCACCAGAAACTGTTTGATATCACTGCCAGAAGTATACAGCGTCATCTGGGTAAGGTGTGCAAATACCTGCATCTTATGCAGATATCCACGCATAGCTTCCGCAAGTATTACGCTACTGATATTTATCAGAGGTCTGGTAGTAATATTGAGCTGGTAAGGCAGTTGTTAAACCACTCAGATTGCAAAACAACCCAGCGATATATCAGGGTAGATCCGCAGGAACTATCCAAGGCAGTTGAAGATCACTGTCGGGATGCTTTAAAAAATGATAGATAACTTTTTCATGCTTTAGTTATTAACACAGAATATTACTTACATAAAAAAGAATGGCTTTTCCCCTGTAGAGCTATTCTTTTTTTCTTAGTGTACTTTTAATAATTCCACTTAATAACTTGGTTGTTCTATCTCTTGTGTCTTTCAAAAAAGACAGAATCTTTTTGCGAGGTAGGCATTATGAAATATGTTTTATCAGAGTTATTAATTAATGAGTTAGATCAATTAGAACAGTTGACTTCCTCTCTAGTGAATGGTAACGTATCATATGATGAAGTACTTGAACAAGTGAATATGACAAAACGAGAAAAGATATTAAAACAACATCCATACAAGATTTATCCAACAGATAATGGTAAAGCATGGCGTACTTATTTACCTGCTACTGATGACCATAGCGGTCGCAGACCAGTCAGACGGAAGAATAAAAAGGATGTAGAAGATGCTGTAGTTGAGTTTTATACAAGTCTTTGGAAGGCTCAGAGTAAAGAAGTATTAACATTTGAGAAGGGCTATGAAACATGGCTCAAGTATAAGAATGATAATACCAGTACTAAGCCTAAAACTATTCAAGAGTATACATATGACTGGAAAAAATTCTTTGCTGGTTCTAAGTTATCACAAATGCCGATTGAATCTATTACTCCCAGTGATATAGATGCGTTCTATGTGGAAGTTACAAAAGATTTACAGTATACAAGAAAGGCTGTATCTAATGCACGTGGTATATTGAATGGTGTTCTGAACTATTATGTGAAAAAGGGTATCATCTCGCAGAATCCTGCCAGAGATATACCACTTAAAGATTACAAGTTCAAGCCAAGAAATAATCAGAATGCGAATGTATTTCCAGAGGAAGATGTGCAGAAACTGCTGAAGTACTTAAAGTATTCTGTAGAGGATGATGCTTATACACTCGCCATACAGTTATCATTCTATCTATATATCCGAATAGGCGAAACAAAAGCACTTAAGTGGACAGACGTAGATTGGGATCATAATACTATTTCCTTAAACAGGCAGATCACTGCTCACCGTCCTCTTAGTAAAGATTTAACTCTAGGTAGCCATGTAGAGGTTGAATATGAGCAAATGAAAGGTAACTGTTCCTCTGGGTACAGAACTGAGCCATTGCTACCAGAAGCTGTCAGAATCCTAAAGAAAGCGCAGGAGCTTAATCCTACTGGTACATATATCTTTGAGGGTAAAAATGGACTTCCTATCACTACAGATACATTTAACAGACGCCTGAAGAAATATTGTGAAGAAGCAGGTATTAAGTATTATTCCAGCCATAAGATACGTGCATACAATGTTTCCGTAAGCTACGATGGCACAAATCTTCCACAACTACAATATCTTATGGGACATAGTTCTGCTTCTACTACAGTCGGATACATCCGCAATATACAGCACAACCATTTAACAATAATTCCAAAACTAGGACTACAGGGGTAGAAAACTTTAAGACAGCCATTTATATTGCTCAGATTGAGTAAATTGTGTTCAAGTGTACTCAAGATTTATAAGACAAAAAAATAGGAGAAACGTTGATTTTACAGCGTTTCTCCCACTTTACAATCATGCCGCAGACCGGAATCGAACCGGTACGGGTATCACTACCCACGGGATTTTAAG
>ENA-ORTU01001145-ORTU01001145.1-human-gut-metagenome-genome-assembly--contig:-NODE-1145-length-28038-cov-2.513240_pt1 | contig 28038 bp, 31 predicted proteins | sample MGYA00241910_ERZ509184 | MGnify/ENA primary metagenome ERZ509184 (study PRJEB26280, sample SAMEA2338847) | human gut metagenome | biome: human gut; feature: human-associated habitat; material: faeces... | reverse complement strand
TGCCGTTGTTCGTGACCTCCACCTTGAACATAGCGTCGGCGGGAATCAGACCGCCGACGCTGATGGCGCAGAGCGTGATCTGGGCATCCGCCTCCATCGGCTGCGCCAGCGTGATGTTGGCGGCGGTGACGGCCTTCGTAAAGGTGAACGTCTTGGTGACGGTGGCCTTGCCATCGGTCACGGTAACGGTCATGGTGTGACTGCCGTTCGTAATTTTCTGGAAATATTCACCGGTGACGGCGAAGCTGTTGGTGGTCTTGCGGGTCGCGGTGTAGGTTCGCTTGGTCGTGCCGTCCAGCTTTTCGGTGACGGTCAGAGTGTCCACCGCATCCTCATCATCCACGGAGTACGAGATGGTGAAGCCGCTGGACTTCGTGCCGAGGTTGGCTGCGCTGGAGGTCGTGATGGTCGGCGCGGTGTTGTTATCGACCGTGCGCTTGGTGGACGTTGTGTAGCCAGACTGAGCGTCATAGCTGTCATACGCCTTGACACGGTACATCACGGTGGACCAGCCCTTGGTGATGGTGTCGGTGTAGGTCAGCGCGTCGCCCTTGTACACCTGCATGTAGGCGGAGCCGCCATCGGTGCTGCGCTCCAGAATGTAGCCGCTCAGGTTGCCATCGCTGTCACTGGCCGCAGTCCACGAGATCACCAGCGTGCTGCCGCCCTTGACATCCTTCGGCACCGCGATGGACGGCGGCGCAGACGGGGCGTTGTTGTTGACCACCGTTACCTGCGAACTGGTGCGCCAGCCAGATTCCAGACCCTCGGTGTCGTATGCCTTGACGCGGTACATCACGGACGTGGTGCCGAAGGCGACGTTGTTCGTGGTGCTGGTGGCCGTACCCTGATAAATCTGACTCCACGAACTGCCGCCGTTGGTCGAACGCTCTACCTTGTAGCCGGCGAGATTGCTCTCAGCATCAGAGCTATTTGCCCACGAGATCGAGATGTTCGTACCGCCCATAATGGACGAAGGAACGGAGATGCTGCCCGGGGTAGAGGGTGCGGTGTTAGTCGAGACCGTGCCATCGTCAGACACCAAGAGAGTAGAAGGCAAAATCAAAGCGGGGCGGATGCCGTGCGAGTTGGAGCAGCTGGTGTCGCCACAGTTGCCATCGGAGCCGACGACCAGCGCGCGTTTGGCGGAGACGTTGCAGCCCGGAGAGCGGAGCCACCAGCCGGTGGCAGAACCGTTGAGATAGGCAACACGCTTGGAATCCGAATCATGATCTGCACAGCCCTTGAAATAGGCTAGCTCTGCACCCTCGCCGCTCGGCATATAGGAGTAGCTGAAGCTGGTTTCGGTCGCACTGAGCAGGAAAATCTTCGCAGACAGGCCATTCGAGCCGCCGGTGACGGTCGTGGACGTACCGTGGCCCTTGCGATACGGAATCTTTACCTGCTTGATGGCGCTCCTGATGCTCGACTCGAACAGATTCAGGCCCGTGCTGTTCAGGTAGGAATGGATGGTGCTGTTGGCATAATCGTTGGTGTTCGAGCTATCCCACTGGCGGCTTTCGTAGATGTCCTTCATCAGCAGCCACGTTCCGGCGCAGCTATCGTCATAGACGCTGGACGGCTTGCCCTGATGGACAACGATGAAGTTTCTGGAAGAACCATTTACTTTGATTTTAACGATGCTGCCCACGGCCAGACTGCCTATGGGGCTGCCGCTTTGATAGACGAGCCGGGCTTGACCATTTATGCCGACGTACACCTTTTGCACCTGCCGGGCCTGACCGCCCACGCCCACATAGAGTTTGGACATTTTGTGTGCCGTGTTCCCGGCACCGAGATAGATGCTCATGCGCCCACCTCCTTATGCGTACACCAGCAGGACAGTGCCTGTGTCGAGAGCGCTTCCCATGCCGGGGTCGGTGGTCTGCGCCTTGACCGTAAAGCCGTTGACGCTGGTCACGCTCAGGGTGCCGTCATTTGTCACGCCGAGGCCAGCGCCAACTTTTACGAGGCCTGGCTGGTCAGCCGTGGCAGGCGTGCCGAACTTTTGGTCGGCCTCGGACTTTTTGTAGTAGTCAGAAAAGTCCACATTGACGGACGAGTCTTTCCAGGCCGAGGTAGCGGGGTTCCACACCCAGATGGTGCTGTTTTCCGCAACGATCGCCCAGGAACCAGCGACCGCTGTGGGGTAAGCGTCACGCAGGTCCTGAGCGGTGCTGTAGTAGCCCTTGCAGCCGTTAGCGATGAACGTGATCTGGTCCGCTGCTTCTTTGGCGGAGCTGGCGTTATCCTGTGCGTTTTTCGCATCTGCAGCCGCAGACGCAGCTGCCTTCTTGGCAGTGGTTGCAGAATTTTCCGCAAGCGTCACCGCCTTTTCCGCCGCCTGCTGTGCCTCCAGGCAGGTAGACACATAAGACAGCCAGGAGGACGAAGAGACGCCGGTGACGAAGAAATAACTCTGCACGGCCACATCATCCGGGTAAGCGGCCCCGCCCACCCGGACAATGATGTCAAAGGTGCGCAGCTCGTAGCCGGTATCGGGGCCCATCACACACAGGTTGACGTGTACGTCGCCGGGGCGGCGCAAGGCCTGCTCGGCCAGCTCCAGTGTGATGATGTGGGCGTTGTCGGCGTCCACAGTCACGGCGGCGTGTTTGCCGCTGGTGGTGAGGATCTGGTCATACCAGCCGAAGTTGTTGGCCCCCTCGCCCCGGTACTGCACGGTGTACACCGCACCGTCCGGATCCTTGTACGGGGTGCCGCCGTTGTAGAGGGCAATGCCGATGAAGCGGCTCTGCGCGTCCGACTGCATCACCGGGACGACAGGCGGCGCGCTCTGGGACTGGAAGTCCATTTTAAGGATCTGCATTCGATGCCTCCGAAGTGTCCGGGTCGGTGTACTCGATCACGTCGCCGGAATAGGATTTGCTGCCGGAAGAAATGGTGCCCGCCACGCTGTTGAGCTGCACGGCGTTCTTCTCGGCATGGTAGGGATAAACGGTATACTGGGCCACCTGCACGGTGGTGTTGGTGTGCCGGTCGCGGTCCATGAGCACCACTTTGTCATACAGGCCAAAGGACAGGTGTGCGTACTTGTCCGGGGCAAGCCGGGCCAGATCCGCAACCTGACAGCTGTAGGAGCGCTTGGGGAATGCGGCAGACTTGACCATGGCGTCAGCCTTGATCTTCAGGGCGGATTTGTCCGAGATGGAGCTGTCCGTCTAGCTGTGCCAGATGACACGGCTGTCATAGTCGTGGCACTGCGCCTCCACACTGATATCGCTCTTCCCGTACAGCAAAAGGGCGGTATAGTAGCTGTCGCCGGTCTCGGCCTTGCCTTTATAGTAGGGCTGTTCGGTCAGGTTCAGCTCGTCGGTGAAGTAGGTGCCGTTCGGGGTCCGGGCGCCGGGGTCCACAATGATCATCTGGCGGGCGGAAGTCGTGCCGGGCACGAGGAACCGCACAGGGTAGTTCTTCCACACGTCCACCGCTTTCTGCACCAACTCCAGCGGGCTGCCGGTGAACTTTTCAATGGCCAGCTTTTCGGTGGCCTTGTCCGGGGCAGTCAGCTCCCAGCCCGACACATCGCTGATGGCACGCCGGAGCGTGTCGGCCATGGTCTGGGGGCCTTTGCTCCAAATGCCAGTGGACACATAGTTGTTCCAGTTCTTCAGCAGGGTGGTGCACAGGCTGTCCAGGTCCAGCACGGCCTCGTAGTCGGTGTAGTTCCGGCCCACATTGATGCTGGACAGTGCATAGGTCTGATCTTCGGTCTTTTCTACCAGCCGCACCCGCTCAGTGAGAAGGCGCATCTGGGGATGGCCACGGGGCAGGCTGAACTTGATCTCATCTTCCCAGCCGTTCCAGTTGTGCACGATGCAGTAATCATCACAGTCCAGCGGGATGTGGTGACCGTCTGCGGCCACGATGGCAAGCACGGGCAACGCCTCCTTTACACAAAAATGGGGTAATACTCGACGTAACTCTGCCCGGTGTGGGCAAGGCTGTTTTCTCCGGCCCGGACGGTGGGCCAGCCGGAAATGCCGGTGACGGCCTGAAACAGGTTCTGGCCGTTGCACAGCACCTGCCGGGTGATGCCGTCCACGCACACGGTGTCACCGGCCTGCAGATCTTTGAGCACGCAGCTGCCGCCGTTGGGGTAGTGCACGGTGTGGCTTCCGGCCTCCGTTACCGTCTCTGTGATGCGGCACTCCATCTGCGGGGCGGTGCCCGCCGCAAAAAAGGTCTGGACATCCGCCGGAAGCACCAGCGTTTCCAGCGCCCCGTGCCGGTAGCCTGCCAGCGTGTAGGTGCAGCTGAGGATGCAGCCGTCGGTGTCCTGCTCCTGTGCCTTGCCGCTGTCCAGCAGCAAAACCGTGTAGGTGCCGCCGTCCGGCAGGGCCAGCTCCACCGTGCCGCCCAGAAAAGCCGCCGTCAGGGCGCTGCGCTTGGCCGCTGCGTCGGCAGGGCTTGCGCCGTAGATGTCCACCGGCAGCGAGATGGAGCGCAGGCCGTACTGGGTGGAACAGAAGGTGATCCGGCTGCCTGTGTAGCTGGTGAGGTAGTTCTGGGTGAGAGTGCTGCCGCTGACATACCAGCTGGACAGCAGCAGGGCCCCGAACTCGCTGGCCCCGTGGTCGTTGATATAAAAATCTTCCATGGTTCATCACCTCCGGAAGCCCAGTTCCTCGTCCATGTAGGACGCGGTAGTGCGGGCCATTTCTCTGCCGTCCACGTTGAACACCGCCGTCAGGCTGCCGGTGTAGCTGGCTGTGAGCTGCTGCGCTGCACTGGAACCGGTGCTGTTCTGGGTGCGGGAAATGCTTTGCTGGTTTGCAGCGGAAGCGGCCTGCGTGCGGCGGGTGAGCTCGGCAGCGGTGATCGTGTCGCTCTGGGTGTAGCCGCTGCTGTCCGGGTGCGGCAGGGCCGGTGTCTCGTCGGAGGCGCTGCCGTCATCGGCAGAGCCGCCTTTGCGGCCATACTTCTTCCACAGGAACAGCCCCAGCCCGGCAATGCCGGCCACCAGTGCGATGATTGCAAATACCTCCGGGTGGGCTGCAATCAGGCCGCCCACCTTGCCCACAAGGCCCGCCACGGCCTTGCCGATGGTGCCAATGCCGGACACGGCGGCGCCCACCAGCTTGCCCATGCCGCCGGAGCCGGACAGCCCGCTGGCAATCTCACCAATGCCCTGGATGGTGGCTCCGGCACCGTTTTTGATGCCGCTGCCCAGGATGCCGGACACAGCCCCAAAAGCACCCTGCAGCCCACCACCGGCGTAGGCCTCGTTGATGGCGGCCAGCGCTTTCTTGGCCCAGGCGGAAACGGTATCACGCTGGCCCTGGCTCACCTGGCCCCAGATGAGCTTGGTCACCGTCTCAGCGATGCCGGCCCAATCCTTGTTCTTGACGGCGGAAATGCCGCCCTTTATGATGCCGAAGATGCCGCTGCTCAGCTCGGACTTTGCCCCGGACAGGGCCGTGTCGATGCGGTTCTGGGTGGCAGTGACAGAGGTGTCGATGGCCTGCGCCGTCTCTTCCACCTTGTCCTGCACGCCGTCCACATAGGTGATGATCTTCTCGTAGGTCTCGCGGCCGCTGGCACCGATGCGCTCCCCGGCCTCGGTGACGGTCTGCTCCACATGGCGGGACCCGTCGGCATAGATCTTGGTCACCTCGGCGGTTGTGACGGTGGCCCCGTCCTTGTAACTGGTGCTCGTTTTCTTGGCCGTGTCGGTCAGCACCTTGGACATGTCGGCGTAGGACTTCGTCACCTTCTGGGTCACGCCGTCCACCTTGGTGGTTACCAGGGTGTATTCCCGCTCGACGCCGTTGACCATCTCCTTGCCGGATTCGGTCACCTTCTCGGTCAAGCGGTCAAATTCCTTGCCGGTGCTGTCACGGATGTGCTCGTTGACCGCTTCCACCGTGGTCTCCACCTGCCCCAGGGCATTCTGGGAGTATTTGGTGTAGTTGTCGGTGGTGGAGCGCAGGACCGTCTCGGTGGCCTTTTTGCTGGTTTTCTTGGTGCCGGAACTACCGGAGGAGGACGGGATGTCGCTGACGATGACCCCGCCGCCGGTCAGATCGGCCAGCTCTTTCTCCGTCTGCGCCTGCTGCACCCGGCTGTCGTGCAGCTGTTGGCGGCGCTGGCGGTCTGCATCCGTGACAGTGCTCTTGGACTGGGATGCTTTCCAGCCCTCGTAGGTGTCAAAGGTAGAATAGCCGTCCTTGTTCAGGGCCTTGTTGAGCTTGAAGCTCAGTCTGTCCAGCCAACCGATGACCGTGGACAGTGCATTCTGTGCCGTGTTGGCCACGGCTGTGAACGTAGAGTTCATGCCGGTGCGGAACGTCTCGCTGGACGCATAGGCCGTGCCAAAGGCCCCGGCCAGAGCACCCAGCAGGGTGACCACGATGCCGATGGGGTTGGCGTTCATGACAGCGTTCAAAGCTGCCTGTGCCCCGGCTGCCACGGTGGCTGTGGTCTTATAGGTGACAAACGCCCCGCCGATGCTGCCCAGCAGCGGCAGCAGGACGTTTGCATTGTCGATGCAGCCCTGCACGACGCCAACGAGGATGGACAGTTCCGGGGTGGTCTGCCGCACGGCATCCAGCATGCCGTCGATGCCGTTGGTCTGCCAGCCCTCTTTGCAGGCAATGGCCAGATCGTTGCACTTGGTTACCGCCTCGCCAAAGGCAGTGGTCAGATCTTCCATGACCACGCCCGCCAGCTGGGTGGCGTTGTCCTTCAGGGTGGACAACCGGCCATTGAGCGTCTGGCTCTGGGTGGCCATGCTGTCATAGTAGCGGCCACCTTCTTCGGCAGCGGCCTGCAGCGCCTGGGTCAGGACATCGTAGGTGATGGTCATGCTCTGCACGTCCTGCACGGACTTGCCCGTGTAGTCGGCCAGCACCTGATAGATGTTGATGCCCGCCATGGCGAACTGCTTGATGTCCACACTGGTGGCTTTGCCCTGGTTTGCCACCTGCTGCAGGTTCTGGGCCATGCGTTCCAGCTCGGCAGACCCGCCGCCGGTAGCTGCCACCGCGTCGCCCAGGGCAAGGATGGTCTTGCGGCTGTACTCGGCGTTCTCACCGGCGGAGATCAGGTACTCGTTGGACTTGGCCAGCGTAGCCGTGTCAAAGGGCGTGCGGGCTGCGTCTGCCTGCATGGCAGCCAGAGCAGCGTTGGCCTTTTCCGCGTCGCCCAGCAGGTTGGTGAGGGCGGTTCTGTATTTCTCGATCTCTGCGTTGTAGGACACGCCGGTGGAGATCAGGGTCTTGCCGGCGTCCACCACCTTGTCCACGCACTTGGAGATGATGTTGCCAATGGCCACCTGCCCTGCGGTAAACTGGGCAATGACATTGTCTTTCGTCTCCTGCGCCGTGCGCTGGGTCTTCTGGCCGGCAGCATCGGCGTCCGTGCCCACCTTGTCGGAGGTCTCCTTGCTGACTTTTCGGACCTTGGCACCGGCGTCGGCGGTTTCCTTCTCGCCCTTCCCGGCAGCGCTCTTGACGGCAGCGGCGGCCTTTTGGGCCGCTTCTTCCGTTTCGGACACCACGCTGTCGGCGGCCTTGGCGGCGGCAGAGGCGGTTTTCTTGGCCGCCTGTTCCGCTGCCTGTTCTACCTGGTCAAGGCCCTCCTGGGCCCCGCTGGGATCGGTCACGACGCCGAAAACGACCTCGCCGTCATGTTCGCGTGCGATGGTGCATCACCTCCCGGAGTGCTCTTTCTGGTATTCGGCCTGCCGGGCAAGGATGGACGCCTTGCGGTCTGCCATGGACACATAGCGCCGGGCCGTGCCGCCGGCCTCCGCAGGCAGGGCGTACACCCGGCGCAGCTTCTCGTATTGCTCCCGCATTCCCTTGGGCATGTCGGTCAGATCTTCGGTGCGATAGCTGATGATTTTGCAGATGCGGCACTCGTCCGGCAGGCTCCGGAACAGGGCCATGAAGTCCCACCAGTGCAGCTGCGCCGTGCGCAGGTCGATGCCGTAGGTCTGCAGAAAGGCCGCCCAGATCAGGGGGCCGTCTACCGCAAAATCAAAGCCCCGGGGCATTTCCCGGAACGCCTCCGCGCTGCGCTTCTCCCGCTCGGATTCCTCGGCGCCGCAGCGGTAAAAGTCCAGAAAGGCGTCGAGGTTGTCCTTTGTGAGCGGGCCATGGATGAGCACCCGCTGGGCGTAGTCCTGCAGGGCGGCTTCCTGCTCGGGTGTGTGGGCCCGGGCGGCCATGTTGTCGTAGGTGACCCACGCCCGGAAGTCCGTCTCAAAGCCCTGCGGCAGGCTGTCGGTCAGGTAGCAGTCCGGGCGGGTCATGCCTTGGCCCGGCGTGCTGCCCGGCGCTGCTCCCGGTTCATGGGCATGGGGATGGGTACCGGGATGGAACTCTTGGCGTCCTTCATGGCTTCCCGGTCAATGGGTTGCAGGGCCGCCATGCGTTCCAGTGCCTCCGGGTCAGCGGCAGCGTTGAAGTCCGCCAGCAGCTGCATCAGATCTTCCAGGTCATCCACGTCGATGCCCAGACGCTGGTCGTAATCGTCGCCCAGCAGGTCGGCAAAGAAGTCATCCAGGATCTCGTTGAACTTGATGAGATACTCGTCATCTTCCTTATCCAACGCGTTCAGCGCCACCATGGCTGCCTTGTAGCCCTGGATGTACCGCTTGTAGTCCTTGCCTTTGGTCACCTTAAAATCGAATTTCACGTTGCGAAGAATCATAAAAAGCTCCTTTCGTTGGGCCCTGCGCCGGTGCTGCCCCGGCTTGATCTGGCTGGTTCAGGGCATAAAAAATCCCCGTCCGGGGAGGTGGACGGGGACATGCTTGTGGGAAACTCAGGTGGCGCTGTAGGTGTACTCCTTGGGCTTCTCCACACCGGAGACGGTGACAGAGATGCCGGCGTTATTGCCTGCGCCATTGGAGGCGTCGCCGTTGACGATGACGGAGGCCTTGCCGGTTTCGCCCTTGCCGGTGAGCATGGAGAAATAGACATACGGCACGATCACGGCGCTGCCGGTGCCGAACATCACGGCCAGGCTGGTGACCCAATCCTGCCAGGCGTCACCGTGGGTGCGGTCGCCGGAGATGGAGAAGGTGCGCTGTGCGCTGGTCTTGATGGTGGCATTGCCCTTGCGGATATACTGCTTGTCCTGGGTGCCGGGGTTCACGGCAGCGGAGTGCTCGGTGATGCACTCCTGGCAGACGATGTAGTCGTTCACATCCTGCTGGGTGTCCGCAGTCTGGAACGCCAGCACGAAGTCGTCCGCCATTTCCAGGCCGGCATAGTCCGCACTGGGGGTGATGCCGGCCATCACTTCTTTAACGGTCATGTGGTTGCTCCTTTCGGTTGATAGTAAATAAGCTGCAGCTGGATCTGCGCACGGCAGGCACCGCCCTCCGCCTCGAGGATGTAGCCGCTGGAGGTGACAGACACCTCCCGGACGGTGCGCCCGCTGCCCAGCTGCGGGAAGTTGCGGGCCCGGTTCTGGCTGGCCACCCATTCGGTCAGGTCGTCCCAGAAGCCGGACGCTGCCGCCTGCTGGGAGATGTTGTCCGGGGTGTAGATGGTGTGGGAGGCCAAAACGTAGTTTTTCAGCCGGAGGGATCCGCTGAAATAGCGCTTGAGCTCCGGGGCACCGGGCATGTCCAAAATGGTGTATTCCTCGGCATCGCCGGTCAGGCCGCCCACCCGGAACGCCACGCCGTCCTCCTGTGCGGAGGCCACCAGCGGGCAGGTGCGCAGCCAGTCGCGCATGGCCTGAATGGCAGGGGTCATCTAGTTTCCTCCTTCATCACTGCTTTCCAGAACTGGTTCCATGAGACTTTGTTGGCGTCCTTGCTGCGCTCGGCCCAGTAGCTGCCGCGCAGGCCGGTGTCACCGTGCAGGCCCTCGCCCTGGGGGTGCAGATAATACTGAGGTCTTGCATAGGGCGTTGACCAGATGATCTCACCGGTCTCGTAGTCGGTGGCCAGCTGGGCGGAATTGTCCAGCATACCGGTGTCAAAGGGCACGAACGGGTGGGTGTCCCGGATGATGCGCTGCATGAGCTTGCCCCGGCCCGTGACCATGGCCCGGGTCAGGTTGGCCCCCACGTCCTTGTTCCAGCGGATATGCGCGGTGCACTTGCCATTGCGGTGCTTCGTCGTGAACAGGGTGCCCATGGGCGTGGTGATGGTCAGGCGTCCGCCGTGGCTCTTGTCCCAGATGGTGGCCATGCCGTCATCTCCCTTCCACATGCCAGTGCGGCAGCAGCGGTTCCCGGTTGTCCGAGATGGCCGACACGGTGCAGCACAGGTGCGTTTTTTCGAGGTGGGCGTACTCGGCGGCGGTCAGGGTGGGCACCGCGCCCTGCACCACCTTCCAGCCCCGCTTGAGCGTCCAGTGCTTTGCCTTTTCGGCAGCGGGCAGGGCTGCCCACTGCACATAGGGCAGGTAGCCCAGGGTGCAAACGCTGGCCGGGATGCGGATTTGGATGGTGCGCTCGGGGTCCTTGCTGGTGCCGGTGCCGGAGGTGTCCAGCTTTTCCCGCCAGCTGCAGGCCGGGAACACCCAGCACTTGGGCGTATCGGTGTCGGCCTTGGGGTCGTGGATGAGGTTCACCACGGTAACAGACGTGTTCATCTCACATGATCCCCCTGTACAGCAGGCCGTGGGGGTCAGACCCGAGGGCGGCTTCCAGCACATGCCAGGCCTCGAAGCGCACCGCAGCGGACAGGCTGGCGTTTGCCGCAAAGGTTACGCTGTAGCCGTCGTTGGAGACGCTGGCAGCGCCCGGTGCAGCACCCACAGCCAGCTTTGCAACCAGCAGATCCACGATCTGGGCGCAGGCATCCGCCAGCATCTGGCGGCAGCTCTCGCACACGGCGGCATGGGGTTCCGCCTTGCCAAAGGTAGCGCTGTCGATGAGGCGGGACGCCCGGCTGCACAGCGCACCGAACGCCGGCTCACTCACCGTGCCGCCCGCCGCCTGGTACTCCGGGTAGGTGCAGTAGTTCATGGGCGGGGCCCTCCTTACGCCTCGATGCGCTTGATGTACAGGGTCTTGGGCTTGGACACCTTGATGCCGTACACCTTGCGGCCCTGCACAGCGGACGCGCCAATGTACTTGCCGGAGCCGCCCAGATCCTGCAGGTGCACGGGGGTCTGCCACTCCATCACACGGTGGCACCAGTTGGGGTGGCCGCAGATGAACTCGGTGGTAGTTTTCTTGGTGCTGACACGGGTGGTGTTCTCGAAGTCCATGTTGTTGGATTCGTACACCGCAAAGCCGGCGATCTGACCCACCGCACCGGTCTGCACCAGCTGCTGGGACAGGTCACCCTGCTTGATGAACTTGTCATCCTGCATGAGGATCTCCAGATACTCAGGGCTGACGATCATAAAGCGGCCGGTCTGGGGCACGCCGTTGCGGCTCAGGGTGCGCTTGGCGGCCAGAGCCTCTTTGTAGGCGGTGGAAGCGGTGCAGGCGGTCTTGGTGGCGCTGATGGTAGCACCGGTTGCACTCTGCAGCGCCTCGATGGACTTCTTGTCGATGGACAGGGCCATGGAGTAGGCGGCGCTGTCCAGACGCTCGGCGGTGATGCCGTCGGGCACGGATGCAGCGTCAAAGCCGTCGATGATCTCATTGACAGCCTCGTCGTTGTCGATGTCCAGATCCAGATAGGTGGTGGTGCCGGCATCGGCATCCACGCCGTTTGCCTTGTCGTATGCCTTGACGGCCACCTCGGTGTCACGCACCGGGATCTTGACCTTGCCGGCCTTGGGGCTGCCCTCGTAGCGGGTGTTGAAGATCGCACCGTCACGGGTGACCAGAGTGGCCCGCAGCTTTGCGTCTACCAGAGCGGAATACCGCTCCTGATTTGCATGTGCCATGTTGAACTCCTTTCGTTTTACAGGTTCAGTTCGGGATTCAGGGACTTAAAGGCGGCTTCCACACCATTGGATTCGTTGGCGGGCGGTGCGCCATGCTCAGCGCCGGTAGAGACCACGGCCACGCCGGCGGCACCGTCTTCACCAAAGGCCCAGGGGTTGGCCTTGGCAGCGTCGTCCAGAGCCTTGTCAATGTCGGCGCTGCGGTCCTTGGAGCCCTTCAGAGCGTCCAGATCCAGCAGGGCACGCACCGCCTTGACGCTGCGGCCCTTCTTGCCCAGGATGGCAGTGTTCAGGGCACTGTCAAAGGCAAAGCCATCGGCCTGTGCCTTCAGGTCGGCCTGCAGCTTGGCCAGCTCGGCCTCGTATTCCTCCGGTTTCTTCTTGCCGTCAAAGGCGGCAAGGCCGTCCTGTGCGGTCTTGAGCTGGGTCTGTGCGGCGGTCAGCTGGGTCTGCAGGGCGGTGGCGGCAGACTTCTCCCGGTTGATGTCCGCGCCGTTTTCCTGCATGAGCCAGTTCAGCTGTTCCTCGGTGATGCCGGGGATCTTGTTCTTCACATCTTCGCGTTTCATGGTGGAAACTCCTTTCGTTGGGTGTGACCACAGTTTTTTACACTGTTCGCTGTCAGTATTCGGTCTTGGGCGGGGTACGCACCGCCCCTCTGCGATGGTTGTTCCCGACACAAATGTCGGGAACATGGTGCCGTTTGCCGGAATCGAACCGGCGGCCTGCTGCTTACGAGGCAGCTGCTCTGACCAATATGAGCTAAAGCGGCATGAAAAAAGCGCCCCTGCCCGGATGGGCAAAGACGCTCGCGGTATTTGGTTGTTGTCAGCACCAGTCGATTTCAGAGATGTCACCAGCGATCTCGGAAAGAGAATGGCCGTCGAAAATGGGGGTGTGCATGACGTCCTCCATGCTGTGAACGAGTTTTTCATCTCCATCGTACCACAGAAGATAAGAGAAATTTTCGTCTCGGGTGTCATAAGGGTCTACATGACCTTCTTTTCCGTGATACTGAAAGACGAGCATTGCCCAGCCTTTAGAAAGCTCCTTCTGTAAAGAATCCGCCGTCATAAAATATCACTGTTCTCCTTTCGCTCAGCATCTGTCAACTCACGGGATGGACGACCACACAAATGGCCCTCTGCATCAAAAATATAGTCATGGGCGTGCTCGCCATGTTTTCCGAGGGCTTCTTCGACCTTATGGCCGTGGCCGTTGTTGCTGATTTGCTTGGTCTGACGACCATCCGGGCCGTAATAATTGCGGTCGATGCCGCCCTTTGCATTGGTCTTTTGCGTGATGCCGTTGCGGGGGCCGGTAATGTTGCTCTTGCTGACTTTAATGATAGTTTGCCCCGCGGTGTTTGTCAACGTGTTGTGTCGGACAGCCCACGCTGCCTTACTGCTGGCGCTCCGCCCAAACCCATGCACGCTTGTCCGGGCACTGTCCACCCGCCCGCCGGTGGCCTTGGCAAACTCGCTCAGGCTCTGGCGGGCTGCTTTCAGGCGCACGGCGCTGTCGGTGGTGTCAGACCCGGCGGCACTCTCGGCCAGATACCGCTTCTTCCATTTGCGCACGTTCCGCTCCCGGGCACGCTGCATCTGGTTGACCTCGTACTGGGTGTATAGTTTGCCGTTGTACTCGATGTTCCGGGCGTTCAGCTCCTGCAGGCTCTCCTCCGTCCAGGTGGGCGGGTCGCCCAGCTCAGGGAATACGGCAAAAAAGGTGTGGCGGCTCCTAACAGTTCCAACCACATAAACCTTCTCCCGTTCCATAGCCTGTACTGGACACAAAATCAGGATAATTGAAATTGTCGGAACTCACTGCATCACCCCCTACAACAAAAAGAGCACCCTTGCGGATGCTCTTTCAGTTATTTGGTTTTTAAGAAATTACTTGCGGCGGTATTCACCAAAATATTTGATTTCGGCTTCTTCTCTAGCTCTTATAGCGTCATCTAAATTTTGAAAATACCCAAGATTTTTACGGGTGCCATTAAGTGTTATATAAGAATTCCATTTTTTCTTATGGGAATCGAATGAAACACCATTGCGGCCGCTTGAAGTTGCTTTTTCACGAACCTGATTTTTACAGTTTTTCTCTTGAGGAATAAAGCGAACATTTTTCCGTTGGTTATTAAGTTTGTTCCCATCAATATGATCTCGAACCAAGCCGCGAGGGCAATCTGGAAAAGCTGTGACATGGAATAAAATACACTTCTTTGTGCCATAATCTTTGGATGCGGCATAACCAAGTGTGTTTTCGTACCAGCAGTAATTTTTTAACTTTTCCCAAATGTCAGAATCAACAAGCATTTCCTTTTCGGTATTAGACATCTTCACATAGACGATACTACCGACAGTACGAAATGCGTTGAATTTTTTGTTTGCCTTAGATGTTCGTTCCCTTTGCAGACAGCCACAGGATTGAGTGCGACCACTTCTCAATTTGGAACCGGAAACAATCGTCATATTACCGCAGTCACATTTGCAACGCCATTGAGTATGGCTGAAACAATCATTGGCCATTCGTTCCTTGACAACGAGCTTCCCGAATCGTTGGCCGGTCAAATCAATAAATTTTCCCATCAGCGGGCACCTCCTTACGATTAATTAGGCGATTTGCCGCAATCCATACAAGCCGAACTTCACGGAAATTTGCTTGGTTCAGTAATGACATGATGTCATTGATGCAATCCGTTAAAGAAACCGGCTCGTGACGGTCATTGTATAGGATTTTAGGAGGAGCAGATTTTTTTTTCTTTTGCGCGGCCTTTTCCATGCGACGCCCTTTGGCGATGCCCAAGAGAAACATATCAATCCCAAATGAATAGACGTCTGAAGCGTTTTTCTTGCGAATCGCATCGATTTCATGAAGAAAGACTTCATAGCCTTTGTGGCTCTTTTTGCGCTCCAACTCAATGGTGCGGAGCGTGGATTCTGCTTTGGTCATAAATTTAACCCCCAATTTTATTGACAAAACAAACGAAATAAAATAAAATAGGAGGTGCAAGGGGCTTTTGAGTAGGGCTTCTAGCGGTTTAGCGGTTCAGTGTTCCAGCACTGGCCGCTTTTTTGTATGCCTCAAAGCGTGCGACTTGCTCGGCTCTAGTGAGCTTTGCAAATTCCTTGCTTGTCATGGAGCATCACCTCCCGGTGTTTCCTCCCTTGCACCTCTGACCTCCTTTCTATGTCTATATTATACTACGAAAATCGTAATTAGTCAATACGTTTATCGTAATTTGTATAACTTTTTTCGTGTTGAAATACTACGCGATTCGTAGTATAATAACATATAGAAAGGGGCGAGAGATATGCCATTGAAGTACCGCTTAAAGGTTTTGCTTGCAGAAAAGGGAATGACACAAAAGGAACTTTCCGAGGCAACAGGAATCCGTGCGCCAACGATTTCCGCAATCTGCGTCGGTTCGGTAAAGCAGTTTCCGGTTTCTGCAATTGAAAAAATCTGTAAGGTGCTGGACTGCCAGCCGGGGGATATCATGGAGTATATCCCTGATGAAGAATGATTTTTGCCCTGCCGCTCGGTGGGGCTTTTTATATGCCATGAAAACCATTCAGCGCATAAATTTTTCCCTGCCATTCTGCATGGCTGGGTCTGGCTCCACCATGTGCCGTTACCTGAACATAGCGAGCACCCATTTGTTGCATTCGCTCCAATTGCAGTTTAGCACAGGTTTGATTTACACCTGTAAGAACACATCTTCGGGCAGCGACTTCCAACGAGTCCGTGTGGCCGCTGGGATAGGTGACAGCAGGCAGGTCGTCTGCAAGGCTGTCCACGGCCTGTTTGACGGCGGTTTTGTAGTCAAAGGCACCTGTGGCCACCTTGCCCCAGGCGACATCCAGCGTGCGCTCAAAGGCCCCGGAGACGGTGTTGGCCGTTGTGGCCGTGAGGTTCCGCCATGTGCCGCAGGTCTGCCGATAGCCCGCATTAAGTAAGTTCTGAAGAGGAGCATTATCCTCAAGTGGGGGAGGTGTATTTTTATAGCTGTAGTAGATGCCATCTTCCCGCTCCATGGCTGCGGTGGCAGCCTCTTTGAGCAGCCTGCGGATGGTGGCTTCGCTCTTGCCGCTGTACTTTGCCAGCAGCTTGACCACGTTCTCCCGCACCGCCTCGGTCTGCTGGTAGCGCCACAACTGCCAGTCGGCCGTTTCGGTGAGGGTACCCATTTTGCCGATGCGCCGGGCGACATCCTGTAAGATCTCATCCTCGACCTGCTGCGCCAGCTGCACAAAGGCATCCGGCATGGCATCGAGGTAGCTCGGCGGCAGCATCAGGCACCTCCGAAGGTGAGCTGCTCATCGGTCTGGCTGTCAGCCTTGGCCTCTGCCGCCCACTGGTGGGCCTCGTCCTCGCTCAGACCATACCGGGCGGACAGATACCGGCAGCGGGGCACAAGCCCTGCCAGAGCGTCCTCCCGCAGCTGTGCGGTGCGCTCCTGCTCGCTGACAATGTAGCTGTCGTCCCAGTTGACCGAGATGCTGGTGTCCGGGTCCACATCTGCACCCAGCAGGTTCTTTGCCGCCCACAGGATGGCCCGCAGAATGCCGATCAGTGCCGTCTCAATGGGGATCTGGTTTTTGTTGGCGTTCTGCACAAGGTCCTGTCGGCTGCCGGTGTACTCGGTGGCGGTGGCCACCTTGCCCAGCTCAAAACTGTAGCGGTGGCAGCCAAGCCCGCACTTGAAGCTCATCATGTCCAGAGCGTCCTGCACGGCCCGGTGGTTGTCCTCGGTGCGCAGGTCGGGGTTGTACTCCCGCCATGCGGCCGGCTGGTCGATGCTGCCTTCCGGTGCGGGCAGCTCGTAGAAGATCTGGCGGTGAACGGCATCCGGCGGCACAGCGTGCTCCACACCGTCCTTGTCCACCCACTTTTTGCACATGGAGCGGTCATAGAAAATCTTCTTGCCGCCCAGGCGGAGGTCCTGCCGGTAGTTGTCAAAGGCGTAATCCGCCATCTGGGCTGCGTCCAGCGCCTCGGAAAAGACGCTCATACCCAGCCCCATGCCGCCGTCGATGTTTTTGGCGACAGCCGGGCTGAACAGGCTGAACCATGCCGGCGCGCCGGTGACCGTGATGTGCTCCACCATGCCCGGCGGGGTCTTGGCCTTGGCAAATTTCGGCGTGCCGGAAACATCGTCCATCACCTCGAACCATTCATTCGTGATGGTCCGTTCGCCGCCCTTGCAGGTGTGGGTCTGCAGATAGACGGCGGGCTTACCGCCCATCACGCACTCGGACACAAAGGCGGCCTCGGTCACCACGCCCCGCTCCACGCTGATGGGCAGGATGCAGCAGGCGGGGTCATAGTCCAGCTGAATGCGCCCCTGCGGCGAGGGCAGGGCGTTCCCGGCGGCATCCACCGTCAGGCCCTCCACGCTCAGCACGAACGCGCCGGTGCCGGACCAGTAAGCCTTTTCCACCAGCTGGTTCGCGTTGGGCCAGAAATGCAGCTGCCGCAAAAGTCCGCCGGTCTGCTGTTCATCGTTGCCCAGCAGATAGGCAGCGGTGACAGCGTCGCCGATCTGGAAGGTGGTCTTGTCGTTGAGCAGCAGGTTTGCCCAGTCCTCGCAGACATGTTTCGGCATCCGCAGGGAAGCCAGACGCCGGGAAATGACGCTGCCGTCCGGGGCGTCCTCCTTCTGGTCGTGGATGTCGGGAACATCGCCCTGCCACCACTGCCGCCACGTTTCAATGCGGCTGTAGTAGGACGGATCCAGCTGCAGATTCTTCGTTTTGTTCAGGTATTCGATAAAAGCAGTTACGTTCATCGTGCAGTCAGTCTCCTGTAGTCGCGCTCAATGGTGTATTCAAACGCATCCAGTGTGTCGATGTCGGTGGTGCCGTCGTCCAGACGCTCGTCCACGCCGGGGCGCTTCTGGCTCCACAGGGCGCTTGCAAGGGCGTCCCGCAGGGTGGCGGCCTCCGGCATATACCAAAAGCGCCCGCCGCCCATGAGAATGGACGTCAGGCGGATGCGGTCGATAATCTGAATTTTTGCGGAGTTATTCACCCGGTCGGCCAGCCAGTACAGTTTAGAGGCCCGCAGCCGGGTGCGGATGTGGTTGATCAGCGTCTGCTCGGCGCTGTCACAGAACATGTAATGGATCTCGCCGTACCGTGCGAACACGGCCAGGCAGAAGGTGAGCAATTGGTTGGCCAGGTAGTCGGCATCCTGGTTGCGGGGGTCCACCCGCTGGGATGCCAGCCCCACGACGCCGGAATAGTACGGCAAAATGCCCGTTGCCACAAAGGCGTGCTGTGAACCGTTGCCGCCGAAGTCCACCCCGATGTGCACCCGCCACGGCTTGCAGGGCTTGTCTGCGGGCCAGAGGAAGCGCTTGTCGTCGGCGGCGATGCTGTCCGCAAACGGGCGGTAGATGATGCCGCCTGCCGCTGCCCACTGGCCGAGAATAAACCGGTTGTAGTACACCGTGCCGGCATATTCTTTTTTCAGCTGCGCCACGAACTCCGGCGGCAGGGTGGGGTTGTCGTCGATGGTGTAGGCCTGACAGTAAATGTCAGCATCACTGTCGAGGAACCGCTTGAACCAGTGCTGGGGGTTATCCGGGTTGCAGGTGCCGTCAAAATGGCTGTGCGGGCAGGAAAGGCGGCTCTTGAGCATCTGAAAGACGCCCTCGTCCCAGGTGGTGATCTCGTCACCGTAGGCATACTCGAAGGCAGCGCCCTGAATGCGGGCAATATGCTTTTTGTTGTCAGCGCCCAGCACATACACCTTGCGGCCAAACAGCTGCACGACATTGCCGGCAGCCGAGGTGCGCACGACGCCCACCAGCTCCGCCCCCCAGAGGGCCCGCATGGGCTCCAGCACGTTGCGTTCCAGCGTGCCCAGGGTGTTGCCCAGCATGACCAGCAGGCCCTCGTCCCGGGCCGCGCAGATGCGCTTCGGGATGGTGACGGCGCAGTCTAGGTAGGTCTTGCCGGAGCGGGTGGCCCCGGTCTTGATGTTCCAGCGGTGGCTGCAGTTGCGCAGGAACTCCTGCTGGAACTCAGTCAATGGCACTGTCGATTCCTCCCAGCAGCTTGCGGGCATTTTCCAGCGTGTCGGCACCGGGATCCTCCTGCGGTGCTTCCTCGCCCAGCATCTTCAACAGCACCCCGGCGGCGCGGGCATCGCCGCGCTTGGCGGCTTCGGCCATGCCCATGACCACGCTCATCTGGTTGTCCACGTCCTCAGGCTCCACCTCGTCCCGTAGCAGGGCGTTCACCCGGCGGCGGTCGGTCTCCGGCAGGCTGAGGTAATAGTCGGCGGCTTCCTTCATGCTGCGTTTGCGGCGGCGTGCCTTGCCGGACGCAATGCCGCCCTGCTGGGCGATTTCTCTCTGTTCGCTCTCCGTTCGCTTGTTGAACGGGATAAGATTCTTCTCGTTGGACACGTCACCACCTCTCATGGTTCAGGTAAAACAAAAGCCGCCCCGGAGGACGGCGGGAATATCAAAAAAGGCCCGGCTGGTACATTCAGGCTGTTGGTCGGTAAATGTGTGTTCCCCTGTCGCAGCCGGGCAGCACAAAGCCCGCAGGGATGAAGGGAGTAAGTCTTTCCTGCGGGCTTCGGCATTTTAAATTTTAGCAGGGGTTGACAGTATTATCAAGTCCGGTTCGCTCCGGTTCAGTCCGGACTTTTGATATCCAGTCTTTTTATGGCCGCGCTGTGGCGCTGGAACATCTGGCTGCGGGAAATGCGGACGATGACCGCGATGTCCGGCCAGTCCTCCAGCAGGATATACCGCCGGAACAGGATCATGAAATCCACCTCATCGTCCAGCTGGCGGAACACCTCCATGATCTCGGCCCGGATGGCGTCGCACACGGCAGACTGTGCAGCGGCTTCCCGGCGGGCTTCGTCGATGCGCTCCACGCTGCGGGGCAGCGTCTGGCCGTCACCACCACCGCCCGGTGTCGGGGAGTAGCGCTGTGTGGTGTGCATGGCTTCCGCTTCCAGCGTAGCCAGCTCGTCCAGACGCAGCCGCTCGAACCGTTTGGCCGACCGGTACCGCCAGAGCCAGTCCTTTTTCTCTTCGTAGGTCAAACTCGTTTTCTCCTTTCTATGGAGGGTATGGAGGGTAGGAACCTATTTCCGAAAACTCCCTAGTAGGGAAACAAAAAAATAGAATATATAGGAAAGTCCCCGGAAAGGCTCCTTTGCTTCCATTCCCTCCATACTCAGTTCTTCAGGCGGGTCTGTTCGTACAGCGGCGGGCCCTGGGTGCTGCGGGCGGGCAGCTCTGCACCGCGGTTCAGCGCCATGCAGCGCAGGCCCTCCTCAGACAGGGCCATGCCCACATACTCGTTGTAGTACATGCCCTTGCGCACCTCGTAGTGCTTTTTGACCTCGATGCCGAATTGCTTGTTGGCCATGCGCCACTTCTCGTTGTTGTCGCTGCACCAGTTGAGATAGGTGCGGAACAGCACGCTGGCCTGCACGGTCTGGCCCTCGGCGGGCTCGGTGCAGTCGGCCAGAAAGGCGGCAATGCGGTCCTGATCCTGCTTGTAGGCGTCCACGGCCTTATCCACAGCAGCACAGGCGGGCAGACCGTGCTTTTTGCCGCCCTTGCTGAGGGCAAGCCACTTCTGCAGGCCGTCCAGCGCCCAGTTGAGGATGCCGGAGAGCTCCGCTTCCAGCTTCTGGGGCAGCAGCATGTCCTGTTTGTCCGGCGGGATGCACTGGGTGAACGGGATGAGCCGGATGCGCCGCCAGATGCCCACGTCGGTGCCATGGATGCGGGGCAGATGGTTGGTTGCCATGACCAGTTTGAACTCGGGCCGGAACTCAAATTCCTTGCCGTACTGGAAACGGGCCGTGATGGTGTTGCCGCCGGTCATCTGCTTGACCAGACCTTCGTCCAGCATGGCACCCTGATCTCCCTCCTCGATGGTGACAAGGCGGGCCCCTTTCAGGCGGGCCACGTCGCTGCGGGCGGCACCGGAGGAGCGGCTGCGGGCGCTGGTGATGGTCTCGGCCTGGGCGTTCATGCCATAATCGCCGAACAGCTTGGCCAGCGCCTCCAGGAATGTGGATTTGCCGTTGGAGCCGTCGCCGTAGAGAAAGAACATGCACTGCTCCCGGGTGGAGCCGGACAGGCAGTAGCCGGTCATCACCTGCAGGTATTCGGCCAGAGCCCTGTCCCCGCCGGTGACGGAATCCAGAAACGCCCGCCATGTGGGCGCTGCGGCGTCCGGGTCATAGATGACCTGCGCCAGACGGGTGATATACTTTTCCCGGTCATGGGGCAGCAGCTTGCGGCGGGCCAGATCCAGGATGCCGTTTTGCACGTTCAGCAGGCCCCGGTTCCGGTCGAACTGCTCCGGCAGCATGGGGATGCCGGGCAGGTGCTGGGCCTCCTTGAGAAAGGCCTCCTTGCCCCGGCTGGAGCGGCTTTTCTGGACGTGTCTGCGCTGGGCGGCGGCGTTGTCGGTATCACGGATGCCAAAGCAGGCCTTGTCCATCTGATCCAGCATCTCGTCTGCAAAGCGCTTGACGGTGGCCAGGTCGTCCCGCTGCCAGCGGGTGCCGTCCCACACCAGCCAGCACTTGTCTGTGGGGTTGTAGCGCAGGCGGTCGGCGTACCGGTCACGGAAGCGGCGGGCGTTGCCGGTGTCGTCCATGGAGTAGCTCTTGACGCCGGGGGCCGGCGCGCTGGCCGGGGCCTGCTCCCTGCCGACACCGGTGTATTTGGCATTGAGGGCCCGCAGGGCTTCGTCCTGATCCGCAAAGGCCGGGCCGCCGTCTGCTGTCTGCGGGGGCGGGGTGTACACCTCCTGACAGTCGGCCACGGCACGGTCCAGGGTAGCGTCGCCGTAGGTCTTGGCACCCCGGCGCTGGTCCCACTTGGGGCGCATGAGGCCGGAGGCACGGAACACCCGGTCCATGCGGGCCTTGTCAGCGGCGAACCAGAAGGCCAGCAGGTTGCAGAAGCTCAGATCCGCCTCGCTGTGGCTGGCGTAGTAGGCCTGCCAGCTGCCGGCATACAGGGCCGCAAAGCGCTCCCCGTCTTTGGCGCTGCAGGCAGTGTGCAGGATCTCCTCGTCGGAGCGGTCCACGGCCTGCCACACCACAGCCGGGGCGGGCGCGCCGGCGGGTTCGGGCTTGGCCAGATACTGCGCATGGACGGCGGCGCAGGCCTCGGTGCGCTCGGCAATGGCCTTTGCTTCCAGCACGTTGCCGGTCACGGTGAAATACCGGCCGCCGTCGTACATTTCCAGCCCGATGCTGCTCTTGCGGCAGGGGCCGGCGGGTTTTGTGCCGGTGAACAGGATATGCACGCCGGTGCCGCTGGGGCTGGCCTCGGTGTAGCTGTCCATCCGGGCAATGATCTGCACCGCCATATCGGAGAGGGCCCCGGTGGCCGGATCCCGGCAGTGGTCAATGTCGATGCCGCACAGCCCGTCTCCCAAAAGCACCCCGACACCGCGCAGGCCATAGCGGGTGACCGCGGCCTGTGCCGCTGCCAGCGTGCCCCAGGTGGAGGGCTCGTTGGGCATGGCGTTCTTGCCGGTGGCGGGGTTGATGGGAGTTTTGGCAGCATCGAAACAGACCCAGCGGCGCGCCTCTTTCAAGGGTTGCGGGAACTGTTCGAGCATGAGCACCTCCGGTTAAAAGGGCATGTCGCCGTCATCGTCGGCGGGGGTAAAGCCGTCCGCGTCGGCTGCCGGAGCGGATGCGCCCAGCACCTCGTGGATGTCGCCCATGCCCAGATATTTGTCTATATAGGTGCGGGTGTACTGGGGGTTCTGTTTGTCGGTCTGCACATTGATGGCGCAGCGGCGGCCCGTGAACTGCGGCAGAATCTGCTCCAGTTCGCTCAGGCGTTCGAGGGGCAGCTGGATGGTCTGCAAAAAGCCCTTGAAATAAGGCAGGCCGTTCTTGTGCAGGCCGTAGCTGGTAAAGGCGTAGCGGCCCTTGTACTCGCCCTCGGTCACAACAAAAGACACGCTCAGGGCCAGACCGCCGCCCGTGCGGGCCACGATCTTGGCCTCCTTGATCATGGCGTTGTAACGGCCCACCGGCACGCTGCCGGAGCCGGTGCTGGCACTGGCCGAGGCAAATTCGTCATCCAGTGCGGCAAGGGTGCTTGCATAGTTCAGTTCGCTCATAGTAGTTACTCCTTTTCTGTGATGTTCATCTTTTTATAAAGGCTCCGGCGCTGCTTGTACTGTGTCAGGAGCTGGGGCGTCTTTTCGTCCACGATGTCCAGCACCAGCGCCTCGGTCTTGCCGGGGGCCGGGCGCTGGATGCGGCCAATGCTCTGCTGCACGATCACCTTGTTGCGGGTGGGCGTTGCCAGCACCAGCCGGTCCAGCCGGGGGATGTCCAGTCCTTCCTTGGCCAGCTGGTAGGTGGCAAACAGGATGCGCGCCTGCCCGTTCTTCATGCGGGCAAGGGCCTGCTGGCGGTCAGCCTTTTTGGTGCTGCCGCAGACGAACTCTGCCGCAAGGCCCAGGTCCAGCGCGTACCGGTGCAGCCGTTCCAGCACGGCCAGCGAGGCGGCCAGCACCAGCCAGCTGGTGCCCTCGGTGACGGCACGGTCCAGCACCGTTTCCACCGTGTGCATCCGGGCCTCGTCCGCTGCCATGTGGTGCATCAGGCGCACATAGTCGATGGGGCTCTCGTTGGCCCGGGGCGTGTACACGAAGGCGGTGGGCACGGTCTCCACCCGGGGCGTGATGGTAATCTGTTCCAGCTGGCCGGGGTCGATGACCGCCACCCTTGGGCCCAGCACCTGAAAGATGGTCTCACTCAGGCCGTCACTGCGCTGGTCGCTGGCAGTCAGGCCGAACCGCCACCGGGCGGGCAGGCACCGCAGCACCGCGGCAAACATGCTGGCGGATTCCGGGTTGTTGACCACATGGTGGCACTCGTCCACGATCACCACGCCCACGGTGCGGGACAGCTCGTCCAGCTCCATGCGGTACAAACTCTGCACGGTGGCAATGGTGAGTTTGGTGCCCAGGCGCTTGCTCTTGCCGGAGATCACGGCCACTTCCCGGTCGTCCAGACCAAGGCGCAGCTGGGCACGCTCCTTGGCCTGCTGGGCCAGATCCAGCGTGTGGGTGATCCAGAGGGCTGGCCGCCCCAGCCGGGCGATGAGCGCCATGCCGATCTCGGTCTTGCCGGCCCCGCAGGGGGCCACCAGCACGCCCTGACACCATTTGCGGGCAAGGGCGGCGTCCACGGCCTGCTTCTGGTAGTCCCGCAGGGTAAAGCCGGCCTTTTCAAAGGCGCAGGGCTCGCCCCGCAGGGTCCTGTCTTTGGACACGGTGCCTGCCGGGCGCTGCCGCCAGACTTCCTCGGCCATGCCCCGGGGCAGCGTGAGGGCGTTGCCCTTGATCTCGTACAGCATGATGGTCCTGGGAATGTTCCAGGCCGGGCGGCCCAGCCGCAGGGCGTTCTCGTAGCGGGGGTTCGGCACGGTCAGCTCCCGGATCAGCTGGTGCAGCAGCGGGGTGGGCACATCGGAGAGGTGCAGCTCTCCATCTAGGGTGTAGATCACGGGTGCACCACCTCCAGCACGTTCAGCAGGTCTGTGGGCAGGCCCTCCAGCTTCACACTGCCGCGTTCGCCGCTCTCGATGGCGTCCCGGATGTAGTACCACGGGAAGAAGCAGTCCACGGCAGGGGCGTCCCGCCGCACGGCCACCACGGCAACGCCGCCGGCGTCCTCCTTGCGGGAGAGGTTCTCCACCTCGTTGGGGCGGAAGGCCGAAAAGGGCAGGTTCCCTTTGGCAATGTGCTTGCACTCAATGCCCCAGCTGCGGCCGTCGATGGTGGCCTCGATGTCGTAGGGCTGGCCGCCCCAGTCGGCGGGCCAGAGCCTTGCCCATGCCTGCGGGATGCCGCCCAGCACCGCCAGCAGATCGTCCTGCCAGCTTTTGCCCCGGGCGTTGCGGGCCTGCTGCAGCTGGTCCTTTTTCTGCCGGACACGGGCGTCACTGGGCTTCATGGGCGGCCTCCTTGTCCTTCTCGGCGGCACGGCGGGCCAGCTCGGCCTTTTTGGCGCAGGCGGCACACAGGCACTTGCCGTAGGTCTTGCGGGTGAACTCTGCCAGCTGGGCAAGGGTCATTTTGCCGGTGGCGGACACCAGATGCCCGCAGGCTTCGCAGCGCACCGGCTCTTTGCCCTCGTTGGCCCAGTCGGCCAGCTGCTTGCCCAGCTCCGGTGTGATGACCGCGTTCAGCCCGTCCAGGAAGGTCACGTCCTTGCTGGCGGTGGCAACGTGGTCACGGCCGATGTTCAGCATCAGGTCGAACTCATACTCCACATCGTCCCGCTGCACGGGGGCCATGCCCACCTTCACCGGCACCTGCTTGCCGCGGTCGTTCTCGGTGAGCACATAATCCTGCTTGACCCGCAGGGTGCAGATGGTGTGGCAGTTGACCGACAGCAGATAGTTGATGAAATCGTTCTGGATGCGGCCGGCCTCGTCCCAGGCGGTATAGCTGTTCTTGTTGGGCTGGGCGGCAATGCCGGCCTTGATCTCCAGCACACCGCCGGAGCTGTTCCAGGCATGGGACAGGCTGTCCACGATGACCACGCCCTCCGGCCCGACGGTGCGTACGGCGGCGTCCACAGCCTCCTTGTAGTGGGCCGGGGAGTACGGCGGAGTGAGCTCGATGTAATAAAAGGCCCCGATGCCCAGATCCGAACGGTTGGCGTACAGCTGGCCGCGCTTGTGCTCAGTATCAATGAGGCAGATCTTCTTGAAATCCCCGCCGGTCATGCCGGAGGCCAGCAGCAGGGCGCCCAGCGTTTTGCCGCCGCCGGACACGCCGGCCAGCGCAATGCGGAGCTTGGATTTTTCTCGGGTGGCGACAGTTACTTCTACCATGTCAATTCTCCTTTTCCGTGTGCCAGACGCGGCAGGCGGTTGCCGCCGTGCGGGCAATCTCGGGCACGTTGGTGATATCGTTCCAGATCCAGAACCATGCCTCGGTGTCCTCATCCGTCCAGCGGGCTAAAATCACGCCGGGGTCAAAGGCACCCAGGTTTGCCCCGCCGTCCACCACGGCAAAGGCGTCCAGATCAAAGGCGGCAGTCTCAAAGTTTCCCAGCTGCACCAGAAACTCGGTCTCGGTGCGCAGGGGCAGGGGCTTCATGCCCAGATTGTAGGTCAGGGCTGTGCAGTCTGCGATCGCAAGGTCCCGCTCTGCGGGTTCCAGGGGCTTGGGGTCAAAGCCCTTCACCACCCAGGCGGCATACCCGATGCGGGGCAGGTCGGCCAGCCAGGTGACGATCTGGCCGGTGACCTCGCCGGGGCACTTTTCCTTGGGGATCAGCAGGGCCCAGCCGGCACCGGACAGGAAAAAGCAGTCCCGGAGCTCCCGCTCGGTGCGGATGATCTTGATGCCGCCGCCCTTGTAGCTCTTTTTCATGAGCCGGATCAATGCTTTGTAATCGAATTTCATTCAAACAACGCCTCCCGTTCCGCGTCCTCTTCACTGCCGGCGGCAGTGGGGTTGATGGTGTTTTCTTCTTCCAGCGAGGACATGATCTCCCCGCAGACGGCATACAAAGGGGGGCCCATCTGGGCCAGCGAAGCGTCGGCGGCAACGGCGCTGCCAAACCAGTTCAGGTACATGGCCCGCACGCTGTCCGCAATGAACTGCGCCTGCTGGGCACAGGCCTGTGCCGGGGCAAGCAGCCCTTCGGCGTCCTCCTGATACTGCCGCAGCCGGGCCTGCGCTTCGGCGGCCTGCCGCCGGGCTTCCTGCACGGCGTTGCGGGACATTGCCTCCGCCTGCCGCTCCACCTCTTCCTTGTCCACAACACCGGTGATGGGCTGGTGCTTCAGGGCGTCTTGTGCATCCCGCAGGTCTTTCTTTACTGCTTCCAGCTCTTTGTTCTTCCGCTGGTTGGCGGCAGCAAGGTTGTTTACATCGGCAAGTGCGGCGTTGTACTTCTGTGAGGCACTCTCCCGCAGGTTCCAGGCTTCTTCCTCCCGGGCTTCGGCGGCATCGGCGCGCTCCTTTTCGGCAGCAATGGCCTTGTCCTTGGCCTTGATCTGGGCCAGCAGCTCCTGCACCCGCTGGCTGTCCCCGGCGGTAGCGGTGAGCTGCTCGGCGCAGCCAGAGCGGGCAATCAGATTCAGATCTTTGCGGGTCAGCTCCGGCAGGCATTTTAATTCGTCAACAGTTGACGATTTAAAAGCGTCGCCGTTCTGCACCATCTTTGTGGCGCTGCCATGGCTCAAACCCTTGCTCTCGTACCACTTTGTCCATGTACCGCCGCCATAGCGGCCAGCCTTGGCCGTCAGGGCGTGCACCCGGGCCAGATAGATGCAGGAGATGAGATACTCGTCCTGTGCGGCGCCATAGTGCAAATCGAACTGCTGGTCAGCCTCTGCAGCCTGCCCGGACAGGTCGCCCAGGGCGGAGAAATCAAAGGTGGGGGCGGCAAGAGAGTTCATCGGGAAGGAGGTTGGGGTTTTGTCTTGCGGGGCTGAATGGGCAGGTTTCGTCATCAAGGTCGTTCCAGTCGTCAAAGGCGCACCACCAGTCGCAGAAGAAGCGTCCGCATTCTCGGACGGGGCCGCAGAATCCATCGTCGTACATTCCAGTTTCTCCTTTGCCTGAGTTGCCTTTTTGATGTCGGCCAGAACCTTTTCCATTTCCTGCTGCGGGGTCATATCCTTGCGGCTGCCGCCCGAGTTGAAGAAATGTTCAAACAATGCTGCTTTAGCTGCAATGCCCTTTTTGTTTTGAGCACAGCACAGCGTGTACTGGTAGCGGCCATTGTGGCAGTAGTCTGTGGCTCGAATCTCGCCTCGAGAAAAGTACCCAGTCAACTCACCTGATGTAAAAGTTTTCTTGACCCAGGAACTGATCTGCTCCAAAAAATCAAAATCCAGACTGACGACAGAACAGGTGCATTTGTCCTTGGTGGAGCCGATAAACCTGGAATCATAAGCAAGCGTTTTGCTCATGCGACATTCATAACCTTTGGCCTTTTGCTCTAAGCTCTTGGCCTCCTCGTTCCACTCGTAATTGCCCCACGACAGGACATAAGGACAACCATAGCATTCATGGCCCGGGCCGTACCCTTCCAGACGATTGCCGGTGTTGTCGGCATTGCTGGATTTCTGCACCCGCCGCCCGCATTTGCAGATGTAGGTGCTCATACCCGCACCTCCGTGTCCTTCAGGCGGTCCAGCATCTCAGACTGCAGA
>ENA-ORTU01001088-ORTU01001088.1-human-gut-metagenome-genome-assembly--contig:-NODE-1088-length-28990-cov-7.437360_pt1 | contig 28990 bp, 13 predicted proteins | sample MGYA00241910_ERZ509184 | MGnify/ENA primary metagenome ERZ509184 (study PRJEB26280, sample SAMEA2338847) | human gut metagenome | biome: human gut; feature: human-associated habitat; material: faeces... | reverse complement strand
TGCTGGCTCAGACCGTTGCGAAGATGCTTGATGTACCTTTCGCAATCGCTGACTGCACTTCCCTTACAGAGGCAGGGTATGTTGGTGATGATGTTGAAACCATCTTAACAAAGCTCCTCCGTTCTGCTGACGGAAATGTTGAAAAGGCAGAGCGTGGAATCATCTTCCTGGATGAGATTGATAAAATTGCAAAATCCGGCGGAAGCTCCGGGGCTGCAAAAGACCCAGCAGGTGAAGGTGTCCAGCAGGCGCTTTTAAAACTGGTTGAAGGTACTATTGCTAACGTTCCGGTTAACGGTGGAAGACGCAATCCAAATGAAAAATATGTTCATGTCAATACAGAGAATATTTTATTTATCTGCGGCGGAGCTTTTCCTGGACTTGAAGAGATAATTAATAAAAGAACCGCAAAAGATACATCTATCGGTTTTGGTGCTAATGTAGATAAAGGAAAAGAAAAATCTATCAGTGAAGCATTAAGCCAGGTGGAAACAGACGACCTTGTGAAGTACGGATTAATCCCGGAGATTATCGGACGTCTGCCAGTCATCGTATCATTAAATGAGTTAGATGAGGAAGCAATGGTTAAGATTCTAACAGAGCCTAAAGACTGTATTGTTAATCAGTACAAGGAATTCTTTAAGTATGACGGAATCGAACTGGAGTTTACTCCTGATGCGTTAAAAGATATCGCAAAAGAAACTATTAAAAGAAAAACCGGAGCCAGAGGCCTGAGGGGTATATTAGAGGGAATTTTGAAAGATTCCATGTTTAATCTTCCTGACGAAGATGATGTTGAGAAATGCATTGTTGAGAAAGGGGGTAAAGTTAATGTTGTAAGAAAGCAGGCTGAAAAATCAGTCAGCTGAAAAAATAACAGGTTTTTCTAACCGTTAGAAAAACCTGTATTGTGCTATGCACGAGGAGATGATTTTATGGATTTAGAGCAATTTAGAAGAGCGTATATGCATATGGAAGGTGTAACAAATACGCCTGGAAACTTTGTAAAAAGAGGTAGCCGGCTTGTTGAAAGTGTTGTTAACATTCCAGGTGCCATTAAAAGAGACGTCGATGAGTCTAAGATGAACGCTAAAATTAAAAAAGACATACTTAACGATATCAGGGAAAATGGAGGTAAAAATTTTGACGCTGAGACATTTTCAGACCTGGTAAAAAGTGGGGCAGCAAGACCAAGCCATACAGGAGCTGCTATGGAGCAGCTTGGCCATTCTGCAGCCGCTATGGGAAAAAGTGCAAACGAATTAATGCAGACTTCTGCGGCAATCGCCGGTGGAAAAAGAAGCGACATGTATGATGGCCAGGACTTGGAAAAAGGCATGGGGTTTGCAATTGACGCTGAGCAGGCTATAAGAAAACCTTTAAGATTGTCAAATAAAGCATTAAAGAACGCGATTAATATAGGAATGATGACAGGGGCTACAATAAGAGCGTTCAGAGACCATGATATGAAAGAAAAAGTAAAAGATATCACAAAAACTAAAACTAAAGATATGGAAATGCCAGATATCGGAGGAGAAGACAGATAATATATCTTTCTGACCTAACCTAATGTCGAATATTGTTAAAAAATGTTTCACGTGAAACATTTTTGTCTAAAAAAAGACAATGTTTTGTTTTCTTATGGAATCCTGCATATTACATGTACAGAAATGCAGAAAAGAAAGGAGAAAAATATGCAGAAAATCTATACAGTCGAACAGCCGAAAATTCATTTGTCAGAGGTTATTGGATACGGCCCCGAAAATAAAATATATATCATTTCGAATGATATTTTCTTTGGTAATAAAGAAGAGCTGATAAGGTTTCTTGCCCGTGCACATAAACAGGTTGTAAATTGGAACGGCAAACCTATCCGTGGAGAGTTCAGAAATGAGTATATGGAGAACCAGGCGCTTAATGGTTTTTCAAGGAAAAGCCGTTATGAAAATGTGATAGATGAGTCTTTACATGTTACTGAGCCCAACATGGATTGGAAGGTAAACAAGTTTCTGTTCTGGCTTGATACGCCGGAACAGCCAAACATTGACGTCAGGATATTTAAGAAAGAGGTTGATACTGCGTTCTTGTTTATTCCAAAAAATATTAGCCATATTGAATGGAATTACAGCATTATGACTTCAATTAAGAGCCGCCAGGGCAGAGCCAATCATAAGTGTTATCCATGGCGCAGAGATTCAAAATATATCCATAGAGCACGTGCTGCTTATGGTATGGAAGCTGAGGAAGAATATAAGGAATTTGTCAAAGCCAAGGATAAGGAATTTAAAAGTGTATGGCCTGATGAAGACTTTGGAGGATACCACTCCACCGGTTGGAAAGATAACTCCGGAAACAGGTATCGCCATCAGTGGGAGGCAAGAGAGAGTAGAAGGTTTGAAAAAATAAAGAGAAAAAAAGACATTGCAATGTTCAGCGGAAAGAAACTTGCTGGACGAAGTGTCAGAAGAACAGAAGAGGAGCTTGATGCTGAGCTGGAAGAACTGAGAAAAGAATTCGGATGCTAAAAAATCTAACGGTTAGAAAATTTCTGACCGTTATTTTTTTGCAAAAAAAATATTGCAAAAAAAATCTGCAAAAATCCGTCTCCTTTTTATTTTTTTAAGCATATTGTATCTGACAACAAAAACAGACGGTTTTCTAACCGTTAGAAAAGCGGCTCGCAGCTTCGGGATACGAAGCATATCTCGCAGAAGAATTCTCTGCCGGCAGCCGTAAAGCGGCTGCTTTGCTGCTTAAGCATATTAGAAAAGGAGAAAAAGAATGAATAAAAATATTTTAAAAAAATACTATGAAATGCAGGGCAAGGTAATCCTCCCGGAACAGAAAGACAATAACAATGTTGAACTGGCAGCATCCGTTGCGGCTAATTTTGCATCAATCGGTTTCCCGATGACAACAGAGCAGACGAAACATCTGGCTAAAGCCGATAAGGATGATATCATTGCATTTTTTAAGACAAACTACGAAATGCTCTCTGACGTGCTTGGAGCTGGCAAGAAGCTTACTCCATTTTATCCTGACTTCCCTGAATGCTGCATGGAACGAAATTATGCAGAATATTTTCTTGACCAGATTATCTATGGTCTGTCAGGTCTTGAACTTGAACCGTCTGTTTATATGAAAGAGAAAAAGACTTATCCTTTTCTCGGTACACCTATGCATAGAATCCTGATTGAGGGCAGCAATGAAGACCTTGATGAAACTTTCCGTATGGCGGTCAAATCTGCCATCGCATACTCAAAAGAGCAGCGTGAATTCATTATGGAATATGTAAAAGAAAACCCTGGCAGCATTGATGCGTTGATTGAGAATGTATCAACAAAGAACAGGGAGAATGCTGTCGCATGCGCGATGATGGTGGAAGAACTGTCAGGCAATGCAATCCATACTGCCGCATTTATGAAACAGCCTGCTGACCTTTTAAGATATGCTGCGTTCAAGTCTCTTAGCAAGGACGGCTCTGCCCGTGACCCTTACGAAGCAATCCCTCTGCGTGATGACGCGAAGGCAATGCCATCATTTAAACTTGGCCGAAAAGACCGTGCTTTTGTGATGGACTGTCTGGCAGCAATGGACAAGGGTAGTGGGGAAAGACTGTCTAACCTGATGCATGGTCATGACAAAGAATGGGAAAAGCTGTTTAACGTTCTTCATATCACAGATAAGGCCTGGACAAAACCGAAATATGATAACGTTAAGCGTGCAATCATCATTATCCAGAGTGAAGAGAAGATTGACCGTCCGGCAAGACGTATTGAAGAGGCAATCAAAGCCGGTGATGTTGAAGCAGCCGTAAAAGAGGCTTCAAGAATGCCTGGTGATTTTATGCGTCGTTTTGATAAGCTGTACCGTATGGGAATTGAACAGGGAAAAGAAGACCTTGTTGTAAATGCTATGAAAGAAGTTGCTGCAAAAGCCGGTATCGCGACTGTGACCGGAACAATCGGAAATGTTGAGCAGCGTGACCATGACGACGAAAAACGTTACTTCAAAGGTAAAAACGGAAAGGTTGTTGAAACAACAGACAAGAACAGAAAAGCATTCACAAAAGAACAGATTAAAAATGTTGTTGATGCTGCAATGAACGGAATGTCTGAAAAGTTTGCCGGAAAAGACAGCATGGGTAAGGTCTATATGGCTGAAGGTGTAAATGACGTGAAAATCCCTGTTGATATCCGTGATAATTCCGGAGCGATTGGCAATATGACGTCTGGCTCCAAGATGCCGATTGATGACAGCTGGGAAAAGATGCGTTTCTTTGTTGGCTGGACTAACATCAACAACAAGACAGGATATCATGATGGAAGGGTCGATATTGACCTGACGGTTGCATTCTGCGATAAGAACATGGATATTGTTGGGTTCTGCGGATGGAATGGAAGCAAAAACGGAAACGGTTTTGTGTATTCCGGTGATGTGCAGGATGGCGGCCCGGCAAAAGGCAAAGGCCGCGGTGAGTTTATCGATGTGGATATTGATAAGCTGAAGGATGACGGTGTTATGTATCTTATCCCGCAGATTAACAGTTATACATGCCAGAAGTTTTCTGAGCAGCCTCATACCTGCTTTGGTGTTATGAAGAGGACATCTGACGATATGGGTGAGGTATTTGAGCCCGCAACTGTTGTAAACCGCTTTGTACTTGACAGCGAATGCACACAGGCTTCTCCTTATGTGATTGATATCGTCAACCGTGAAATCCTATGGATGAACGAGCAGGCAATGAACAATGTAGCATCAAGAGGACTGAATGGTGTTCTGAAACGTGTAGGCAGAACCTGCGATTCAAAAGGTATGTCCCTGTCCAGGCTGATTGAAGCTAATGTTATAGCAAATGGCGAATGGACAAAGAATCCGCAAAAGGCAGATATTATTTTTGTCAGAGATGCAGAGGAGATGTCTGATATCAAGTCTGAATTTGAATTAGATGGAAGCTATGACATGAAGTTTAAGCTTGGAAATAACATGGAGTATATTACCGGATATTTAATGCAGGAAGGAAAAAGAGAACCGGAAAAACTGACACCGGAAAGTATCAAGGTGTCAGTGGAAGTAATAGAAACGAAATGAGACTGAATATGCTGACCAGCCCTGTCCTAAATGGCCTGGGCTGGTCAAATAAAAAGGAGAGGGGGATAATGCGATTACAAAAAAAGAAATTTTTTCTAACGGTTATATTTTTTGCTTGTGGGATTGGAGCCGGGTGCTTTTGTGGCAGCCCGGCTTATGCTGCAGGAAATGATGAAAATTTGGTATACAACTTTAAGGATGCAAAAAAAGAAGGCACAGTCACCTTTACAAAAAAGTGGAAAGACAGAAAACTAAATGATAACAGGCCTATTCCAGATATTGAAATCAGTACGGCAAAACCAAGAAAAGATGTGAGAGGATATACGGTAACATTCCACAGTAATGGCTTAAAATTTGCTGACGGCTCCACCGAAAATGAAATGATATTTAACAGCTCAAAGGATATCGTAAGCGGACAGTACAAGATGCCTAAAGGTTCGTATGTCTTATGGTATACAGAACCTGAATGCATAAACCATATAAAAGTGTCGTCTAATGGTATCCCATCTGTCAAAATTGATAAAGATATTGACTTATATGCAAAGTCTGTTACCTTTGTTTTGAAACAAGGCCCGGATGTAAACAAACTGATTCCTGATGATGTCACATCAGTTATATTTACTGATGAAGAAATGCCTGATGGAGTATCAGTGATAGATATGGATGCTGACGGTGATGGCGGAGTTGTTGGGTGGATTGACAATCAGTGCTTGAAAATTTCCACTCAGGTCGACGGAATAAAAATTGCATTCAATACTTCAGCACAAGATATGTTCAACTTAAAGAAAAACTTGACAAATATACAATTCAATAATATTGATACAGCCAATATGACTTCAATGGCGTATATGTTCCATGGGTGTAAAAGTTTAACGAATACAGATTTATCAATGTTTGTAACAAAACAAGTTGAAGCAATGTCTGGCATGTTTGATGACTGCAATTCATTTACAGCTATTGATTTATCTTCGTTTGACACATCAAATGTTAAATATATGAGCTCTATGTTTCACAATTGTATAAACGTTACAGAAATAAACGTATCGAGCTTTAACACAGCAAAAGTAATAAATATGGGAGATATGTTTAATTATTGCAGCAAGCTTGAATCTCTTGATTTATCCAGCTTTGATACTTCAAATGTAACTATAATGGGCTACATGTTTTTTCATTGTCCCGCTTTAAAAAATCTTGATGTATCAAGCTTTAAGACATCAAAAGTAACAACGTTTGTCGGAATGTTTGCTGAAGATGAAAACCTGTTAAGTATTGATGTTTCAGGATTTGATACATCAAATACAGCGAATTTTGGAATGATGTTTTATCAATGTAAAAAATTGGCATCGTTGAATGTAAACAATTTTGTTACATCAAAAGTTACGGATATGAGTGAGATGTTCTCCGGCTGCAGCAGTCTTGCATCTATTGACGTCTCATCTTTTGATACGTTAAATGTAAAAGATATGAGTAACATGTTTAAGAGATGCGGTTTTGAAGCTATAGATGTATCTAATTTTAATACATCAAATGTGACAAACATGCAGCAGATGTTTTGTGGATGCCAAAAATTAAAATATCTTGATTTATCACATTTTGACACGTTAAATGTAAAAAATATGAATAGAATGTTTGAAGGATGCAGTTTTGAAGCTATAAATGTATCTAATTTTAACACGTCAAATGTGACAAACATGCAGCAGATGTTCTATGGATGCCAGAAATTAAAATCTCTTGATTTATCAAATTTTGACACTCATTGCGTAACAAATATTTGTAATATGTTCAATTTGTGTTGCGTGCTTACGTCATTAGATATTTCAAGCTTTGATACAACAAATGTAACAAACATGAACTGGACTTTTTCAAATCTGAATAAATTGAAGACGCTTTCCCTTGGCGAGAAGTTCGCATTTGTAGGCACTGAGTATGGCCTTGCTGGAACGTGGGCTAACTCTACCGGTGATGAATTCAACAGTATGGCTATGCCAAACAATGTGGCTGATACATATACAAGAGTGTCTTGATATACAAACCGCAGGAATTTTGAAAAATTTTTGCGGTTTTCTTCATATTAAATATAAAGCAGTAATGCTTATATGATATAGGAGGTAATAAAAAATGAAGCTAAAAAAAGTCGCTTCGCTTTTGCTGTCTGGCGTCATGTTGTTGTCGCAGCCGGCATATGCAGCAGGTGAAGTAAATGAAGTTGTAGAAACTGATGTTGCTGGTGAAGAAGAGAGCCTCAGAGAAGACACAAATACAGACAATATGGGTGAAATAAACGTATCAAACGAAACTGCAAATCAGGAAGCTCTTGACAGCACGTCAAGTGTTTTAAGCTGGAATGGAACGTTTTACCAAAATCAGAACGCTGAAATCAATGTCTCTTATGAAAGCGGAGATGATATTGGTGCTCTTGGAGCTCTTCCGCTTGACGACTTATCAAAAGAAGCAGAAACAGAAATCTGTAAAAAAATTGAATCGCAAATGATTAATGTAAGTGTGCGGGGAATTAAATGTTTCAGTTTAAATACTGAAAATAAAAGCCAGGCATCTTATAAAATAAATATTGTTATGCAGGATGCAAGCGATTTCAGAAATACAGAACTGTATCATATTGCTGAAAACGGAGAATCTGAAAAGCTTACTTATACAATTGAAAACACTGATGACGGCAGGCAGAGGATTGCGTTTGTATCGTCTGGAGGCCTTGGCGATTTTGCATTTGTGTCAATTTCAGATTTGTCTGATATAACCATGGAGGAACCTGGAGTGCCTGGTATTCCTGAAGCTGATGGCAGCACTTCCGAAACAGATGGTGATTCTGGTGATATGTCAAACTTAACAATAAGTGATAGTACTGAAGATACTTCTGAAAATGAAGATATAACCGTTAACGACAGTATAAATTCTGACGGGAGTGATTCTAATATGGTTGACAATCCAGACGACGCTGACAGCTCTGGCGATTTAACTGTTAACGATAGTGATAAAATGGCCATTGGCGAGACCGAAATCCAAGATAGCGAAAACAGTGACAGACAAAATGAAGATGTCATTGATTCTGCATCTGCAGAAAAAAGCACTGATACAACAGATAATAACACTCCTGGAGATTCTGTTGAACCTGTATCTATAGATAATTTTAAGGTTTTGTTTGTGAGTGGAGCTGACAATATTGACGGCCAGACTGTATGGAATCCATCCGACCCGGCGGCTGGTCATTCATTTATCTACCGCGCGGAGTACACAATGTCAGGAAAGTTTTCTACTGATGTTGGTGCCTTTAAAATAGAAGTTCCGTTACATATACTAAAAGACAAAGACGGAAACTGGGCAGATACGTTTCAATGCCCGTACAGACTGAGTTCTGAACTGTCAGAAAATGATGTTCCGGATTTTGTATATGATATTGATGAAGAAAACAACAAGGTAACAATCTATAATTATAAATCATATCCAACCGGAACTTCCGGCTATATAGAGTTTGCATACGAGACCACAAAAGAGACAACCGAATATACTGATATGTCAGTATCGGACAATGTTCCTGCGAAAGTATATGCAACAAATGAAAATTCTACTGTTACCGCTGATGCAACTGCAGACGGCGTTTGCATAGATACACATGCAACAATTGCATACACACAGAAAAAGAAACCTACATTATATAGAAGCTGGAATAAAGCATGGGGAGAAACACCGGCAGACGCGGGGAATTATTATTATCTTGTATGGCCAATCAAAACATATGTGAATAAAAACACATCATATTATTCATTTACATTAAATGATACATGCACAGATATGAAAAGCAGTGTGATTGGTTACAGGTTTTCAGGACAAAATTCGTTTTCAGATATAAATAGTATTGATAATGTAAAGACGTATGGTGACAGATATGATTATGTTTTGACCAGATATAGTAAAGCAGATGCTGATGCAATCTCAAAAGATGAGGGAAGGTTTTATATACATAATGATATTGAAGCAATAGTAAGCCCGTCAGACCATGTTGATGCTGATACAAATGCTACTTCATCGTATGACTGGTTTTATGAATCTCCAGTATATATATACGGAAAAGGAGATTTTTGGGCTGAAAAATATGGAATTTACGGAGGATACAATAAGGTTGAAAGCTCTGAGGATATATCGAATTATGTTCTTGGGGAATTTGAAGAAGGAGATATTGATACACTGCCAAATTTAAAATACTATGTTATTGGCGACGGCAGACCGTTAGCTTATACGATTGAAGATGGAGGTACCGGAGAGGTTGAAGATGCAATAAATGACATGTTCTGGAAAAAGAAAGTTGATTATAATATTACGGATGATGGCATAGCAATTGAAGGTACAGCCTTGAATGATAATGACTATGATGTTTCAAAGGCAGAGCTGAAAACATTGATTAAAGAAGCCGTTTTTGATGAAACGACCTATGAATTCAAAACATCAAAAAAGACGTTGGGATTTAATGAGGATGACAATATCTCTGTTTCTGTAAGAACCGCTGAAGGCTGGAATCAGGCTGCTGTTTATGATTTAAACAGTAAAGCGTATAAAGATATAAATGAAAAATACGTAAAATCTGCTAGCGGCAGGACACTGACATTTAATGCAGGTGTAAAAGCTTTGAAGTATTTATGTTCTCATGCATATTATTACACTGAACTTAATGTTTATCCTGAAATTTCATTATTTAGAACGGAGCATGTGCAGGAAATTCTTAAAAATAAGCCTACAAAAATAGCAGTGCAGAATAATGCAAAATTTCTCGTGTCGCAGGGCGACAATGTCATACTTGACAGGGATACACAGGCTTCAGACTATGTGCAGAAAGTAGAACGCGAATCTGAAATCAAAAAAGATATCGTAAAAACTGAAAACCTAAAAAAAGAATCACGGTTTGAAGTCACCTGGAATGTTAGCTTCCAGGAAAAATATGTGGACGATGATGGTATCCATTATATTTATCAGGACAGCGGAAAGTTTTATGACCTGCTCCCACTTGGAAGCAATTTTGCCCCATCATCTTTAACTGTTTCAGAATCCAGTGTAGTCTTAACTCGCGGTGAGTATGATTATTCATTGACAGAAAATTATAGAAATTCAGGAAGGACTTTGTTGACGATTTCAATCGCCATGCCAACCAAAAATCAATACTCTGTCAAGTATAACACCTCACATGATTACGATTCCGTTAATGATTATGGACGAAATCTTTTAAACTCAGTTGTGTATGAGTCTGGCAATAACAGAATTGGAAATGGCCGGCCTGATGATGGAGGTAATATATCTGATAAAAACATATTATCCGATATCAATCCTGATACGGATGAGAAAAAATTTGCATATGCAGAAGCAAGGTATGAAGTTAATTTCCCTGTTGCAGCGTCAACTGGATTAAAGAAGCAGGTAAAGAACTCTACGTCAAGCACTTACTCATATAATGAAGTAACGCACAAAAACGAAGATTACAGTTATAAAATAAGACTTACAAATGATTCCACGACCAAGGCGACAGATATCATATTCTTTGATTCACTTGAAAATTTCTATCAGGATGAAGACCAGACAGAACCCACAAAGGTATCTGACTGGAAAGGCAAATTCCAGGGGCTGAATCTTGCACAGTTTGTCTATAAGGGCGCGGCTCCTGTGATATATTATTCAAAAATTGAAAGCTTGAATCCTCAGAAACATAACGACTTGAAAGAAAAGACAAAAGATGGAGAGCCGGTATGGATTGAGGCTTCTAAATTTGAACGGCAGTTTGGCCTTGATAAAGTAAGAGCAATTGCTATTGACGCGACAAAATGTGAAGACGGTTCGGATTTTATACTTGATGAAAGTGAATCTGTTTCATTTATAATTTATATGCAGGCACCTGATGAAGATACGAGTGATAAGCAAGACCCGGTGGCATATAATAATATCTTTGTGAATAGGACTGCAATTAAGAAAATTGGCAATGAAATAGTAAGAATACCTCAATTTTATCATCAGGATTACACACAGGCACATTATAGAATTTCCGGTGACATGGATTTCATTAAGGTTGATGCGACAGATGCCTCAAATGTCATCCAGGGTATCACATATAAGTTAACAGGAATATCTGATTATGGTACAGCATATGATGAAGAACGTACGTCAAATAAATATGGAAAATTGTCGTTTAAAGAAATTGAAAAAGGCACTTATCAATTGAAAGAAACTTTATGTTCTGAAGACTGGCAGCTGAACAAAGAAACATACACCGTAAAGATAAACTCAAAAGGAGAAACAGCTATTGACGGTCTTAAGAACGAAGATGGGGTTTATATCCTTGAAGATGAACCGAGGAACCATGCAGACGTGATATTTCAAAAAATTGATAATGTGACAGGCAGCCAGGTTGAAGGAGCAGCGTTTAAGTTGTCCGGAGTGTCTGATTATGGCAATGAGTATACCTTATACGGCACTTCAAATAAAATTGGAAGAATTACATTTAAGAACATTGAGCTTGGAAAGTATGACCTAGTTGAGGTACATGCTCCGGATGGTTATATAAAAAACGGTCAAAAATATTCTGTAAATATAGATGAAAATAACAGGGCATACATATATGACAGTGATGGAAATGAAATTAATGCAAATTCTAACCGGCTCTATCAGATAGAAAACGAACCGTATCACAGTGTAAGGTTTTTGAAGAGCAGTACTTACGGTGAAAACATTTATCTTGAAGGAGCGGAATTTAATCTGTCAGGTATTTCTGATTATGGAACAAGCGTAAATATGAATGCTGTATCCGGCCGTGCAGAAGACGGAGGTCTTGTGGTCTTTGATGGCCTTGAGCCTGGAACATATACACTAAAAGAAACCAAAGCCCCAGCTGGACATTATATAGATGAAAAACTTTATGATGTCGTTGTAAATAAAAATGGAACGTTTACAATAGACGGTCTTGAGAAGGTACAGTTTGGAAACAAGGAGTAGATACAATGATGGGAAATAAAAAAGAACGGCGGGCGTCGGTCCGCTTGCTTAGCAAAATCTGCCTGCTGGCATTTCTGATAATCTTTATGCTTCCCTGCATAGTAAAAGCTGACGATGCAGTTTATTCTACTGTCGGAGGGACATGGGTTAAGGTTAATGATTCGGCCTGGACAATGGATAAAGACGGAGATGGAAAAACAGACGTGACGTTATTGAAAGAAGGTGATGAATGGAGGTATATCTTTAATGTTGCTGATGATTCATCGCTGTATTATGGCTGGGAAGTAAACCCGCCGGAAGGCTATGAAGTAGAAAACGGGTATGGGACAAAGCAGAACCCGGCAATCGGGATTCAGTATGCACGTACAGATAACATTGATATTGATGGAGTACAGAATGGCGATTACGAAGGCGGGATTGATACTACGAAAGTGTATACAGTGCCAGGGGCGTCAAAAATAGTAACATTAGGAAAGTATGACCTTACAGACGGTGACTTTTTGGTCATATGGAGCGGTAATCATCCAGAATATACGGCTGTAGATGATTATGAGAAGGGAACTGTGAAAAAAGGAAATGACAGCCCTATATCATCTTTTTCAGACAATACGATTACGATAGGTTTTCATTCTGAAAAAGATGGCAAAAAGGGTTATGGCTATTATATGAAAATAGTTGGCGATACCAATATAAATGGTCTTACCGCAACAAACGTTTCAACAGAAGAACCGACCATTGATACCGGTTTGCTAAGCATAAAAAAACAGGTTCTTGAAGCTGACGGAAGCCCGTCTACGGATGATAAGATATTTAAATTCAATATAGAACTTTCATCTGATGACGATAAAATTTCAGTAATGCTTGCTAATAAAAAAGAGTATGGTGATGTGACGATTGAGGGAGGAAAAGGCTCTTTTTATCTCTCAAATGGCGGCAGCGTTAATCTTGCAGGGATTCCGGCTGGTGTGAAATATCACATAACTGAAGATGCGGCTGATGGTTATGAATCAGTATTGACGAACGGAGATGGAATTATCCAAAAAAACATGAGAACGAGGGTAACATGTACCAATACAAAAAAGACTCAGCCTGAGTTAAAAAAACAGGCTTTAACTATAAAAAAAATAATCAAAAACGGTGACAATAAAGACAATTTCATTTTTCATGTTTCTTTTAGTAATTTAGAAAAAAATGCGAAATATAAATACAAAAAAGGAGATGCTGAAACAGCATTTGCATCTGATAAAGACGGCGCTGCAGATGTAACTTTTATGCTGGCGAATAATGAAAACGTAGTGTTTGAAAATATTCCGGAAAATACAAAATATCAGGTCACTGAAGATGCAAATAAATATTATGCTTCTTATGAAATAACTGATGCTGTTAAGACCGTACAACAGAAAAAGGCAAATGAACAGGCTGACCAGTCTTTGTCAACCGGTACAGAAATCGTTGACGCAGATGAAAATGCAGTTGTTACATTCATCAATACCGGAAAAGAGCCTGATGTGCCAGAAACAGAAAAACTTAAAATAAGGATTAAAAAAATCTGGAATGATAATGAGGATGCAGGGAATACAAGACCGGGAAGCATTACTGTTTATCTGATGCAGGATGAAAATATTATAAAAAATATTGAACTGAATGCTGATAATGAATGGGAAGCAGAGGTTGATGGGCTTGAAGTGCTTAAAGAAGACGGAAAGACAGAATACAAATACTCTGTAAATGAAGAAAATGTCAGCGGATATGACTCCAATGTTGTTGAGAGCGAAGAAACCGATGCGGCAGGAGATGGAGGTAAAGTCAAGGTATTTACAATCACAAACACGAAAACCGAGACCGGAAGCCTTAAGGTTTCAAAAACGGTTGAGGGGAATTGTGCTGACAGAAACAAAGCATTTAAATTTAAGGTTGAGCTGAAAAATGGTGGCAACCCCGTTTCAGGTGTTTATCCACTTGATGGCACTGCTGGAAGTAAAACCGGAACAATCGTATTTGACGAAAATGGCATGGCTTCATTTGAGCTGTCTGACGGAGAGTCAATTGTAATAACCGGGTTGCCGGTCGGAGCCGATTATACGGTTACAGAAAATGCTTATAAAGATTACAAACCTTCTGACAATGGAAAGTATAATGGAAAAATTGAGACAGGAAAGACCGGTGAGATTTCGGTTGTAAACACATATGATGAAAAGTATGACATATCTGTAAGCAAAACAGTGAAAGGAAATCAGGGCGATAAATCCAAAAACTTTGAATTTGTGCTGAAGCTGACAGGAAGTGATGGGCTGGTAGTGCCCGGCAGTGTTGATATTGAAAAGAATGGAAACTTTGAGACAATGAAAGTCGTTGACGGCGAAGTTAAATGTACATTATCACACGGAGAGAAAATTATATTCAAGAAACTGCCGGCTGGTGTCAAATATGAAGTGACTGAAACAGTAACAGACGGATACAAGATGACATGTGATAACAATTCTGGAGTGTTGAGGACAAATGCCAATATTGAATTTGTGAATACGAAGAATGTTGGAATTCCGACTGCGGCGATGACGAACACCGGAATTATAACTGCAATTGCTGTCTGCTGTGGTGGTGTAGTCATTGTAGCTATTGTGAGAGCAGTAAAGAAAAAGAAAAAATAATATAGTAGTAGCTAAAAGGAAAAAGAATATTTTCAAAAATGTTCTTTTTTCTTTTTTATTTGTCATATTAGATATAACGGTAAAAAAATTGCCGGATAATACAGGCAGAATCCTTGCCTGTAAAAACTTCAAATTGCATCGGATACAAGGTTTGTTGGATATCTATTCGAAGCCTTGCTCCGGATAGAAAACTCCTCCATTCCTTGTTCTCAGATAAACAATGCTGACGGCATAATACCGCAAGCATCTGAGAAAGCGGGCTTTACCCGTTATCGTTCGAGTGACCTTATTCGCAGGAAGCGAAAATATAATAAAAATAGGAGGAGAAACGATGAACAATTTGAAAAAAAGTATCATGTCTGTAGCGATGGCTGCAATTACCGCAGCATCACCTATACTGTCTTCATATGCGGCGTATGCAAGTGATATCACAGTAAACGATGATGGAACGGTAACGCAGATATCCACATCAACTGAAGGCAGCACGAGCAAAGCAGACGAAACCAAATTTTTATTCATTAAGATTAAAACGGCCGGTGGTAAGGTTGTGCTTAATGAAGGTGAAGACCAGGAACAGCGAATCCGCCTGGATAAAAAAACGGATGGCGTGGAGTATATAGATGTATATGATAAAAATGATGTACTTATCTCATCAGAGAGTACAAAAGATAATGGATATACATATGTATATGAAGCAAAAGCTGACGATGCGGTCAGTGTGAAAGCAAAGGCAGATGAAGGATATAAGGTCAAGTTATATGAATTGACTGACGATTCTTCCGGAGCCGAAATCGCTGAAGATGTGGGATTTGATGCAGGAAATAAAGTGGATAGCTTCAAATATCCGGTATTTATGGAGTATGACAAGACCGTAAAAATTGGATTTGAGAAGACAGAGTCCGCTGATGACATTGCAAAGGATTTAAGTGTCAACGATAAGACCGGAAAAGATAAGGCTGACGAGCAGAGCAAAGCTGAAGCTGATGTTGAAAGCGAAGATAAGACTAGTAAGAAGGACGAGGCTGAATCTAAAGAAACAGAGGATGCAAAGGCAGATGGCAGTGATGAAAAGCATGATGACGCTAATGTTGATGAGGCGTCAAATGATGAAGACTTGACTGTCGACACTGCTGGTGATGCTGATACTTCTGATACTGTTGGCGATGAATCCAAAGAAGAAAGCGAAGCGGTTAATAGCTCAGAAAATTCTGATACGGAAACCGAAGCTGAAAACAAAAACGAAGACCTTACTATTGATAGTAAAGAAGAGATAAATGCTGACGATGCGGAAGCTGATGCAGAAAATACAGATGCAGATTCTGTGAAAGGTGATGCGGATATAGCTAATGCAGATGCGGATGCTGAAGCGAAAGAGGAAGAAGAAAATGTAGAAGAAAGCGTGGAAGATTCAGACATTGAAGAACCTGATGTAAATGCTGATGAGACAACAAAGTCTGGAGAACATTTCACTGAAATTTCTACTGAAATTTCTTCCCTTGATGCAGATTTATTCTCTTCTGCAAGACTTGTCATTATGACAGGAGATGCAAACAATATCGTTGACGCCGAACATATTATCGCAAATTACGATAATATCTATCTGATGCAGTACTCAACAGTAGAGCAGGCAATGACAGCTTATCTGTATTACAATTACACTGCTTCAACAGGAGTAATTGATGCAGTAGAGCCGGATGCTCCATTGGAAGCTGCAGATGAAAAAACAGTAGAGGGAACAGCTCCGATTGATGAAACAAATGTCCAGGTAACAGCGGATGCGAATCCAATTAGTTCTATTGAGGAGACAAAACCTGCAGAAACAAAAGAAGCAACAAATGTAATTGCTCTAATTGATACCGGTGTATCAGAAAGTGCAAATGTTATTGACAGGGTATCTCTGATTGGTGACGAGCTGGAAGGCAATGGACACGGTGACAGAATGCTGCAGGCAATCGTCGGACAAAATGCTGATGCAAGCGTATTATCTATCAGAACAATGGGTAATGATGGACGTGGTACTGTATCAAGTATTATTGCCGGTATGGAGTATGCGTTACAGCAGAATGTTAAGATTATCAACTTATCACTTTCTGCAAAGACAAATCTTTCAAACAGTGTTCTAAAAGCTGAAATTGAAAAAGCAGTAAATGCTGGGGTAGAGGTTGTGGCTGCCGCTGGTAATGATAATGCAAATGTTAAGGATTATATGCCAGGAAGCGTTGAAGCCGCAACAGTAATTGGTGCTGCTGACGAAAATGGCGAAAGAATGATTGGTTCAAACTATGGCGATACAGTAGATTATAATGTTGTTGCTGGAACTACGTCCGAAGCTGCTGCTAAGTTTTCAGGATTCTTAACAACTGGTATAGATATCATGGGTGTTGTTAATACGGATGGTTTAATTTATCAGCCGGATTATGTAGCAGCTGAAACTACAGTAACACCGGAAGTGACAAAGGCGCCTGATGAAGATTTACCTGATGATGAAGAGGATGACGAGTGGACAATAGGTGATTATCCGTCTGCAAATTCTACAGTATCTAAGGAAGAAGATGTCTGGTATAAAGATACGGCATATGAGTTTGACAAATATAATCCGTATGGTGACGACGTAATAGTTAAATGCGAAACGGAAGGTAAAACTGCAAGTTTCAAAATCGGAGACACCGTTGAATTCCAATATAAATATGCCTTAAAGGAAAACCCTGAATATGCATGGGATTTATATTGTACGTTTAATTTTATTGACGATAGAGATTTAGTGACAACTAAGTCTGATAGCGTCGATAAAATTTTCCCTGATATTGTATGCCAGGAAAGAAACGAAGGATATAGAGGAGTTGTTCCAGAGCGTACAGGTGAAACCGTGACTGGAAAAACATTTAATATATTGGCAAATACAAAGAACTTTGAACTTGGCGGATTACTTCAGGACTATAATCCAGAAACATTTAAAATTAACAGTATTGACGAAAATGGATTTGATATTACAAAGCCTGGAGAATATAAGGTGACATTTGAAATGTCTTACTTTATGTATGCTAACTATACATGGTTTGTTGAAGACACAATCAATGTAATTGATGCAAGTTCACTGGAGCCTGGAGTATATCTTACTTCAAGTGAGCCAACTTTATTCTTTACAAATAATGATGGAATGAAGGGCTATGCTGAGTTTTCTAAAATTGATTTGTCCGATAACAGTTATAAAATATCATGCGTTGATGGAGAATTAAAGCTTGCAGTTACTAGTTCAGATGATACTGTTGACATAAATAGTTTTTGTACTATTGCTGATTCTGATGATAATACTAAGTTATTAACAATCAATAAAGCTGAAAATGATGTTCCTCTTATCATGTATGCTTCAAGAAGCGATTATGAATCCGGAAAGTTGTTTAATGGTGGTGGTTGGAAACAGCCTGGTATGACAGAAGGTCAGGTTGATAAAGTGAGTGACTTTGAAGAATATGAAGAAGCTGTATATAATGCAGACGTAACAGATGATGATTATATGAGTGTTGCTGGCGACTATGTCCTTAAAGGAACATTCAATACAACATGTAAAGGTCAGGTTGGTAGTCAAACAGGAAATAACCATTGGGGAAATGGCTCAACTAGTCCAGAATCAAACTGGGCTACAGCTTATTTAAAGCCATCAAGCACGACAGGTAGTTTTGCTGCATCCGCAAAAACAAGAAAACAGATTATTGAATTTGCTGCAAAATATGGAGCTAACTTAAAAGATTCTGATTTTGATGATGTTGGATTAAACTGCTCAACACCTGGATTATACGGATATACTCCATGGTCTATTGTTGATATTTCGTTAAAGGTTACGGTTTTGTTTAATGGCTCAAAATATCGAGTTGATATTACAGGAACATTAGACAAATCTCCTGGATATTATCAGACTTTCTGGGGCGCAGACTATATTACAACAGATGGAAAGATAACGCTCATTGTTAGAAAACGATTACTTAATGCAGAGCTTGCTGAATTTAGTGGACGTGTTGGCGAATTGTTAACTACATTCACATTTTATTCAGATAAAGCTTGTACTAAGAAAGTTGCCTCATTACGTATGAACGCAAAAGAGACGGACCCTGAGGACGGATATGTTTCATATAAGGGAGAAGCTTATGTTTTACCTGGTACGTATTATATGAAAGAAACATATCGAATTGCAGGAACAATGCAGAATAATGAGGTCTATGGACCAATCAAAGCTGTACTTGGTTCTAAGCCGATTGATGTTGGAAAATTATTTATTGGCAATAGTGAATATTCAACAATAGGTAAAACTGGATGGATTTATAATAAACCATTTATATTTACAGGCCAAATTTTAACTAAGCATAACGATAGCGGAGAAAAATTAGGCGGAGCTATATATAGAGTCCAGTATAGCGAATATGGAGAAAATCAATTTAAATCAAGGAGAACCTGGTATTTAAAAACAGATGAAGAAGGTGTTTTAAAATTTGACGAAGACCATTATCTTACTTCATGGAAAGACTCAAATGGAGCTATTCATAAGAGTGGAGCCCTTGTGCATCAGACTAATGGAAAATGTGCATTACCGATTGGTTTCATCAGAGTAAGAGAGATGGAAGCGCCAGAAGGTTATGGATTAGACCCTAAAGAGTATGAAGTACGAATTCAAGCTGAAGCAATGGATACCACACCGTGTTTCTTATCATACAACGGTAAAAAACAGGTACTTGATGTTACAGACCCATACGATGGCGGTCTTAAACTTGGTAAATTCTTATATGATTATGATAATTTCGCTGGAAAAACAGACCGAGATTACATCAAAACAGAATTTACAATTTATAAAACATTTAACGCAAATGAACCGGATAATATGAAAGCTGTTTCAAATCCAGTTAAGACTGTAAAGATAGAGGATACAACAAAGTCAGTAAAGAGTAAAACTCTTACGGTTGGAGGCCTTGAACCTGGAACATATTACCTGCTTGAGACAGGAAGATGTCCTGGTTCAGCACAGAACTTAAATATTTACAGTTTTGAAATCAAAGCAGGACAGAAAACTCCGACAGAAGAAATCAAAAATGTAAGAACGAACAAAACCGGAACAAAAGTTGGAAACCAGCCATTTAGATATATTGGTATGATTCTTGAAAAAGTAGATAAAGATGGTAAAAAATTACCATTAAAAGATGCTATTTTCAAAGTCGTATACTCACCATATGCAAAATCAGATTCAAGATATACGGAACAATATACATGGTTCTTAAAGACTGATGAAAAAGGTGAATTATTCTATGACAAAGCCCATTGGGTTGATGAATTTAACGGAATGAAGAGCGATGCTCCATTTATACTTGATAATGGTACATATGCAATTCCTTCTGGTACATTATATGTAACTGAGGTAAAAGCGCCAAGTGGATATGGTATAGATAAAAAAATTCATGAATTTCTGATGCCTGCTCAAAAGGACGAAAATGGTTATTATTCTATAAAAGAACTGACAGCGACACCGATTAAAGTTGTGGAACCTAAAGGCGAAAAAGAATGGAAAGCTCAAGTAAAATTAAAAAAAGTTGATGAAAATGGAAAAGGACTGAAAGGTGCTGTATTTGGTATTTATGACAATGAAAAGTGCACCGGAACTCCAATTGGGCAGTTAGAATCAGGAGATAATGGTGAATCAAATATTATACAAATTGATGATATACCATGGGATAATGAAACCTATACGGTATATTGTCAGGAAAAAGAAGCGCCTGCTAATTATGTAACAATTGATGATAAATTTAGCGTTACATTTAAGCGCTCAGATTATGAAGCTTTATATAAAGCAGATAAAAACACAAAGGGTAAGCTTGAGTACTTCGGTCCTAAAACCGGAATCCCTAACGATAAAGGCTGGACAGTACGAATGAACGCTAAAAAGGTCAATATGAATCAGGATGGACTTGCTGATGCTGAGTTCACAATTTATAAAATCGTCGGAAGTGATAAAAAAGAAGTTGGAAAAATCGTTTCTGGTGATGATGGTATGACAGACGAGTTAAGCGTAGGAATCGACAATAAAGAAACTACTGCAAAATTCTTATGTGTTGAAACAAAAGCACCAAACGGACATGCAATAAGTGAAGAAAGTAAAACTGGATACACTCTTGAGTTCCAAAAAACTACTTATGATGAGTTATATAAAGCAGATAAAGATACAAAAGGTGAATTAAAGACATTTGGCCCAACAACTGGTATTCCAAATCCTACCGTAACAATAACCCCACCGATAACACCGCCAATAACACCGCCAACAACAGGTACCGGATTAAATGTTATCAAGACATCAAAGGCCCCTGATGACGTGATGGAACTGAATAGTTACACGCTTGAAGGTGCTGTATTTAGGGTAACATCAAGCCGTGATGGTGACATGGGTACAATCACAACAGATGCATCAGGACATGCAGGACCTCTTACACTTCCTGATAACAGCACTAAGACTTGGGTTGACCCAGCTACAGACAAAGAAGGACATGTGACACGTCCAGGGTATTGGCAAATAAACGAGGTAATCACTACGTATTATATTACAGAAGAAACGCCTCCAAAGGGCCATTATAAGAATAACTCAACAAAATCAATCAGTGTAACAATGCCAAGAGATGCAAAACAGACCTTTGAAGTAACATTTGAAGATGTGCCGAAATTTAATAAGGCAAGCAGTTTTGATATTGAAAAACTTGGAGTGAAGGGCGAGCCGATTGAGGGCGTAGTTTTCAAAGTAGAATATTTCGACGGCGATGATGACAGCGATAATCCAGTAAGAACATGGCATATCAAGACAGATTCAAGTGGACATGCCAAACTTGACAACTCTTATCTTGATGCCAACAGGCAAAATGACCCATTTTACATGTATGAGGGAAATATAGTAATCCCGATTGGTGGATATCTAAAAGTAACTGAGGTCGCAGCCCCTGCTGAATATGTCCTTGATGACACACCTATGGGAGCAAAAACAGTAGAAGGCCAAGACATTAAATTTACTTATGCTAATGGTAATGCATGGTATAATGAGTTGCAAAGATGCCGTGTAGACTTACAGAAATATGAAGCAGATGGAACAACTCCAATTCCTGGTGTTGAATTTGAGATAGAATTTCTTGAAGCAGCCATTCAGCCAACGTCTAAGAAGCATCCGAACTTTAAACGACTTTTAAATGTAGGAGAGAAAACGGTACGACACACCGATGCAGATGGTAAAGTATTTTTTGACAATCTTGACCAGGGAACATATAAGATTACCGAAATCAAGACAAAAGACGGAAATGCATTACTTAAAGAGCCAATTGTATTTACATTACCGTTTAAGATGACTAACCAAGAGGCATCTGAATACGGAAATGTAGATTTTACAACTGCAAAAGAAGATGTTGGATATTCCGGCAAATGGTATTTCTATAATTGCAAATACGACATTACTAATAATGCGACATTCAAAATGCCGATGACAGGTGATGACGGTAAGTGGAAATACGGATTTATTGGCTTAGGAATGACAGCAGCTCTTGCTTCTGTATGGCTTGTTTATGAGACAAGAAATAAAAAATTCAGAAAGCGTAAACATAAAAAATAATCAATAAAAAGCAAAAGAGCAGCCTGCCCGCATTCGCGGGCAGGCTGCTCTATATTTTTGCGCTAGTTAATTGGTTCCCATATTGCTGATATTTTTGTGTTTATAGTGATGCCCATGCCAGGTATATTATCACCATACCATGACCATCCAACAAATTTATATCCATCTCGTGTTGGTTGAGGCATATCCTTAGAAAAGGTTACATGTGATTGATATGGAAATTGAGCAGAATAAACATTGCTTCCGTTAGGAAATATACCGCCATTAGCGTCAGCTGTTAAAGTGCATTTTTTATCAAGATTACCTTCTGAAAATTCTTGTGTCCAAAAGTATGTGCCGTAATCATTTTGGTAAATACCAACGCCTATATAATTCGCTGTATTAGTCAGCATTGCAACTCTATGACCGTCGCTATTCATCCATCCTTCAATTGCATCAGCTGGTGTTTCATATCCCATGGCAATGTTTTCACTGGCACTTCCTCCAACTCCAGCATCAGAAAGTGCTGTGCTTGAGCTTCGTCCATCTGGTCTTGTATGAGAGAATGAAATATTGATTTCTTTCGCTCTTATCATAGCTGCTCTTCCAAGTCCTTCATGGTATTGAAGCGGAGCAGAACCAACTTTTGCTCTTTCAATATTTGTCAGCCTGATAACTTCCTGAGCCATCTGATTAATCTCTGCTGCATCTGCTCTATGAACAGGATTCGGTGTTGGCGTTGCCGTTGGTTTTGGGGTTGCAGTCGGCTGCGGCTTTGTAGTTGGTTTTGGAGCTTCAGTCGGCTGCGGCTTTGTGGTCGGCTTTGGAGCCTCAGTCGGCTGCGGCTTAGCCGTCGGCTTTGGAGCCTCAGTTGGCTGTGGTTTTACTGTTGGCTCTGGCGTGTCTGTCTCTTCATTTGGAACATATACAGATGTTCCTTTTGTGTCGTATTTTCCATATACACCATTGCAATAGCTGCGAACAGTATATGCGTTGTTATATCCGCGATAAGGGCCTTCATCTGTGTAACTTAAACTTTTGGTAGTTCCGAGTCTAAGCCATTTGGTATTATCCTTTGTTCTGAAATATACAACGTAACTTGTTGCCCCTTTTGCCGGTTGCCATGAAATTGTTACTGTCGGGTCAACCTCATCATTGAAGGTTGCAGCCATTCCGGTTACCGTCTGTGGGATTGTATTCGCTGTTAAGCCTTTCTTATTATAGCTTCCAGATTTCTTCGCTTTCTTATTGTAAGCCTTTACGGTATAGGTGTATTTTTGGCCTACAACAATTGGATATTTGCTGGAAGAAGTGTGAGTATAACTGGATTTTTTACTGTCTAGCGTTTTCACTTTAATCCACTTACCACTTCCGGCTTTCTTATAATATACAATGTAATTTGTAGCCCCAGAAGTCTTTTTCCACTTGATATTAATCTTGTTATAATCAGTGGCTTTGATACTTGACAGCTTCACCGTTCCAGGTTTCTTGGCTGCCGCCTGCGTTCGCATCTGCAATGCCTGCGGGATACAGATGAGCGCTGCAATAATGAACGCGAACAGCGCGTATAAATATTTGCGTTTCTTATACATATATTTACCCTCCTTGAGTTTTATTTCTTATGTATTTATTATACTATATTTCTATATAGCATTCAAATGTATAAGCTATAAATAATATGCTGAATTTACGATGGAATAATTCGCAAAAAAAATTAAAAAATTTTCTCAAAAAAAATAACACATTCCAGAAAAAATCCTGCATATTATATTTGTCGACAGAGATGCAAGCCTGCTTCGGCCGGGTGGGGAGTGCGTCTTGCATGCAAAAAACATAAAATAACGATGGATATTCTGAGGAAAGATGTGAAGAGCATCTGAATAGGGAAACCTGGCCGCTTGCAGCCACCCGACAAAGGGGAGGATATTCTTCGAAAAAACATGACAGATTTGGCGGGCTTGGCGGCTCGCCGGCAATATTTGGCTGGACGGTACACAAAGTGAGATGTAAGCTTGTGCACACGATTTAAACAGCCTGAAAAACCAATGAAAAGAAAAGCAGCATGCCGGTTTAGTCCGGGGAATCATGCTGCTTTTTTTGCTGCGCCTAAATTTGCATATTATATATGCAAAAAAGAAAAAACAAAGGAGGGCGTCAATATGATGAACGAATATATTTCTGAAATGGTCGCGCAGGAGGATAAAAGTACAGCCGAACACTCCGGAAGAGTGGCGAAAATCGCAGACATCCTTGGAAGGGCTTTGAGTCTCAGTGAATCGGAGCTTCTGACGTTGGATGAAGCAGCAAAGCTTCACGATGTCGGAAAAATCAAAGTGGACGTTAAGATTCTGCAAAAGCCGGCGAGACTGACGGATGAAGAGTTTGCTGAAATCAAAAAGCATACGGTATACGGTTTCGCGATGATTAGTCCTGAGGATGACATGATTGCCGGTTTGATATTGTCACATCATGAGAGATGGGATGGCAGTGGATATCCGAATGGTCTTTCCGGATGTAATATTCCGTATCTTTCGAGAGTAATCGCGGTCGCTGATTCCATTGATGCGATGATGTCGGACAGATGCTATCGGAAAGCTCTGTCGTGGAATCAGTGTCTTGAAGAGCTTGATAAAAACCGAAGCAAGATGTATGACCCGAAAATCGTGGATGCGGCATTTATATGCCAGGCCATGATATTTAATGCTCTTTGTGCAGACTAGAAGCAGGCGAAAGCCTGCTTTTTCTTTTTTATGCCAGATTTGTCATATTGTATGTATAAAAAAATAAGGAGGTAAAAAGCTATGTCCAGAGCAGATATTTTTAAAAGAAAAGAACGTGAAGTAACAGCAGATTCTATCGTTAAAGACAGTGTCAATGCCGCTGATGCACTTAATAATATATATGGCAAAGGCAGGTCAAATAAAACTGTAAGTGAAAACAGAACACAAAAAGAATTTGAAAAAACAGACGAAGCTTTACGTGATGTTGAAACTGCAAAACAGCAGAAGGGCGGAGAAGAGCCTGAAGAACAGGTAAGAGAAATACCGCGATATGAAAACCGTGAAGTAAGACACCGTACTTCTAATGACAGGGCAACTGAAAGAGAGGCAGAAAGACGCAGAGACATTGAACGCCGAAGGGCTGAGGCTGCACGCCGGGCGTTAGAGCGTGACAGAATACGCAAAGAAGAGCGGCTGCGTGAAGAAAGGCTTGCAGACAGAAAAGAATATGCGATGATTCACGATATGACGGAGCAGGTTCTAGGTCAGACCTACAAGGTGCCGGGAACGAACATTAGTTATGACGATGCTGCCATCATGGCAAGAAATAATATCAGGGATTCAGCAGAGCTTACCGGTATCTCACTTGAAGATGACGGATTTGCAAATTCTGTTGAAGAAGTCCAGGCTATGATGAAAGGTTATGTATTTAATGGTGTTCCTGACATTGAGGAGGTTTATACCATTGCAAATGAAAGGAATTACGGTGCAGATGTTGTTGCTCAGGCTTATGTGAATGTCCTTAAAGAAGTTGACATCAATCAAAATATTCAGGCGTTAACAAGAATTGACGAAAAATTCTGTTTTGACCACCAGGCCTTTGAAACACAGTTTGATTATATAAGGGAACATGACGGCGCAGCAGACCATGTTTTAGATAAAGTTGAGATGGAGCTTGGAAGAGAAAGAGAATAAAAAAGATACAAAAAGAAGACCAATTAAGGTCTTCTTATACTATATCATTTCATAAACCGGATTTAGCTGAGGCGCTGTAAAACGCCACAGCCAATGATGCGGCCGGCATTATCGTGACGCAGGTCGACCGGGACAAGGGTCTCGGTCCTGCCCGGCACTGCATGTATCACGATGGTGGATTAAATTCTTACGATGAAACTCAGAGAGTGCTCAGGATGAAACCCAGAGAATGCTCAGTAATTCAATTGCTGAGATGAATCTGACAAACTGAATAAAAGTATTGCTTGCAATTTTTTAAGTCTTCACATTTGCATGTGAAGACTTTTTTGCTTTTTTAAAAATAATTCGCAAAAAATCGTCTCGTTTTTTATTTTTTCGGCATATTAAATATATAAGAAATCTACAGAAAGGAGATACACGATATGGCAAATTCCAACAGAAAGAAAACCCGCAAACTGCATGAAGCCAAACAGGCTAAGAAGGCTGAGGATACGAAAAAAGAGAAATCAGTCAGGAAGGCAAAGGCTGATATAGAAAAGCCGATAAAATATACAGTTACAGCAGAACAATTGGATGACGGAACCTTTAAGTTCAACGGCGGCAAAAGCGTATTTAATATCACCATGCAGAAGAATAAAGCATTAGAGCCTTACGGAAAATGCATACATAATTACGGTGTCCTTTTAGAACTGATTCCTGGCGATAAGCAGACTGCAATCAACCAGCAGATTGGGAATGCCAGGGTCGTGCATAATGATTACCTTTCCAAACGCATTGATTATTACAAAGAAAGCAAGGAGACCCTGACTGTCTCCAAATATAAAAAAGATTATCTCCCGGCATTAAAGGAAGAAAAGGAATATCTTAAGGATACGGATAAGTTTGTTTATGAAAACGCCTGCCGGAATGTAGATGACGCGTACAGCAGATTTTTTAAGGGGTTATCCGGATTTCCGAAGTATGCCTCCAAAACTAAACCGAACGGGAACAGTTTTACAACAAATTTCACGAACAACAACATTGAACTGAAAATGGTTGATGGAATTCCGCATGTCAAGCTTCCAAAAATCGGGTATGTCAGATTTATCCTTCCAAAAGGAAAGACGTTAGCTGATATCCAGCCGCACGGAGTATCAATCAAAGCGGCAACCGTAAGCAGGGAGCCAAATGGTTCATACCGTATCTCACTCAGAATGGAGAGTGTGATTGATAAACCTGTATTTCCAACCGTTATCAATGCCCGGGAGATAATCTCTGTTGACCTTGGGTTGAAAGAATTTGGCGTTTTTGGAAACCTGGAAGAGTCAATCCCCGTACCGAACCCGAGATGGATTCAGGTCCATGCAAAGAGATTGCGGAGATTTCAGCAGAGCCTTTCAAGAAAGCAGTATGACCATAAGACACATGCCGGTTCAAAGAACTGGGAGAAAGCCAGGACTAAGGTCGCCAAAGAGCAGCGTAAGATTGCCGACCAGAGAAGGGATTTCCATCATAAACTTTCAAGAGCGATTACAGATAACTGTGTTGCTTTCATATGCGAAGACCTTGCGGTTAAGAACATGATGCAGAACCGCCATCTGTCAAAGTCAATCGCATCTGTTGGCTGGTCTCAATTTTTAACAATGGTACAGTATAAAATGGAGCGCGATGGTAAACATTTCAGAAAAATCAGCAGATGGTATCCGTCATCACAGACATGCGGCTGCTGCGGGTATAAAAATACAGATGTTAAGGATTTGAGTATCCGGAAGTGGATATGCCCGAAGTGTGGAACCTGGCATGACCGTGATGTCAATGCTCAGCAAAACATATATAAACTCGGAGTAAAGATGCTCCAGGACGAAGGGATAAAAATTATCGACGGGCGGGAAAACCGCGTCCAATTTTAGTTGTCCGTCGGTCTTGAAATAATTGTACGCGTGCGTTGGAGTCGGAAACCCCGCCCGCGTCTGGTACACGCGAGCGTAGCTCGCGGTATCATCGGTCTCCCTGTAACAAACAAATCTTCAAACTGATTCTTCAGAAGTAACTATTAACCCAGCAACGGGTAAAACCGGCCACATGCAAACAAGCACTCCGGAAACGGAAGAAACCAGATGACAAAGCAGCGGTACCTCGGGGAAGCGTGGGAGCCGTGGTGAAAGTCCACTTTTAAAGCCTGCACCGCAGTAGGACTGTCAGCGTAAGGATGTCTGGCAGAGAGTCTGAGTAAGACACGGCCGGAAGGCAATGCATCGGACAGATGAAGCAGGAAAGACGACAGAATGGAAGGTGTAACCGGGTCGCAAGATTATCGATGGACTGGGCTCCCAGTCCACGTCTGGTACACGCGAGCATAGCTCGCTGTATCAAAAAAGCCTGACGGACTGTCGGAAGCCCGTGACTTCAGTCATGGGTTCTTCATGAGGTCTATACAATGACAAAAGATAATGATGCTGGCGTTATCGCACAGGCTTATGTGAATGTTGCAAAGGAATGTAATAATGGAGATATGCAGCGTCTTACAAAAATTGACGAAAGATTTGAATTTGACCATCCTTCTTTTGAACGTGCTTTTGACGGCATCAGGTCAAGAGATGCTGAAGCGGACAGAGTACTCGACTTTGTCGATATGCAGATGGGAAGAGAAAGGGAATAAGAACAGCAGACAGGACAATATGTGCTGTCTGTTTTTTTTGTGTAAAAAGCCAAGGCTGTCTTGATGACGAACCGAAAATTTTTCAAGTCTATCTGTCGTTTCTTGCCAATCACCAGATGACAAAACCCTTGTCAGATAAAAAACACAAAAATGTTATTTTTTTTAAATTATTTTTCATATTAAATACAATGACAAGTTCAGAGGCGAATCCTCGCATGTCCAGCTGAGCATGTTAAAAAAAATAAACGAAAAAGAATCGTAAAAATACACAATGTCAGATTCTCCACGCTTAAAAGCGGGAGCTTGCTTTGACGAGCGAAAGTAAGTC
>ENA-ORTU01001083-ORTU01001083.1-human-gut-metagenome-genome-assembly--contig:-NODE-1083-length-29112-cov-5.480297_pt1 | contig 29112 bp, 27 predicted proteins | sample MGYA00241910_ERZ509184 | MGnify/ENA primary metagenome ERZ509184 (study PRJEB26280, sample SAMEA2338847) | human gut metagenome | biome: human gut; feature: human-associated habitat; material: faeces... | reverse complement strand
AAGAAAAAAGTTGCTTCACTTTTTCGGTAAAAAGTTTGGCAACTTCGGGGAAATGCTCCCGTTCTAAAACGCTCACAGGTATTGCGCGTCCTGCCTGAAACACCTTTACCTTCTCGGTCTGCTCCTGTAAGCGCTGTAAGAACACGTCCATGATCTCAACATAGTTTTCGCTGCCGATGGCCTCTGAAAAATGCTCATTGCCCCAAAAGTCGTAATTCTGATAGCAAGTCATGTAGGTGGCATCCCCCGGATTATAGCCGATCAGCATTGTCGCGCCACCCATGCGAAAGGATTGCATGATCTCATAGTCACCGGCCATCTGCACATTCTCTCTGTCTGCCATATGGCTTCACCTTTCCTTACCCTTCGATAGTCTCTGCTTTGCTTCATGTTCCTTGTTCTGCTGGCACTCTTTTTGTTCCTGATACTCACCGCTTGCCCGCTCACAAAAATCCTCGATCATGGACGCACGGCCTACGCCGTAATGGCCCCAAAAGTAATTGGGCGGGCCGTCCCCGTCGTTCTTGCAGTTGCGCTGCCAGGTAGCAAACGGGGCAGGTGCTTTCGGGTGTTCACCCAAAACAAACTCAGAGTCTCCCACACGCACCCGCGCCGTGATCTTATAGTCTGCGTTGATGATCTCACCAATGACATAGCTGCCGCGTTCCAGCTCCACGGTGTAGCTGCCGTTCTGTGCCTGCTGTGCCTTCACCGGCATGGCGGGTACACCGCAGACCAAATCCGGCTGCATGACAAACTGTGACTTCGCGCTCATCAACTCTTGGGGAAGTGCCGATACCGGCAGATACATTTTTGCTTTCCCCAAGACCTCATACCGCAGCAGGAAATCATCCACCGGATAGTAGATGCTCATAACCGGGTCTTTGATATGGCCCTTTGCCATGATCGCGTTCACATATCTGGCGTTGTCCAAATACCACTGCGGGTCTGCTCCCGGCAGGTTCCAGCCGAACATGGAACCTGCGCTCATGGCGGCCTCCTGTATGTCAGAAATACCGCGCCGCCGATTATGCGCTTGGGCAATCTTTTGATTTTCCTCCCGATTTCCGGTATCCCACCCAGAGGCGTAGTAACCACGCACACCCTTTTTGAGAATGATAAGCTGTCCCGTAGAGGGTATGGTGAAAAGGCAGAAATCGGGCAATTCAGTTCTTCTCATCATGGGCCTCCTCATCGTCCCTGCTCCTGCTGCCTTCTCCGGTGCCAGCCCTCCAGCAGCTTAACGATGACCTCCTCCATCTGCTTGGGGGTATAGCTGGGCGGAAAGTATTTTTGCAGGCGGTCATTCCGCAGCGTTACCTTGCGCTCCAGCGGTTTTTCCTCCCGCATGATGAGGTCGATGATATTGTTCTCCAGCTTGCCCTCCGCGCTGATCTGCTTGAGTCGCTGAGCCTGATTCACGGACGGCGATACCTCATCCCGCTCCATGAGGAACTGGAGGTAGGTCTGTTCTTTTTCGGTCAGGTGGGAGATGTAGTCGGCTGCCGGAACGAATTTCAGTTTTCCCGTGTCCACCGCCTCCATCAGCGGCGGAATGAGGTTTGTCAGGCGGATATATCGCTGGATTTGCATCCGGCTTTCGTTCACTTGCTCCGCCAAAACCTCCACAGAAAACCTCCCTTGAAAATTCTGCCCAACTTGGGCAGAATTTTTTGAAGGCCGCCCTGCCTGCCGTTTCATAGCGTCCAGCTTCAGCTTGTACGCCTTGGCTTTCTCGCTGGGCAGCAGGTTTTCACGGTTTATGTTGTAATCCACCACCAGAATGTCCGCGTCCTCATCGCTGTAATTCCGCACGATGACCGGGCGGGTGTCCAGCCCCACCACATTGGCGCAGTAGACGCGCCGGTGGCCGGAGATGATCTCATACCCGCCCTCGCTGCGGGGCCGGACGATCAGCGGCTCGGCAATGCCGGTGCGCTCGATGCTGTCCATCAGCCGCACCAGATCAGCGCTGGGCCGGTCTACGGAGTAGGGCTGCCGCGCATAGGGGAACACCTGCTCCGCGGGAACGATCTGCACCCGCTCCTGCTGGTCGGCTTCCCGTTCCGCGTCTGTCTTGAACAGGTCATCGTACTTGACCAGTTCGATGCCGTTTAATTTGCGGGCCAAGCTGCAACACCTCCTTCGTCAGCGCGGCATACGCCTGCGCCGCTTTTCCGTCCGGATCATGCTCGTAAATGCTGGTTCCCGTGGCGCTGATCTCCGCCACGCGAATGGAGCGGGGTATCTCGCTGCTGAACACACGGCTGCCGTAGTTCCTGCGTAGCTGCTCACTGACTTCTTTGGCCAGCGTGGTACGGCTGTCCATCATGGTCAGCAGGATACCGTCCACCGTCAGGTGGGGATTGATCTGCCGCTTGACGCGGGCGATGGTTCGCATAAGCTGTTCAAGCCCCTTGGCGGCCAGATACTGCCCCTGCACCGGAATGATAACGCTGTCCGCCGCGGTCAGCGCGTTGATGGTCAGCATCCCCAGCGAAGGCATACAGTCGATGATGGCGTAGTCATAGGCCGGTGTCAGTGTGGACAGATACTGCCGCAGCACCGTTTCACGGCTCATGATGTTCACCAACGTCACCTCCAGCCCCGACAGCTCAATGTTGGCGGGGACAAGATCGACGCCGGACGCATGGTGCAGGATGCCCTCGCCGGGTGCGATGGGCTCCTCGTTGACGGTCTTGGTCATCAGGTCGGCCAGCGTAGGGGAAAGCTCGTCCGGCTGCCGCCAGCCCAGCATTTGGGTGAGATTGCCCTGAGCGTCGGCGTCCACCAGCAGGACTCTCTTCCCCTGCTGGGCAAGACCAACACCCAAACTGGCGGCTGTGGTGGTTTTTCCCACGCCGCCCTTCTGATTTGCCAGTGCGATGGTTTTCAAAAGCACACCTCCATTTCGTTCAACAAAAAAGAGCCTTCCGGCTCTTGCTCTGACAGTATTCCGTTCTACCCGCTCCCGCCGCTGAGATCATGGCCCACCATCAGGGCATAGTGGTTATCCATGGTCAGCGGCGCGTTATACAGCGCGGTCAGCAGATATTGCTTCACATGGCGCACCTCGGTGGTATTCTCGCTGATCCGATCCAGCACATACAGCAGATGTGCGCCGGTCAGCTTCAGTAACCTTGAACGGACTACCTCCGCTGGCAGTTCTTCTCCCGCCACGCGGATGGTGGCCTTTGTGGAACACACGGTATCCAGCATCAGTCCCACCAATTCGTCCAGCCGCCCACGGTCAACCTCGGTGTAGCTCACAAGATAGTTGTAGTCCACATTGGTCATGACCTGCGCTCGATATGTCTCCCGTCGTTCCATTCCGTTTTCCTGAGTAGGCTTACTCTCATGAGGGAATGAAGGGAAGGAGTTCATAACATCCGTATTTAATTCTTCTTTACTTTGTTCTTCTATATTTAATTGCACGGGATTTTCCTGTTCAGGTTTTCCCAAGACAGGTTTTACCTGTTCTGGAAAAGCCCGTTTAGGTGCGTCACTGGCACTTTCCGCCTGAACGGGATTTTCCCGTTTAGGTGGTTCCGGCTCCCTGGGCTGTTCCAGAATGGTATATTCGATGCCGCCCAGCGTACCGTCCGCGTGGCGCTCCCGCGCCCGCACGATGTACCCCGCGCCTTCCAGTTCCCGCACCGTGGCACAGATGCTGTCCACACCGTCCTTGCAGATGTAGGCCAATCCTTTTGTGGTGTAGTCCCAATCCTCCGGCAGCGACAGCATCAGGGACAGCAGCCCCTTTGCCTTCAGCGACAGGGACTTGTCCCGCAGATGGTGATTTGACATGACGGTGTAGTTCCGCGTTTTCTCCACCCTGAATACGGCCATGGGTTTGTCCTCCTTTCCTGTTGGTCTCCAAATAAGAAAACCGCCTGCTTTGCAGACGGTTTTCTATGTAAATGAGTGTTCCAGATCGTTATTTCGTTATTCGTTCTCAAATTGTATAAAATTGTCGATTTTTTAGAACTTATTGAACAAATTCCCTTAAAATCTTTGAGGTGAATACACACCGCAAGAGGTTGGCGTCAACCTGAAGGACGGCTACAACGGCGACCTGACCTCTCGTGAGGCCGGCAGCGTAGGCGGCCAGATGGTCAAGAAGATGATCGAGTCCTACGAGAAGAATCTGTAATCCCGCAGGAACGCATAAGAGCGCTTTGGAGCACATGCTCCAAAGCGCTCTTTTCCACGTTCTATATTCGCTCCACATTAATCAATGCAAACGTGATGGGATTTGTATGGAATTTTCTTTTTTACTCCGGCAATATTGCCTATTGGGGGAATACACCCATATGACAGTAAAAGCCCACGGCCCTTCGCAAACAAAAGGCCGTGGGCTTTACCATTCTTCAGCTGTGGCCGATGGGCTTATGCCTCCCGCTCCTTACCCTTCAGCTCGAAAGCTGCGGTGAGAAGCGCCACGGTCAGGGCGCCCAAAGCAGTGGAGCCTTTCTTCACAAAGTCGCTGTCTGTGGCAAGGTCAATGCCCGGGGCCGTCAGGGCCACGATGGCCTGGGCGCAGCTTTCGCTGTTCACAGTGCCCCAGCTGCCAAAGCCGTCGTCCGGGCGCTGCATGGCGGAAAAGGCCTCCAGGGTCTTATCCACAGCAGCCTTAACGGTATCGGAATCACTCCCAAGACGGCGCTTTTCCGTTGTGGATCAGAGCGAACACTTCACGGCGAAGCCGCCGCTGAAGAAATAGGTGTTCGTCCAAACCTTATTTGGTGTAGATAAGCGGGATTGATCCGCTGTCCAAAATTCAAATGCAAGAGATCAGCGGTTCGCCTATGTACTGCGCAAAATAAAAACACCGGGGGATTTCCCTCGGTGTTTTCACTTGGTGGAGATAAGCGGGATCGAACCGCTGACCTCTTGAATGCCATTCAAGCGCTCTCCCAGCTGAGCTATACCCCCAAGTCATATTTGCCCCGCAGCCCTCCGGCTGCCGACTTGTTTAGTATAGTATACTCTTGAGCATTTGTCAACACTTTTTTCACAAAACTTCGCTTTTTATTTTCGTACCTGCCCCAGCTGATAGAACGCCACGGCGCTGGCCGCCGCCACGTTCAGCGAGTCCACTCCGTGGGCCATAGGGATGCATACGGTATAGTCGCAGTTCTCAATGCTGCCATCCGCCAGGCCGTCCCCCTCGGTGCCCAAGGCAATAGCCAGCCGCTCCGCCGCCAACAGGCGCGGATCATCCAGCCGCAGGGAATCCTCCCGCAGGGCCATTGCCGCCGTTTGAAAGCCCAACTGATGCATTTTGCCCGTCCAGCTGCCATCTGGCAGATAGGTCCAGGGAATCTGAAACACCGTTCCCATGCTCACCCGGGTACAGCGCCGGTACAGCGGATCGCTGCACTCCGGCGTCAAGAGCACCGCGTCCATGCCCAACGCCGCCGCCGAGCGGAAGATCGCCCCCACATTGGTGGGGTTCATCACCCGCTCCAATACCGCCACACGCCGGGCGCCGGCACAAACCTCCTCTGCCTTCGGCAGCTCCCTGCGCTTCATGGCGCACAGCATCCCCCGGGTCAGATGAAAGCCCGTCATCTGCGCCAGCACAACCTCCTCCGCTGTGAAAACCGGCACTGGGCCGCAGCGCTCCAGCAGCTCCTTCCCCTGGCTCTCCACATGGCGGCGCTCCATCAGAAACGAAATGGGCTCGTAACCGGCCGCCAGCGCCCGGCCGATGACTTTGGGACTCTCGGCGATGAAGATCCCCTTCTCCGCACACTCCCAGTTAGCCAGCTGGTTTTCCCGAAGCCGGGCAAAAATATCCAGTTCCGGCGCAGAAAAATTCGTGATTTCCCGAATATCCGCCATGCCCTTCTCCTCCGTCAAAAATCGTTTCAGAAATTGATAACACCCAGATGCTCCAGTAGGATCTTCAGACCCATGAGGATCAGAATGATGCCTCCGGCCACCTCCGCCTTGCTCTTATATTTCAGGCCGAAGATATTGCCCACCTTCAAGCCCAAGACCGACAGGCAGAAGGTGGTGCAGCCGATGAGTCCCACGGCGCTGAAAATGTCCACATCCGGCAGCAGTGCAAAGGTAATGCCCACCGCCAGGGCGTCAATACTGGTGGCCACTGCCAGCATAAGCATGGCCTTGAAGCCGAAGGACACGTTCTCCGCCTGTCCCTCTCTCTCCTCATCCCGGGACAGGCCCTCCTTGAGCATGTTCCCGCCGATCAGGCACAGCAGCACAAAAGCCACCCAGTGGTCCACCGAGGTGATGTACTTTTCAAAGGTAGTGCCCAGCAGATACCCCACCATGGGCATCAGTGCCTGAAAGCCGCCGAACCAAAGGCCCACCGCCAGGTAGTGCTTCCACCTCAGCTTTTGCACGGACAAGCCCTTGCAGACAGCCACTGCGAAGGCGTCCATAGATAGGCCCACCGCAACGAGCAGCAACTCAATAAACCCCATTCTTCTCCCTCACCGTCGCGCCGGAGTGCACCTGCGCTCCGTTAGAATATTATTCGGGTATTATCCCATATCCGTGCCATTCTGTCAATCATTTTTCAGCAGTGTATTAGCAAAAGAGAGAGCCGCTCCTGCGGCTCTCTCCGATTTCATCTCATATTTCATCGCGCGAACAGTCTTCTTTCTCCCCACGCACCGAACACATCTTCATCCTCCAGATCCTCCTCCGGCTCTTCCTCCGGTTCCTTTTCCGGGTCCTTTGTCGGCTTTTCATTCGGTTTTTGCGCTGCGCCGCCGTGGACGGGGCAATCCCCCTCCGACAGCACCTGCAGCCGATAAGCGTCATCCGGCACCTTAATGTCAAATATCGTCTCACGTGCATAGTCCAAAACGGCCACCTGCATTACAGAGGATGCCGGACAGCTGGCGGTAGCAATATGCTTCCCGTCCTTGCAGTAGGACACCATCTTGTGCATGGTGCAGCTCTGGGTAGGTGCGGTATCCGCTGCCACCTGCACCGTCTTGACCCGGCTGCCCCGGAAATCTGCCGCGCAGGCCTCCGTAGCCAGCAGGCCGCTGTCGGCGCACACTGTTACATCCACCAGACCGTCGCAGCTGTGGAAGCCGGGGTCCTCCAACCCCTCATGAATCCGGCTCATGACTCTCTTGAACATAGCCGAGCATGGGTTGGTGTCGGAATACACCACCTCATTAGATTTATATCCACTCCAGGCCGCCGCGCAGTAGTAGGGCGTAAAGCCCGCGAAGTAGCGGTCTCTTGCATCATCGGTGGTACCGGTCTTGCCGCCGATGGACATACCGGAGAAGTACGCACCGCCGCCGGAGCCGCGGCGCACAACATCCTGCAGGATGCTGCGCATCAGGTAAGCCGTGGTCTTCTTCATGGCCACATGGGACTCCGTGTTATTATCGATAATAACATTGCCCTTGGAGTCCTCCACCCGCGAATAGGTCCTGGGGGTGGTGTAGATACCATCGTTTACAAAGGCGCTGTAGGCCGCAGCCATTTCCAGGGTAGTCACTCCGTTTTCAAATCCGCCCAGAGCCATGTTGCCCACCTGCTGAGAATCGGTCTCCGTCAGGGTGGTAAAGCCCAGCTTCTCGGTCATGAATTTATAAGAATTGTAGGTGCCGTACATCAGATTTGTCCGCACGGCGCAGGTATTCAGGGATTGCACAACGGCCTCGCGCATGCTGGTCAGACCGCTGTAAACCCTGGTGACGTTTCTAGGCCAGGCGCTGCCGTTAAGGTCAATGGGATAGTCGTCAATGATGGCGGCCGCCGTAATGGTGCCATTGTCCAGTGCCGGGGCATAGGTGCTGACAGGCTTGGCCGCCGAGCCGCAGGGCCGCACCTCCGTAGCCCAGTTCCAGGCCCGGTCCGCAGTCTTTACACCCGTGCCGCCCACCATGGCTACCACATCACCGGTATACGGATCCATCACCGTCATGGCGATTTGCAGGGGCTGATCGTAGGAGTCGGTCTGCTGCTGATACTCCGTGGTCTCAAACTCCTCCTCGGCGATCTTCTGGTACGCCAGGTTCTGGGTGGTGTAAATCTTATAGCCGCCGCTGTACACCATACCAACGGCCCTCTCATAGGCGCTGATGACCTTGCCCTCGCTGTCGGGCTTGCTGTCCTGCAGGTCATAGATCTCCACGAATTTCCTCGCCACATCCTCGATCACCTGGTCGGTGAAATAGGAGTTGTTGGCCTTTGTCACCTTTTCGCCGGTCTCCTCCTCGACGGTCGGTGCCACATAGCCCTCCACCTGTTGGCCAAGGCAGTTATAGCCGTTGGTAAAGACCACCTCCTCGTTGCAGGCGGCCTCATAGTCCTCCTTCTCCTTGATCATGCCCTGCTTATACATATTCTCCAGCACCATCAGCTGGCGGCTGCGGTTGTTCTCCAGGGTCCAATCGCTGATGAGAGGATCATAGCGGGAGGGATTGTTGGTAATGGCGATGAGGCTGGCGCACTCCGCCACGGACAGATCCTGAGCATCCTTGCCGAAATACATCCGGGACGCCGTCTGTGCACCGTAGCAGGACTCGCCGAAATACACCGTATTGAGATAGGTGTCGAGAATCACGTCCTTGTCGTACTGCTTTTCCAGCTGCAGCGCCCGGTAGATCTCCGTCACCTTGCGTTTGACGGTGGTCTCGTCGTTGCCGGTGATGTTCTTGATAAGCTGCTGGGTGATGGTAGACCCGCCCTGTACGCCGCTGCCGGTGATGGTGCTGAGCACAGCCCGGGCGGTGCCCTTCCAATCCACGCCCTTGTGCTTGTAAAAGCGCTTGTCCTCGATGGCCACCGCCGCATCCCGCAGGCTCTGAGGGATTTGGTCGCTTGTAAGGAGGATGCGGTTCTCGCCATCATACAGGGTCTGATACAGCTTGTATTCCTCCGTGTCGGAATCCTTGGCGTACATCTCGGTGGCCAGGGACATGTCATAGGCGGCCAAATCCACCTCCACCTTGTTCTTCATAGTGCGGTTAATGTACATGGAGAACAGAATGGAGAAAAAGATTATCGTCAGCAGCAGCACTGCAAAGATGGTCCCCACAATGAACCACGCCTTGCGCCGCCTGGTCTGTACCTCCCGGGGAGATCTCTTGGTATGGCCCTCTCCCTGGATCTTATGCAGCTGATTCTCAGCGGATTTTTTTATTTTTTCGGCGCTCTGCTTCAGCTCGTTTCCCAGGCGATGTTCGCTTCGCTTGTGTTGGCTCATAACGGGGCACCTTCCTTTCTTTCGGAATTTTTGTGTATTCTTTTAAATTCAAATCATTTTAATACCATCGATCAACAAGGGCAAACGATGGTAAAAATCCACTATAAATTTTATTTTACCATGGCTGTCAACCTGGAATAAAGAACTTTTTTGTTTAAAATATGCGATTATACTTGCAAATCACATAATTACAATTATTTTTTACACGTTAAATGTTTCTGATTTGCCATTTTTTGTCTGAAACCGTTCTTGCAATCCGGAGCAAAATACATTATAGTGTTTCCTATCATAAGCAAGGAGGTATTCCCCTATGAGCGACGAATTCGGCCCCAATTTCATCACCATTACCGACGAGGACGGCAACGACATCGAGCTGGAATATGTGGACGCCCTGGAGCATAACGGTGTGACCTATATGGCCTTTTTCCCCACAGCAGACACGGAGGAGGAAGCAGAGAGCGCCCAGGATTTTGGCCTGGTGATTCTAAAGTCCGTAATGGAAAACGGCGAGGAGCTGCTGGCCACCCCCGATACCGATGAGGAATTGAACGAGGTCTTCGACCTGTTCACTCAGCAGTTTTTGGAGGACGAGGAATAAATCTGGCATTCATTCCCCTGTCATTCCGAGGGAGCGCAGCGACCGTGGGAATCCGCTCTTTCGGCCCTGATCCGCTTCAAAATATTGGATTTTATCGATTTGGATGCGGATTGCCACAGCCTGTGTGCGCACCGGCTTCGCAATGACAGCTTTTCCCCGCCCCTGAAATTTCCTGACCATTCCGCCGAAAACCCCTTTCTTTTTCCCGGGGCATATGCTACAATAAGCTTGCCGGCGGCCTCTGGCCTCCGACCGATCCCGTCCGGTGGGCAGCAGTCTGTTTATCCTCACATTTTGTTATAGGGGATGTCGGATCAATATGTGAACTGCAGGCCTCCCGGCTGCCGTCTGCGGCTGGAAGTTGGAAGCAACGAAGCATGTTGGAGACAACCCACCTGCTGATTCGGTGCAGGTTATAACTTGGCTGCTGCCCCCTGGGCGGGATCTTTTTTGCAAGCCCTGCAGGGGCGGACGATTCTGTCCGCTCCTTTTTTATTTTTCATAGGTGCCGGCAGCTGCCCGCCGGCGGCGCCCTATCGATTCTTGCCCGCCGGCGTCACCGCCGTTACGCACAGTGCCATCACGGCAGGGCAAGCGGTCCCTGCCCTACACTACTTTTTCTCCCACTTTTCTTTTTTCTCTTGCAAAAGTAGTGCAAAGCCTATATAATGACAGGGAATGTTACTCCTATTTGCCCGAATGATATATCACCAAACGAGAGGAATGAACCATCCATGAGTGCATCCAGAGAAAAAAAGAACCGCCAGGTCTTCGCCGCCAGCGGTGCTGCAGACCCCAAGGCCGTCCGTGCCGCGGAGGAAAAGGCCAAGCAGCGCAAGTCTACGCTGCTCTATGGCGCCGTTGCCGTGGCTTTCGTAGTGGTAGCCGTTTTGGTCCTGCTGTGGAACTCCAATGTGATTCAGCGCGGCAAGACCGCCCTGACCATCGGGGACGAGAATTATTCCGCCGCTCAGGTGCAGTACAGCTACTACGCCGCTTATACCGAGGTCCGTTCCTCCAATTATTATAGCTATATGGGTATTGACACCAGTAAGAGCCTGGCCGGCCAGACCATGTCCGATACGGCCAAAGCCCTTTTGGGTGTCACCGATGAGGGCATCACCTGGGATAAGTACCTGCTTGACAAGGCGAAGTCTAACCTGGCGTCCAGCCAATCCCTGCTGGCCGCCGCCGAAAAGGACGGCTTCACCTGGACGGACGATATGCAGGCCGACTATGACGATCTTATCAAGACCTTCAAGGAGGCCGCCAAAAAGGCCGGTTACTCCTATAAGAATTATATCAAGGCCATGTACGGCACCTTGGTGACCCCGGGTGTTTTCGAGGAAATGGCCAAGAATTCCGTTCTGCTCTCTGCCTTCCAGAACAATCATCTCAATAGCCTGAACTATACCGATGAGCAGATCGAGCAGTATTACCAGGATAACCAATCCACCTTCAATGTTGCCGCCTATGACTATATCCGCTTCAGCGGCACCACCTCCGCCACCAAGGATGAAAACGGCAACACCGTAGACGCCACCCAGGAGCAGATGGACGCTGCCATTGCCGCCGCCAAGGACGGCGCTGATGCCGCTCTGTCCCGCTTCCAAAACGGCGAAAGTCTGGAGGCTATCGCCAAGGACTATGACATCGCCTCCTATTCCTCCGTCACCGACGGCGCCAACAAGGGCGACACTCTTTCCGCCTGGGCCTTTGACGCGGCACGCACCGCCGGAGAGACCGCCGTGCTGAACGATGGCACCAACTACTATGTGGTGCAGTTCCACAGCGTCGGCCGCCAGGAGTATAACACTGTAGACGTGCGCCACATCCTGATTCGGGTGGATAGCTCCACCCTGGATTCCAAGTCCGACTCCTATGAGCAGGACCTGGCCGACCTGAAGAGCCAGAAGAAGGCTGAGGCGGAAAAGGTCTATCAGGAGTGGAAGGACGGCGCCGCCACCGAGGCCTCCTTTGCGGAGCTGGCTGACAAGTATTCCGCCGATTCTCCCAAGGGCGGCCTGTATGAGCAGGTCTATAAGGGCCAGATGGTTACCGCCTTCAATGACTGGTGCTTTGATGCCGCCCGCAAGGCCGGCGATACCGACATCGTGGAAACCAGCTACGGCTATCACATCATATACTTTATAGGCCAGGATCTCCCCTATTGGCAGGTTCGCGTCACCAACACCATGAAAAACAACGCCATGAACACGTGGCTGGAATCCCTGCAGCAGGACTACACCATCACGGAAGGCTCCGGCATGAAGTATGTGGGCTGATTTTTCTCAATTTATTCCCGCAGCCCCAACAAGATTTTTTTGAAAGCTGAGCAGGCCGGCGATTTGCTTCGCCGGCCTGCTTTTTTGAGGTTTTACTATGCAAGATATTTTTCTGCGCACCCGCATGATCCTGGGCGATGCCGCCATGGAGTCCCTGGCGGGCAGCCATGTGGCGGTATTCGGTTTGGGCGGCGTGGGCAGCTATGCCGTGGAGGCTCTGGCTCGCTCCGGCGTAGGCCAGCTGACCCTTGTGGACCGGGATACCGTTAGTCCCTCCAATATCAACCGCCAGCTCTATGCCCTGCATTCCACCATCGGCCAGCCCAAGGTGGAGGCAGCCGCCCGGCGCTGCCTGGACATCAATCCCGCCCTCCGCATTCATACCATTTGCAAGACCTATGATGCCGAGCATCGAGAGGAATTTTTCGCCGCCCCATACGATTTTATCATCGATGCCATTGATTTAGTCTCCTGCAAGCTGGACCTGATCTCCCAAGCCCAAGGCCGGGGCATCCCCATCATCAGCGCCCTGGGCACCGGCAACAAGCTGGACCCCACCCGCCTGTGCATTTCGGACATTTCCAAGACCTCCGGCTGTCCCCTGGCCCGGGTCATGCGCCGGGAGCTGAAGGCCCGGGGCATCCGCCATCTGCCGGTGGTCTTCAGCCCTGAGGAGGCCGCCGAGATCCGCCAGCTGGATACCCCCGACCCCGGCCGCCGCAGCGTCCCGGCCAGTGTGGCCTGGGTACCATCCTGCGCAGGGCTCATGCTGGGTGGCTATGTGGTGCAGGAGCTGTGCAAAAAGGAGGTAGAACAATGATTTTATTAGGTGCGGCGGTCAATGGGGCCGCCATCGCAGCCGGTGGCTTTGTGGGCTTGTTTGCAGGCAGATTCCTGCCGGATCGGCTGCAAAAAACGCTGATGTGCGCTTTGGCCCTTGTGGTCATCGGCATTGCCGTTCCCGGCATTGATGACTCGCAAAAGCCCCTGGTCCCCATTCTCTCCATGGTGCTGGGGACCCTGCTGGGCGAGCTTTTGGACCTGGACAGTGCGGTGATCCGCCTGGGCGATTGGCTGCAGCGGAAAACCGGCGGCAAGGGGCGGTTCACCGACGGCTTTGTCAACGGTACCATGGTCTTTGCCGTGGGGGCCATGGCCATTATGGGTGCGCTGAACAGCGGCCTGCAGGGGGACCATACCATTCTTTTTTCCAAATCGGTCATCGACGGCATCTCTGCCCTGATCTTTGCCTCTACCTTGGGTGTGGGTGTACTCTGCTCCGCCGTGCCGGTATTTTTGTGGGAAGGGCTCATCGCCCTTTCGGCTTCCCTGCTCGCGCCCCTGCTGGGCACGGATGTCATTGCGGAGATCAACTCCATCGGCTCCCTGCTCCTTTTGGCCATCAGCCTGAATATGCTGGGCCTTACCAAGATCCGCTTGATGAACCTGGTGCCGGCCATGCTTTTCCCCATTCTGCTGTGCAGATTCTTATGAGATAATAAGGGTAGTCCCTCGGGGACTACCCTTATTTTTTTATTGGGAACTTTTCCCATACAACATATAGAGTATAACCCCCAGGCCGCAGCCGCCTGCCATATTACCCAGGGTCACAGGCCCCAGATTCCGCAAGAAGTCCAGCCATGTCACTTCCGCCCCACCGGAGAGAAGGATCCCCGCCGGGAGATAGAACATATTGGCAATGCTGTGCTCAAAGCCACACAGGACGAACAGAAAAATGGGCCCGTACAAAGAAATCACTTTGCCCCCGGCGGACCCTGCGCAAAAGGCCATCCACACCGCCAGGCACACCAGGAGGTTACACAGAACTCCCCGCAAAAAGGCCGCGCCGAAGGGTAAACTCGCCTTGGCGGCAGCTGTGGCAATGGCTGCGGGTGCGATGCTATCCAAAACACCGCATCGTACTACAATAAATGCTATCACAATGCTGCCTATCAGGTTCCCGCAGTATACTACGGCCCAGCTGCCCATGGTCCTGCCCCCGGTGATGTCTCCCCGCAGCAGCGGCAGAAGGAAAAGGCAGTTGCCCGTGAACAGCTCGCTCCCCGCCAAAATCACCATGGCCAGGCCCGCCGGAAAAATCGCGGCGGAGGCGATCTTTCCCGCCAGGGCGCCGCCTACGGACGCCGCCGTCCCCGCCAGGGCAATGAACATCCCCGCCAGAATCCCCAAAACCAGCAGCCGGGGAACGCTCTGCCTCGTTCTGTTTTTTGCGGCGGCGCAGTAATCCGCCGCTGCCTGTGTAAATGACTTCAGCATTCCGTCTCTCCGTTTCCGCAGCGGGAGCCGCTGCCGTTTTTTTCATTATAGCAAAGGAGCCATTCGGTTGCAATTCCCCATTTCTTGTGATAAAATTTTGACTATAAAAGCAAGGAGGATTGTCCTATGAAATATGGATTTATCGGCACCGGCTGCATGGGCGGCGCCCTGGCCACCGCCTGCGCCAAGGCCATCGGCCCGGAAGATATTCTGCTGTCCAACCGCAGCCCGGAAAAAGCCCAGGCTCTGGCGGAGAAGCTGGGTGCGATCCCGGCGGACAATGAGACCATCACCCGGGATTGTGATGTGATCTTTCTGGGTGTGAAGCCCCAGACTATGGCGCAGATGCTCCTGCCCCTGCAGCCTATTCTGACCGGGCGCAGGACGCCCTTCGTGCTGGTGTCCATGGCCGCAGGCGTGACCATAGAGGCTCTGCAGGACATGGCCGGCGGGCGCTATCCCGTAGTGCGCATCATGCCCAACACCGCCTGCGCCGTGGGGGCAGGCATGACCACCTACACCTGCTCAGCCGAGGTCACGGACCGGCAGCGGCAGACGGTACTGGACGCCTTAGCCGCCTCAGGACTCCTGGAGGAGATTGAGGAAGGGCTAATGGGTGCTGCCAGCGCCGTGGCCGGGTGCGGCGGGGCCTACGCCTGCCTGTTTCTGGAAGGGCTGGCGGATGGCGGCGTGCTGTGTGGCCTGCCCCGGAAAAAGGCCCAGCGCATGGCGGCCCAAATGCTCCTGGGCATGGCCACCCAAGCCCTGGAGAGCGGCGAACATACCGGGGCTTTGAAGGACGCCGTATGCTCTCCCGCCGGGTCCACTATCGCCGGCATCCGCAAGCTGGAGTCCATGTCCTTCCGCTCCGCCGCCATGGAGGCGGTCATCGCCGCTTGGGAGCGCGAAAGAGAAATGCAGCAGCAAAAATGATTGCACCAATAAACGGATGCCGCCTGCTAATGCAGGCGGCATCCGTTTATAATCATTTCAGCTGGCATAGATTTTGCCGATGAGCCAGTTCAGGGCCCCGGCAGGCAAAATTTTTGTCAGAAACACCGCCGCCTTATAGGCAAAGCCGATGGTATACAGCGGCTTATGGCCGGTCTTCAAGGCCACGCGGCCCACAAAGGCTCCGGCCTTGGCCGGATCCATGCCGGTCTGCTCGTCATGCTCCATACGCTTTACGGAGCGGCTGATACGGCCGGCATAAATTTCATCCCCCTCAGCCACCTTGCGGCGGGCAGCGGTAAAGCCGGTATGGATATCCCCGGGCATCACGGCGCAGACGGTGATGCCGAAGGGCCGCAGCTCATTGGCAAGGGCCATGGTATAGGAATTGATGGCGGCCTTGGAGGCGGAATAGTAGGTCTGGAACGGAATAGGCACCGGCGCCGCCACAGAGCTTAAATTCACGATACGACCGCCGCCCCGGCTGCGCATGGCGGCGATGACTGCCCGATTCATGCGCACCATGCCGAAGAAATTCACATTGAACTGACGCTCGGCCTCCTCCGTGTCCGTAAACTCCACGGCCCCGCTGATGCCGAAGCCTGCGTTATTCACCAGAATGTCAATTTGCCCGGCCTCCTGCAAAATTTGCTCCACAGCCCGGCGAACAGAGGCCTCGTCCGTCACATCGGCGCTGATATGGCGGAGACCCGCCACCCCCTCCGCCCGGCGGCTCAGCTCATACACCGTGCAGCCGTTTTTCGCCAGGTACAGGGCCGTTTCCTTACCGATGCCGGAGGTGCCGCCGGTGACCAATGCAATCTTACTCATGAACCAGCACCTCCGCCATAATATCCATAGCCTCGTCCAGCAGGGCCTCGGTATGGGTAGCCATGTAGCTGGTGCGCAGCAGGGCCTCCCCCTCCGGAGTAGCCGGGGGCAGGGTGGGATTCACATACACGCCCCGCTCGTAAATCTTTTTGGCTACATCCAGGGTGCGCATGGTCTCATAGGTATAGATGGGGATGATGGGTGTGGGGGCGTTGAGGGCAGACTCCCGAATTTTGAGGCCCCGGTCTGTGAAGCCCTTGCGGGCATAAAGACTCAGCTCCCGCAGCCGCTCCGGCAGCTCCGGATGCTGCTCCAGCTTGCGCAGGGCTGCCAGGGCTGTGGCGCAGTTGGCAGGAGGAATGGATGCGGAGAAGATAAACGGACGGGAGGCGTGGCGCACATACTCCGCCACCGCCCCGGAGGCCGCCATGTAGCCGCCCAGGGAGGCCAGGGACTTGGAGAAGGTGCCCATATACACATCCACCTGATCCTCCAGCCCAAAGAAGCTTGCGGTGCCGCGGCCGCCATCGCCCAGCACACCCAGGCCGTGGGCATCGTCCACCATGACGCGGGCGCCGTACTTCTTGGCCAGGGCGCAGATTTCCGGGAGCCTTGCAATGTCGCCGCCCATGGAGAACACGCCGTCGGTAACGATAAGGGTACCGTTCTGCTCCGGCACACGGGCAAGCTGCTTTTCCAAATCCTCCATATCGCTGTGGCGGTAGCGCAGCATCTTTCCGTAGCTCATCTGGCAGCCGGCATAGATGGAGGCGTGGTTCTCCCGGTCGCAGATCACATAGTCGTGCCGGCCCACCAGGGCACTGATGATACCCACGTTGGACTGAAAGCCTGTGCCAAAGGTGATGACCGCCTCCTTATGCAGGAACCGGGCCAGCTCCTCCTCCAGCTCCAGGTGCAGCTGGAGGGTGCCGTTGAGAAAACGGGAGCCGCTGCACCCGGTGCCGAACTGCTCCAGTGCCTTTATCCCGGCCTCCATGACCTGTGGGTCTGTGGTGAGGCCCAGGTAGTTATTGGAGCCCAGCATAATACGGCGCTTGCCTTCCATCATAACCTCTACATCCTGCCGGGATTGGAGGGCGTGAAAATAGGGATAAATGCCTTTTTCCTGCAGCTCATTAGCTAAGGAGGGCGCATAGCATTTTTCAAAAATATCCATATGGTTCTCCTTTTGGGGATTGTCTTGTTTTTATGTTAACCCATTATAAGGAATGCAGCGGGCATTTGTCAAACAAAATGTTATATTCGGCGAAAATGTGACAGTTTTTTCCTCTTTTATTCACGGAATATTTATATTTCCATGGTATTCTATGATATGCTGATAAAAATTCATTTGTAAAAATCTCGCAGCGATTGCCGCCTGCAGGCGGCAAAATGGGGATCATTTTTCACCGCGACATATGATGCGTGGGGAAAAAATTCCCCGCAGGCTGCCGGTGTGGAATTTTGCCGTTTACGGCAAAATCATGCCCGCAGCTGACAGCAAATCTTTTGGCAGAAAAAACCGCAGGTTTTTCCGCCCATTAAAAAGGAGACCGCTATGCCGCAGAAACCGTCCCTCACCCAAAAACAAAAAAAGATCGCCGCCGCCTGCACGCTGGCGGTATTTATCCTGCTTTCGGCGGCGGTGTGTTGGTTTGTGGGGCGGCCCATGATCCGATTTGCCAAGCAGCCGGAGCTGTTCCGTCAATGGGTGGACAGCCTGGGTCTATGGGGTATGATCGTCTATGTGGGTATGTGCATTTTGCAGGTGGTGGTGGCCATCATCCCCGGGGAGCCCCTGGAAATCTGCGGCGGGTATGCCTTCGGCGGTGTGTGGGGCAGCGTTTTATGTATGCTGGGACTATTTTTGGGCAGTGTCATTGTGTTTGCCCTGGTACGCAAGCTGGGTCAGCCTATGGCTGAGATCTTCTTCCCCCCGGAAAAGCTGGAAAAGCTGCATTTTCTCAAGCATTCTCCCAAGAGGGATTATCTGTTTTGGCTGATCTTCACCGTGCCGGGCACACCCAAGGATCTGCTGTGCTATTTCGCGGGGTTGACGGATATTAGGTGGGGTGTTTGGCTGCTGCTATGCTCCGTGGGCCGGCTGCCGTCGGTGCTGACATCCACCGTGGGCGGCAGCGCCTTGGGCGGCAGGAGCTACCTGTTTGCGGCCCTTGTCTTTGGCGGAACACTGCTTTTATCCCTGGTGGGGCTACTAATCTACCGCTGCGTATGCCGGCGCCATGAAAAAAACAACTATCCCGAGAAAAAGGCTGAAGATTGACGGTTGCACCGATGAAATGCATATGGTATAATAGTTGCAAGCGGCCATTATGTTTTTCATTTTTTGTCATTTTTCTTCCCGCCTTGGTGGGGCCTGAATAATGTGGCCGCAGTATACCATTCCGCTCTGCGGCATGATATACGACAGGTGATTTGCGGAACGGAATGGGTCACATCCCAGCGGTACCAAGCCGCCGTAGACGGATTATATGCCGCCGAGACCATTGGGGCAGCACTGCCCTGAGAAGGGCTCGGCATCAGGCATCCGGAGCCGGAATACTTTCCCCAAATCAGAAGGTCCTTGGCTCTTGGGGGATGCCGGCAGGACCGATAGGGAATAACTATGCCCCCAAAGGGGGATTTTTTTTGTCCCAGGGAGGTAAATATGAAAAAAAAGACGGTTTATAATATCATTATGTTGGTTGTCATCGCCGCCATCGCCGCAGTGGCCGTTCTTCTGGTCGGGCGGCACCTGGGCTGGTTTGACAAGGCCGCCCCGGAGGGTGAGGCCACGGCCATCAGTGCTACCGTGCGCAAGGGTCTGGCCAATCTGGAGCGCGGCGGCATCGCCTCGGAGCTCAAGGGGCAGACGCAGCTGCGCCAAGGCGATGTGATATCCGTGGCCAGCGGATATGTGGCTGTGGAAGCAGACACAGGCAGCCTGATGCTCTCCCAGGGAAGCCAGCTGGAGATCGTGTCAGCGACGGAGGCGCAGGTGCGCCTGGTAACGGGTGAGGCCTTCTGCCAGGTGGGAGACAAGCCTGTTAAGCTGCAGTACGGTGAACACAACGCCACACTGCAAAATACCGTGCTGGTGTGTACCGTACGCACGGGATCTGAAACCATATATGTGCTGGGCGGGGCTGTCAGCGACGGGGAGAACACCTTTACCGCCGGCAAAACCGGCTGCTATGTAGGCCAGGAGCTCTCCGTGCAGGATATGGATCTGCAGGCCCTGAGCTCCTTTGCCCTGGATTGCGTTTTGGGCTGCGGGGAGAGCATCTTCTGCTCGGCAGATGAGGTGCAGGCCGTATTGGACGGACGGAATGTACCGGCGGAGGTCATCCGGCCTGAAAATCCGGAGACCCCGGACACGACCGATACGCCCGATGTATCGGGCAAGCCGGACAAGCCCAATACCTCCGGCAAGCCCGGCAAACCGGATACGCCCAGCACCCCCAGTACGCCCAGCACCCCCAGTACGCCCCGCACCCCCAGCACTCCCGGCAAGCCCGACACACCCGATACTCCGGATACGCCCAACAAGCCTCAGCCGGCAGGGCCGACCTGTACCATTGAGATCCGCTGCGACACTATTTTAAACAATATGAAGGATCTGACGCCGGGATTGGACGTTTATGTGCCCGATAACGGCACCATTCTCGCTGCCACCACCGTTTCCTTTACCGCCGGAGAGACCGTTTTCGATGTGCTGAACCGGATCTGCAATGAGCGGAATATTCAGATTGAATACAGCTACACCCCCCTATACGGCAGCTACTACATTGAGGGCATTAACCACCTGTATGAATTTGATTGCGGACAGCAATCCGGTTGGATGTACAAGGTGAACGGCTGGTTCCCCAACTACGGCTGCTCCAGCTACAAGCTGGAGGGCGGCGAGACCATTGTGTGGGCCTACACCTGCAAGGGCCTGGGCACCGATATAGGCGCACCCAGTATGGGCTGAACTATACGGCACACATGAAAAGGAGGCTATGACCGTGCAGGACTATGATGTGCTTTCCCGCTGCCACCCGGCGGTGAATTTCCTGTTCTTTGCGGCGGCCATCGTGCTGACGGTGGTGCTGTTTCACCCGGCGTATCTGCTGGTCTCCCTTCTGTGCGGAGGGGCGTACTACGCCGTGCTGCGCCGGGCGCGCTGCGCTAAAACCCTTGGCTTCCTTCTTATAGCCATGGTGCTGGTGGCGGTGGTAAACCCGCTGTTCAACACCCTGGGTGAAACCACCCTCTTTACCCTGTTCGGCCGTCCCTACACCTGGCAAGCCCTGTGCTACGGCGGCTGCGCGGGGATGATGTTCGCAGCGGTGAGCCTGTGGTTCCTGTGCGGTGGCATCGTCATGACCTCTGACAAGTTTACAAGCCTGTTCGGCGCGGTGATTCCCGCCATTTCCCTGGTGCTGGTGATGGTGCTGCGGCTGATTCCCGCCTACTGGCGAAAGGGAAAGCAGATTGCCGGAGCCCGCAAGTGTATCGGGCGCAGCGGCGCCGGGTCACGAAGGGAGAAAATCCAGGGCGGCATGGACGTGCTTATGTCCCTGTCCGGCTGGGCCCTGGAGGGCAGCGTCATCACCGCCGACTCCATGCGTTGCCGGGGCTATGGAGCCCCGGGCAAGCGCACCAGCTTTCAGATTTACCGCTTTACCGGGCGAGACCGGTTTATCACCGGGCTGATACTGGCGGCCCTGGCCGCCGCCATCTATGCCGCCGCCGGCGGCAGCGCCCGGGCGGCGTTTATCCCGGCAATAGCCATTGCGAGGGTGGCCGGCTTCCGGCCTATTCTGGGCCTTGCGTCCTACGCCGCACTTTTACTGATCCCCACCTTTTATTCCATTCGGGAGGCTATACTATGGCACAGTTTGCGATCGAAAATCTGACCTTTTCCTACCCAACAGACCCGGAGCACCCCTCCCTGCAGGAGGTTTCCCTGCAAGTAGAGCAGGGGGAATACATCGCCCTGTGCGGCAAGTCCGGCAGCGGAAAAACCACTCTCCTGCGGCACCTGAAGACTGTCCTCACCCCCCACGGCAATCGCACGGGGTCTATCTTCTATGAGGGCGCGCCCTTGGACCAGGCGGACCTACGCAAGCAGTCGTCTGAAATCGGCTTCGTCATGCAGAATCCGGACAGTCAGATCGTCACGGACAAGGTGTGGCACGAGCTGGCCTTCGGCTTGGAGAGCCTGGGCTGCGACCAGAAAACCATGCGCCTGCGGGTGGCGGAAATGGCCAGCTATTTCGGCATTCAGAGCTGGTTTCACCGGGATGTGGCGGAGCTATCCGGCGGGCAGAAGCAGCTTTTAAACCTGGCCTCCATCATGGCTATGCAGCCAAGAGTGCTGATCCTGGACGAGCCCACCAGCCAGCTTGATCCCATCGCCGCCTCGGACTTTCTCAACACGGTGAAAAAAATCAACCGGGAGCTGGGCACCACGGTGCTCATCACCGAGCACCGGCTGGAGGACATCTTCCACGCCGCCGACCGCTGCGTGGTTATGGAAGACGGCCGCATTTTGGCCGACGATGATCCCAAAAAGGTGGGGCAGCTTCTCTACACCCAAAAGAGCGATATGTTCACCGCTATGCCTGCCCCGGTGCGCATTTTCTACGGTGCAGGCGAGCAGGGCGCCGCTTCTCCCCTGACGGTGCGGGAGGGCCGCAGCTGGCTGACGGAAAAGGCCGCCGGAAAAAAGCTGCGCGACACCCTGCCCCCCCAGCCGGAATTCCCGGAGGAGATCCGGGACCCGGCCCTGGAGGTAAAGGAAATTTGGTTCCGCTACGAAAAGGACAGCCCGGACATTCTCAAGGGCGTCAGCTTCCGGGTACCTAAGGGGACACTCTTTTCCATTGTAGGCGGCAACGGAACGGGTAAATCCACTACGCTCAAGGCCGTGTGCGGCATCTGCAGGCCCTACCGGGGCAAGGTACGCGTGGACGGCCAGGACACCGCCAAATGCAGGGATCTATTCCACGGGAAGCTTGCCATGCTGCCTCAGGACCCCCAGTGCCTGTTTGTGAAGAAAACCGTGCGGGAGGATCTGGAGGAAATGCTCCCCGCCTCCTGCCCGGATAAGGACCGGCGCATTGCGGATATGGCCCGGCTCTGCGACATTACGGCGCTTTTAGAGCACCATCCCTACGACCTGTCCGGCGGTGAGCAGCAGCGCTCCGCCCTGGCAAAGGTGCTGCTGACAGAGCCGAAGCTGCTGCTTTTGGATGAGCCCACCAAGGGTTTGGACAGCTTCTTTAAGCGCCAGCTGGCGGGACTCCTGCGCCGGCTGATGACAGAGGAGGGCGTGACCATCGTTATGGTGAGCCATGATGTGGAGTTCTGTGCGGAATACGCAGACAGCGTGTCCATGTTTTTTGACGGACAGCTGCTCACCACCAACACACCCCGGCGCTTCTTTGCCCAAAACAGCTTCTACACCACCGCAGCCAACCGCATGAGCCGGCACCTGTTCCCCCAGGCGGTGACGGCGGAGGATGTGGTGACACTGATGAAGGAGAATCAGCTGACATGAACACGAAAAAAACTACCTGGCGCTTTTGGCTGAGCCTTGTGATCCTGCTGGTGCTGGTGCCGCTGACGGTGCTGGTTTTCTCCCGCTTCGACCGGAAATACTACCTGGCGGGGCTGGCCATCATCGTGCTGACTACGGCAGCCTTCTTCCTGCATTTTGAGAGCCGGAAGCCCCAGGCCCGGGAGCTGGTGATCTTAGCGGTGCTATGCGCCCTGGCAGTGGCCAGCCGGGCCGCCTTTGCCGCTGTGCCTCACTTTAAGCCCATGCTGGCCATCGTTATGCTCACGGGCATCGCCTTCGGGCCGGAGGCAGGTTTTCTGTGCGGGGCCATCAGCGGCTTTGCCAGCAACTTTATTTTCGGCCAGGGGCCCTGGACCCCGTGGCAAATGTTTGCCTACGGCATCGGCGGACTGCTGGCGGGGCTGTTTGCCATGTGGGGTATTCTGAAAAAGGCCCCCAAGGGCTGGAAAGACGTCATCATTTTGGCTGTGTTCGGCTTTTTCGGCATTTTGCTGGTGGTGGGCCCACTGCTGGATACCTCCACCTTCTTTACCGTGGCCACCAGCTATGATGCCGCCTCGGTGCTGGCGGTTTACCTGGCAGGTGTGCCGGTAAACTGCGTACACGGCGCGGCAGTGGCCCTGACCATGCTGCTGTTCGGCAAGCCTCTGCTGGAGCGGCTGCAGCGCATTCAGATCAAGTACGGCATGATGGAGCCCTGACGCTATGGAATTTTCACGCTATCATCCGGCCATCAACTTTTTGTACTTCGCGGCGGTGCTGGCAGGCACCATCCTTTTCCGCCAACCGGTATACTTGGCTCTCAGCTATGTGTGTGCATTTTTATTCCTGCTGAAGCTCCGGGGCCTCCGGGCCCTGATACCGGGGCTGGGACTTTTGCCCTTTGCGCTGCTCTTTGCCCTGTGGTATGGGTCGTACCATCACTTCGGCATCAAGGTGTTGGGAATCAACTTTATCGGCAACCAGGTGACCCTGGAGTCCTTCCTCTGCGGCGGGACCTGGTCCATGGTGTGCGTGGCGGCGGTCCTATGGCTGGGCTGCATACACGATGTGTTCACCACCGATAAGATCGTGTATCTTTTAGGCCGGGTATCCCCGCACCTGAGCCTGTACTTATCCATCCTGCTGCGGATGGTACCTCGGCTGAACACACAGCGAAAGCGCATTGAGCTGGCCCAGCGGGGTATCGGCCGGGGCAAGGGGCAGGGAAACATCTTCCAGCGTATGCACAACACCCTGCGCCGGGGCAGTATCCTGCTCACCTGGCTCACGGAGGGCATTGTGACCACCTCGGATTCCATGCGCTGCCGAGGCTGCTCCCTACGGGGACGCACCGCCTACTCCCTGTACCGCTTTGATGGGCGGGACAGGGCCTTTGTTATCGGGCTGTGCGCACTGATGAGTGTGCTGCTGATGGCGGTGCTGCTGGATCAAACCATGATCCGCTTTAAGCCCCAGGTGGTGATGATGCCCATCACACCTATGTCTTTCCTGTTTTATACGGCCTGGGCGGCACTTTGCCTGCTGCCCCCGGCACTGGAGCTTATGGGGACATATAGGTTTCAGCATCTTCGGCAGACGGCCGGCTGATTTTTTCCCGGGATGGAATTGTTCTATTTCCGGATATGTGTTATAATATAGCATATTATTGAGTGGGAGGGTCTCGTCATGACAACAAAAGAACGGCAGAAAGCAATTTTGTCCTATCTGCGGGATGAAAGTACCCCCGTCAACGCAACTACCTTGGCAAAGCTGCTGGGCGTGAGCCGACAGATCATCGTTGGTGATGTGGCCCTGCTCCGTGCCGCCGGCACACATGTCGTGGCCACCTCCCGGGGCTATGTGATCCCGCCGGAGGAGGGCTCGGTGCGCCAGGTGGTATGTCAGCATACTCCCGGACAGACCCAGGAGGAGCTATACGTTATGGTGGACGGCGGCTGCACCGTTTTGGACGTGACGGTGGAGCACCCGGTCTACGGGGAGATTACAGCACCGCTGCAGCTTTCCAGCCGCCGCGAAGTGGACGAGTTTGTGCGAAAAATGCTGGATAATGCCGCCCAGCCCCTGAGCCTATTGACAGATGGTATCCATGCCCATCGGTTGTCCGTGCCGGATGAGGACGCCTTTCAGCGGGTGTGCGCTGCCCTGCGGCAAAAAGGAATGCTGCTGGAGGATTGACAAATCCCGCAATTAGGATATAATGGAGTAGTCAGGTGTCATGACACATGACTACTCCATTATATTTGAGGTGTATCATGCAAAAAGTATCCGCTTTCCTGCGGCGCAAGGACATTGTTTTCTCTCCCAAGCGTTACTTCATTGACGCCATGAGCGCCATGGCCCAGGGCCTGTTCTGCACGCTGCTGGTGGGCACCATTCTCAACACGCTGGGCACCCAGCTGCACATCGGATTTTTAACGGACATCATCGTCACTCTGGGCAAGGGCGACGGCGCGGTGACCTACACCATCGGCGGCCTATGCTCGGCTATGGTGGGCCCGGGTATGGCCGTGGCCATCGGACAAGCCCTGAATGCCCCGCCCATGGTGCTGTTTTCCCTGATTCCGGTAGGCTTTGCCACCAATGCCATGGGTGGGGCCGGCGGACCCTTGGCAGTGCTGTTTGTGGCCATCATCGCCTCTGAGATCGGCAAGGCCGTGAGCAAGGAGACAAAAATTGACATTCTGGTGACCCCCATTGTCACCATCCTCTGCGGTATCGGCGCTGCAGCCCTGATTGCCGCCCCCATCGGCACCGCCGCCAGTGCCGTGGGCAAGGCCATCATGTGGGCCACGGAGCTGCAGCCCTTCTTCATGGGCATTATCGTATCCGTGGTCATCGGCATCGCTCTGACGCTGCCCATCTCCTCTGCCGCTATCTGCGCCGCTTTGGGCCTAACGGGCCTGGCCGGCGGCGCCGCCGTGGCAGGCTGCTGCGCTCAGATGGTGGGCTTTGCCGTCATGAGCTTCCGGGAAAATCGCTGGGGCGGCCTGGCGGCCCAGGGCCTGGGCACCAGCATGCTGCAGATGGGCAACATCGTCCGCAATCCCAGAATCTGGATCCCGCCCACCTTGGCCTCCGCCATCACAGGCCCTGTTGCCACCTGCATCTTCCGCATGGAGATGAACGGCGCTGCGGTGTCCAGCGGCATGGGCACCTGCGGTCTGGTGGGGCAGATCGGCGTGTATACCGGATGGTTGGCGGACATAGAGGCCGGGACCAAGGCCGCCATCACCGCTATGGACTGGATCGGGCTGGTGCTGGTATGCTTCGTGCTGCCTGCCATCTTGAGCTGGCTCATTGCCCTGCCGCTGCGCAAGTGGGGCTGGATCGGAGAGGACGACTTAAAGCTGGATCTGTGAGGCTTCAAATTTAGTCACACAAAGGGAGACCGCCCGGAGGGGCGGTCTCTTTTTGCGCAAATGCCCCCGCGCCGCGCTCAGCGGGGCACATGGGCCCCGCCCTGCAAAATATTGCATATTCCCATAGGGTGGACAGGGGCGTCCGCCCCTACAAGGCTGTGCAGGAACGGGACATAGGGCGCGGATTGCCACGCCAGTGACGTCGGTCACTGGTTCGCAATGACAGGTGGGTACAAGGAGATCATGCGAATTTGGGCGGCGGGGTGTGGGCACCCCGCCCTACCAGAGAAGCAGAGAATAGCCCAGTTAGAATAGGCCAGCACAAGCACGGAGCGCATCGCAGATGTAGACGCAGAGGCCATGTGAAAGCAAGGCATGAAATTTGCTTATCTTGATTCGCGTGGCTGAAGGAGACCGGTACAGACAGCACTTCAGCCGCGGAAAGGATTTCAAAACCTTGGTTTTGACGGCGTTCTTTCCGCCCTTTCTTTCGCCGCAGAAAGAAAGGACGCCGCCGGAAGCATTTGACTCGGAATGCGGTGGGGCGGGCCGATGTAGGCATCGGCCCCTACGCACCAATCTTCCATCTTTTTGGTTTCCTCTTTTCTCCGCTCTCCCCGTCTATTGGCATCGTTAACGAGGAATTTTTGACAAAATGCGGCCGTTTTGGACACCCTGCTAATTTTTAAATATTTTTTAACAGAGGGGTTGACAAAAGAGGTTAAAGATATTAAACTATCGGCAGTTAAATGATTTTAACTGCTTTTCTTTTGAGAAGCAGTTAGAGCAATCAAACATTCGGGAGGGATGACAATGATGCCCTTGGCACTGGCTGATATGGGTTCGGAGAACATCATCCGGCACATTGGCGGCAGCCCGGAGGTGCGCAAGCACCTGGAGGATCTGGGCTTTGTGGCCGGCGGCACGGCAACCGTGGTGTCCGCCCTGGGCGGCAACCTCATTGTGAAGGTGAAGGAGGCCCGGGTAGCCATCAGCGAAGAAATGGCAAGAAAAATTATGATATAAGAAGGAGAAGGTACAATGAAAACACTGAAGGATGTTAAAATCGGCGATACCGCCAAGGTGGTAAAGCTCCACGGCGAAGGTCCCGTGAAGCGCCGCATTATGGACATGGGCATCACCAAGGGTGTGGAGGTCTATGTGCGCAAGGTGGCTCCCCTGGGCGACCCCATGGAGGTGACCGTGCGGGGCTACGAGCTGAGCCTGCGCAAAGCCGACACCGAGATGATCGAGGTGGAATGACCTCTGGCGGAAAATCTTTGATTTTACTGCCAAAAAGCCTGCAGCCTGAGGGGTATTTTTTCCACGCACATGTTGCGGCGAAAAATGATTTCAATTTTTTACCGAGGCTCTCAGGCTCCCATTAATTTTTTTAAGCACTGGTTAGTTTATACTAACCGAAAGGAGAGACACATGGATAAACAAATCAAGATCGCGTTGGCGGGCAACCCCAACTGCGGCAAAACCACCCTTTTCAACGCTCTCACCGGCTCCAACCAGTTTGTTGGTAACTGGCCCGGCGTTACGGTGGAGAAGAAGGAAGGCAAGCTGAAAAAACACGAAGATGTAGTTATCATGGACCTGCCGGGCATCTATTCTCTGTCCCCCTACACCCTGGAGGAGGTGGTAGCCCGTAACTACCTCATCAAGGAGCGCCCCGATGCCATCCTGAACATCATCGACGGCACCAACCTGGAGCGTAACCTCTATCTGACCACCCAGCTCACCGAGCTGGGCATCCCTGTGGTAGTGGCCATCAACATGATGGATGTGGTGAAGAAGAACGGCGACAGCATCAATACCCAGGAGCTGGCCCGGGAGCTGGGCTGCAAGGTGGTGGAGATCTCCGCTCTGAAGGGCGACGGCGTGATGCTGGCGGCCGAGGAGGCTGTCCGGGCCGCCAACGGCGGCAAGACCGTGCCCATGCACACCTTCTCCGGCCCCGTGGAGCACGCCATTGCCCACATTGAGGAGGCCGCCGTGCACAACATGCCTGAGGAGCAGCAGCGCTGGTACGCCATTAAGATCTTTGAGCGGGACGACAAGGTCCTCTCCCAGCTGAGCATCCCCGAGGACGTTATGTCCCACATTGAGGAGGACATCAAGGACGCCGAGAAGGAGCTGGACGATGACGCCGAGAGCATCATCACCGGTGAGCGTTACATCTACATTGCCGAGCTTATTAAGGGCTGCTATAAGAAAAAGAACACGGGCGCTCTGTCTGCATCCGACAAAATCGACAAAATCGTCACCAATCGCTGGCTGGGCCTGCCCATCTTCGCCGTGGTAATGTTCCTGGTATACTGGATCGCCATGGTGGGTGTGGGCGCACCTGCTACCGATTGGGCCAACGACGGCGTGTTCGGCGATGGCTGGCATCTGCTGGGCATCGGCTCCAAGGAGTATAACGAGGTCAATGACGAGTACACCGCTGCTGTGCAGGCTGTGGATGCTTTCCTGGGTCTGGACACCGAGGCCGAGGACTTTGACGCCGCTGCCGCCCTGGCCGAGATGAAGGCCTTTGTCCCTTCCTCCTCTACTGCCACCTTGGATGTGGAGGATGAGGAGACTCTGGCCATCAACACCATGACCGCTTATTACGATGCCCTGCCCGAGGGCGCCGACAAGCTGGACAACGTGGTACAGATGACCTATGTGGACGCCGTGGCCTACCTGGAAAAGAACGGCTTTGATGCGCCGGATCCCGCTGACTACGGCGTGTGGGTACCCGGCATCCCCGTGCTGGTGGGCGATGGTCTGGATGCTGCCAACGCGGCGCCCTGGCTCAGCGGGCTGATCAATGACGGTATTGTGGCCGGTGTCGGCGCCGTGCTGGGCTTCGTGCCTCAGATGCTGGTGCTGTTCCTGATGCTGGCCTTCCTGGAGGCCTGTGGCTACATGGCCCGTATCGCCTTCGTGCTGGATCGCGTGTTCCGCAAATTCGGTCTGTCCGGTAAGAGCTTCATCCCCATGCTCATCGGCGTGGGCTGCGGCGTGCCCGGCATCATGGC
>ENA-ORTU01001079-ORTU01001079.1-human-gut-metagenome-genome-assembly--contig:-NODE-1079-length-29170-cov-7.055538_pt1 | contig 29170 bp, 22 predicted proteins | sample MGYA00241910_ERZ509184 | MGnify/ENA primary metagenome ERZ509184 (study PRJEB26280, sample SAMEA2338847) | human gut metagenome | biome: human gut; feature: human-associated habitat; material: faeces... | reverse complement strand
CGCCCCAGCGGGGGCGAATCGAGTCGAATCCTCGAGAGTATACCCATATGGGGCCCTCGACCAATCTGCCGCACGAGCGTGGATTTTCGGACACACGAGCGTGGAAATTCGGACGCAAATTGAACGAGAGTGGATTTTCGGACACACGAGCGTGGAAATTCGGACGCAAATTGAACGAGAGTGGATTTTCGGACGGAAACAGCCCCAAAACGCCAAAAAACCGTCCGGAAATCCACTCTCGATTCCTGACCGTCCACTACTCATGCATTTCTCATTTCTCACTCATCTCTAATATGAGAGATAACTGAAAGACGAGAGATAAAAATGAGAGATAACTGAGCAGCAAGGAGACAAGCAATCATGGTATTGTCTCAATACCGATTGTTCTACCAGCAAGAACATGTTTAAATGAAACAGATGGCAGACATCTTATCTTCCATCTCTCGCTCATCTCTTATATGAGAGATAGCAGTAAGATGAGAGATAATTACGAGAGATAACTGAGAGATGAAGGAAATCTATTCGCGGCATTCTCCGCAGGACCGAGCGAAAGGACATGCAGATGAACGAAAGCGAGCTGGCCGGCCTGCTCGAGTCATTAAAGCGCATGGGCTCGGATGACCTTAGCGTCGAAGTGAAAGAGAGCGCTACGACGCTTTCCCGCGACGTATGGGAAACGGTCAGCGCTTTCGCAAATACTGCCGGCGGCATTATCGTGCTCGGCGTGAGCGAGCGCGCGGGCTTTGTCCCGGTTGAGAACTTTGAGACCGAGAAGGTGCTCAACCAATTCGTAGCGGGCATGGGTGATGCCGGCGGCCGCGGAAAACTGGCCAATCCGCCCAAATACACTATTGAGCGCGTGGAGCTTCGGGGCACCGTGGTTCTCGTTATCACGATTGAGGAGCTCGACCCGTCGAGCAAGCCCTGCTATGTAATAGAGCGCGGCGTCCAGGGCGGCAGCTACAAGCGCATCGATGACAAAGACGTGCCACTTTCATCGACCGAGGTTTTGGCGCTGTCGTCATACGAGCGGACGAGCCCCAGTGATCGCGATGCGGTGCCCGGCGCGGTCGCAGGCGATCTTGACGAGGCCCTGGTCGACCGCACGATAGAGCGTGCTTTCTCGCTGACACCCCGGGCAATGCGCGGCGCGCCGGACAAGAAAACGAAGCTGGAGCGCCTGAATTTCCTCGACTCCCAGGGCAATGTTACTAAGGCCGGGCTCCTGGCTGCGGGTGCCTATCCTCAGCAGTTCTATCCTAAGCTCTTTATCGATGTGGCGGTCTATGCCGGAACGCAGAAGGGCGCGGCGGGGTCGTTGAGGTTCATGGACCGTACGATATGCGAGGGAACGTTGGGCGAAATGATCTCGGATGCCGTCGCGGCAGTCGCCAAGAATTTGCGACGAACCTCGATGATCAAAGGCGTCTCGCGTGTCGACTCGCTGGAGATTCCCGAGGAGGTCCTGCGTGAGGCAATTGCCAACGCCGTAATCCACCGAGAATACGGAGACCGGTTCTGTGGGCAGTCGATCGCTGTTGACGTCTTTGATGACCGTATCGAAGTGACGAACCCCGGCGGCCTATACGGAGGAAAGACTCGCGAGAACCTGTTTGACGGCAGCTCCCGATGCCGCAACGCGACGCTCGTGAAACTCATGTCGATTGTCCCGCTGCCGGATGGCGCAGGTTCGCCGGCTGAGGGCAATGGCTCGGGCATCCCGATGATGATCGATGCCATGCGCGCGCATGGTCTGGCCGAGCCATTGTTTTGCCCAGGTTTCGACCGATTTAAGGTTGTCCTCTACCGAGCGAAGGTTGAGCAAATCGATCATGGCGGGGACTTAATTGTGGCGGCACTCAAGCGCAACGGCGAACTGGGAACACGTGAATTGGCAGAATGCACGGGACTCACCGTCTCCCAGGTTAGGGTACGCGTCAATGCGCTCATCGCACGGGGCGAGCTTGAACCTACGGCGTCGGCGACGAGCCGCAACCGCAAGTACCGGCTAACGGAGCGCGCGGGGCAGCTGCACTAGCGGCCCCCTGCGCCTCGCATCCCGCCATTTCACGCGCTGCACATCGAAACCTGCGGCAAAGCAGTTACAATAGCCCAATGTGCATCGCGCACGACGATGATATCGGCGCCCGCGACTGGGGGAGAAAACATGGCAGAGCAACAGATAACGCCGGGGACCAAGCTTCAGGTGGCATTCGACGTGCCCATGGGCCAAAAAACCGACTTCAACATGCTCGCCACGTACAAAGAGAACCTGGACGAAGCGTACTTCCTTATGAGCGCGCCCATGCTCGCCGGCAAGCCGCTCATCATGGACGAAAACCAAAAGCTCCTGCTGCAATACAAAGTGGGCGAGGAGACGTTCGTGCTGGCCGGCTACCCCGAGTCGGTCGAGAAAAAGGGCATCCGCACCTACTGGAAAATGCGCAAAGTCGCCGAGCAGCGCACCTTCGTTAAGCGCCGCGACGAGCGTTTTAAGGTCGCCATGCGCCTGAACTACCAGCGCGACAACGCGCCGACCCACGAGCCCGAGGACGCCATGACCATCGACGTCTCGGCCGGCGGTCTGGCTATCTACCTTAACGATTACCCCGACGTGGGCGAGGCCCTGGCCGTGCAAATGCCCACGATCCGTCTGCAGGGCGAGCGGCACGAGCTGCCCGAGCAGCTGGGCATCGTGTGCTGGGTGCGCCGTGCGCCTAAGGGCAGCCTGTACCGCAACGTCTGCGGCCTGCAGTTCCGTTACGCCGACGACATGGAGCGCGAGCTCGTCAAAGAATACGTCGGCTACATTCGCACCAAATATAAGATCTGATCGCCATGGCTCTGTTCAAGCGTAACAACAGCAAAGATCAAGCTGCCGAGGATTTGGCCGAGGGCCAGGCCGGGGACCAGGTCGAGGACACATCGCAGGACGCACCCGGCACCAATGCCGAGAACGCGCCCGGCGAGGACTCCGCACCCGAGCAGGCTCCCGCCTCCCGCAAGCGCTTCGGCAAACCCAACCGCAAGCCCAAGCCCAAACGCAACCTCCGCGGCGTGGTGCGCATCGAGGAGCTGGAGCAGGCGCTGGCCGACCAGGACCTCGACGACATCGACCCCGACGCGGTCGTATCCATGTATATGCCCAAGCGCCGCATGGAGCGCATCGGCGCGGCGCTGCTGCGCATGGACAAGCTGCAAAAGGCCCTCGTGGTGCTGGCGCTTGCCTTTGGCGTGCTGTTCGCCCTGTCGTTTATGCAGGAAAATATGGGTAACTTCACCATCAACCTCAACCGCCTGGAGCTGTTCCGCCGTGGCGTGGCCATTGCCGATAACGGCGACTTTAACAACGCCACTGCGCGCTTGGCCGCCGACGCCTTGGACAATGGCACCAATATCGCTACCGAGGACCTGCCCGATAACCTGGACGATATCGACGGCAGCCACAACGGCAAGAACTACGTGGCGTACACCTTCTATATCCGCAACGCCGGCAAGACCGATTTGGGCTACAGCGCCAAGCTCAAGGTGGTCAGCGCCAGCAAGGGCGTGGAGAAGGCCGCGCGCGTGAGGGTGTATCGCAATGGCGAGCCCACCACCTATGCGGCTGCTGCGGCCAACGGCAGCCCCGAGCCCAACACCGAGCCGTTTGCGTCCAAAGACGTGGTGACGACCATCAGCCACAAAAACTTCCGCGTGGGCGATGTGGACAAATACACTGTGGTCATTTGGCTGGACGGCGACGATCCGGAGTGCGTGGACAAAATCATCGGCGGCGCGGTGGAGTTCGGTTTCGATTTCGATTCGTCCGAGACCGACGATTCGAGCCTGTTCGTTAAGTTCGTGCAGGATATTGCCGACACCCTGACCGGCAACGACCCCATTAGCGCGAGCGGCAACGAGGCGCCCGATTACTACAAGGAACACAACGTGACTTGGAGTAACCGTCGCAACCAAAAGAACTCGCCCGCAGGGGACGAGAACAAGTAGAACGAAGAAGCGCCGGGCTGGGGTTGATTTCCCGGCCCGGCGCTTTTGTTATACGGAGGCGTTGTCTGCGGAGGTAGCGTCGTTGCCGGCGGCGCCGTCCAGCAAGAACAATCGCAGCGCGAGCTTGATCGCGTAGCTCGGTTTGACCTGCGCCACGTCTCCCATGCGCTCGTCCAGGTCACTACAGTAGGCGTAGAGGTCGCGGATGAGATCCGCGCCCGAGAGCGTAAACATGTAGCCCGTGTCCGAAAGTGCGTTAGGTGCTGCGGGCAGCCCCGAAGTCTGGCAAAAGCTCGCAAGGTCGGGGCCCATGACGGCCTCGTAGTCAATCGCGGCGCCACGGTCCCGTGCAGCCTGCTCCTGCTTGCGGGTGTACGACAATGCCGCGGCCAGTACAAAGCTGGGCGTGGGCGCATTGACGTCGTCGGTGATGGCGACGAGCTTACCGGCCGCTTGCGTGACCAGCCAAGCGACTTCGCGCTGACAACGAACGGCCTTGCGCGTCACCGGCTTAATCGATCCGGTGGAAACGCTTCACTTGGGTTGACTGGCGGCAGGCATGGGCCCTCCCAACAAATAGCCCGTTTAGCAGGCAAAAATTACACGTGCCACACCAGTATAGCGAGTGGGGAAGGGCTAGGGCGAAGCAAGGCGGAGGGTGAATGATGCGATGGCATGGCGCTGCGGTCGCAAGGCTTAAGAGGGACTTACGGCTTTGCGGGAGAGAGATCAAATAAGGTAAACGATGTTCACATAGCACCACATATAACCCGAGGTAGACCTATGAATCTGCCGGAATGTAGGCCGCCGAAAACTCATAAGGAAATCGTAAGAATTATGGTATCCTCAATTCCATGTCTAAAGGATGGGCAAGCAACATCCAACACGAAAGCGCGGGCTCCCCTTCCGGGCTTCTCGAGGGTCATCTGGGATGAATGGGGAAAGAAAGGGGTCCGCATGGATACCAAGGCATTAAAGAAGCAGATGGGCGCCGCCATCGCCATGGTCCTCGTGGCAGCCGTAGCCCTCGGCTCCGCCACCTTCGCATGGTTTGTGAGCAACAACAGCGTTAACGCAACGTCGAGTAAGATTTTGGCTCAATCCAACGCAGCATTCATGTATATTCGCGATAAGGATAATGAGTCCAAGGATCTTCGCGCGGATGACTCCTCAGTTGCAGACACGCCGCTTTATCCGGCTCATTGGGCAAATGGTACCGACACAGCTCCGTACGATACGTTGGGTAAGTTCTATACGGCATTCGGTACCAGCGCGACTGATGGCTCAAAAGTTAACAAATCCGTCAAGCTTGTTCCTGCTCAGGGCATCGATGCCGCTGGTACTCCTGCTGCCGCGGCCGCTGGAGAGTATGCCGTAAAGAACACCTTTTATGTTGGCTCCAAGGGCGCTGAGCTTGAGAATCTTGTAGTTGATTCGGCCTCAATTACGGGCACCGCAACCGACAATGGTGAGTTTGATTCCGCACTCCGCGTGCTTGTTGTGAGCGGGGAGAATTGGGTGCTTTGCAATAAAGATGGAATTGTCTCCTCTTCTGACGCTACGCATAAGCTCGCCGATAAGGTTGACGAGAATGAGACCACCGTCGAAATGTATGTCTTCTACGATGGTGACGATGCAAAGGTCTTTACGAACAATCTCGTAAACCTGAAGACGGCTTCCAAGCGCATCAATGTTGTCTTTTCTGCCACCTCTACTCAGACGGACAAGAACAACTAGCGCCCGCGGGCGTAACGCGAGGCGGGGGAGGGCTACCCCCGCCTTTTTCTTTAGAGAGGAGGATTTCCGTTGAGCGTTAAGCAGATGAAAAAACAGCTTGCAGTCGCAGCCTTGTCTGTCGTTATGGCAGCAGTTGCGCTTGGTTCTGCAACGTATGCCTGGTTCGTCTCGAACACAAAGGTCGAGGGCACTACCAGCACTGTTAGCGCTCAGGCAAACGGAATGGTTCTCCAAATTGCTTCTGGTCCAAATGCCATTCACGACGGCAGCGATCACCAAACGACCGCCGCAAGCACTGGCCATGAGATCAGTCCGTCTTCCACGGACGATGCCCATAGCTGGTTTGTACCAAAATCATGGAATGGTACAGATGTGAGTGGTTACCAGAAGGCAACGATTTCTAAGCAGCTTGAGGGTTCCTATACGCTCAGGGGAGATACCGAGACTTATTACGCCTATACGATGGCGGAATATACGCTCTACACGATTAACCAGACTGGCGAGGCTGACGTCTATCTCGACAACAGCAGCTCGAACGGTCCCGTTGTTGTGACTGCGTCGGAAGGCGCTTCGCAAGATTGGTTCGACAAGATCAAAGGCAGCCTTCGCGTGGGCCTGTTGATCGACGATAAACTTAAAGTCGTCTATGCTCCCGTCCTCCCGACTGGTAAGGGAAATGATGTCTCCGCTACCGAGGGCTGGAGCTGCGTGAGTTCTGGCAACCTTTCGGTGACAATGGTGCCATCTTATGCCCATGTGTGCGGTGACAACATGGTTGATCAGAATGGCAAAAACTGGGGAGCAACCGGAAGCGGCGACTCCTACGTAAAGCCGACGGGCGATGCTCAGATGCTCGCTCACGTTGGCTACAACGGTACTAATTTTAAGGTCGTCATCTGGATGGAGGGCACCGACAGCGATTGCCAGAACATGTCTGGTCTCGATGTTGGTGAAGGAAGCCCGACCTTCGACGTCACCGTCAGCTTGGTTGGTATCGTACCTGATTCCAAGTAGGCTTAAGCCGTCAGCTAAATATACCTGATAGGGGCTGTTTCGATTGAAACGGCCCCCTTTTTTGCGCGGCTGTCTGCTGCAAACACTTTGTCGAATATCGCTCGGGATCGGCGATAATATGAGGAACTGTTCTTCCTGGAGGTTCCTTATGGACGGCATCGCTTCTAGTGTTTCGTTGATTGCTCGGCCGAGTTACGATCGCGCCTGTAGCCTTGTGCCGTCTGAGTATGTCCTGGCTTGGGAATGGTTCTTACGCGAGGAACAGCGCGGCGAGATATGGGAAAACCTCCCACATAACATTACGCCCGAAAGCCCCCAATATCCCTACCGTATGACGATTGATTCCGAGCCCTTTTGTGTCTCGCGCGATGCTGGTATTTATTGGCCGGGCCGTGGACGTATCAAACATCCGGCAGAAAGGACCTTCGCGCTCTCGGTGCATAGCTCTACAAGCGGAGGGTATTCCGATGTTCCGCCGCTTTACCTCGATGATGGCACGTGGATATTCAAGTACTCGTCGCATCGCACCTCGGCTAAAGGCAAGCCTAACCAAAACTTTAACCAAAAGATGATCGACTGCATGGAGTATGGCGTTCCGGTCGGTGTGTTCTTTGCAACGAGCGCTGGCTACAAGGTTCTGGGCTTGGCGTTCGTTGAGCGCTATGAATCTGAGAACAGCTGGTTCGTGTTGCATGGTCCCGTGCACAAGGGCGGACCAGACGCACGCTTCTTTCTCGATATGAGCTATATGAAGGATGCTCCTGTCCTGGCGGAGTTCTCTGGCACCGACGCAGACGACGAGGGCAACGTTCGCTATGCGCTGCGTCGCGAGCGAATCGGCCAGCAGCGTTTTCGCACTGAACTCTTTGAGGCCTACACTGGTCGATGCACCGTCTCGGGTTGCAATGTCGACGAGGCGCTCGAAGCCGCGCATATCGAGAACTACTCGGGTCCCAAGTCGCAAGTTGTCAGTAACGGTATCCTGCTGCGTCGCGATTTGCACTCGCTCTTCGACGCTCATCTGATTTCGTTCGAGCTCGTGCGTGGCGACTATCAGCTGTGCGGGTCGTATCTTCTGCAGCATACGGACTATGCCGCGTTTGCAGGGTCGGTATTGCGCGAGCCGGATGAGCATCGCCTACGTCCCAATGCTCGGTTCCTCGAGGCTCACCGCGCCGAGTTCGATTTCTCGGAATCGCGCCGTCGGGCGGAGAAGGTCGCTTTGTATTAACCGAGTCACCGTCTACTGCTCTGATCATGTCGATTGATCGGATCGCAGCGGGACACCATCCGAAGTCACTCGATCCTGCCATCCTCTCCTCAACAGTTAAAACGGGAAAGGGGAGACCATGGGATGGCGAAGCGATATCGCACGAGGCGTGTACGGAAATCTGCCGCGAGTACTAATGGATCGGAGCCTGTTCCCGCTCGTTGAGGCCACCTGCAGCCAAATCTGCCTGCCTTGCCCTCGCTGTGGCGCAGACCTCCCATGCCTAGATATCAGCTTCATCGACATTCGCGACAAACACGCTACCGACCCGCGGGCTCGAACAGGCTTGCGTCTCCCGGTCTATCCTCAGCAATGCCCAACCTGCGGATGTGCTATTACCCATGACGATGCGGAGTCATAGTTTCGAAGACTGAATATCTAGTCGGGCAAACTCAGTGATTCGACATTTTCTGCGTCACACCAACAACTCAGCTACCTGCGCATACTCGATTTACGAGGATTATTACACTCGATTTTCGAGGAAATCTGGACTCGATTTTCGAGCTTTGTCCTACAGGTAAATCCCCTCGAACAGGGTCTTGTGGAACTGGGTGTGGTGGTCGCGTGCCCAGGTGAAGAGCGCCTGGTCAAAGTTGCCTTGGCTCGCGGGGATGCCGTAGACGCCGGCGACTTCCACGCGCACGAACTCCAGCGCGGGTAGCTTGTTGATGGCCGTAAGCGCAAACGGCGACGTGGGCTCCTCGAACAGGTAATGGCTGCCTTGCAGCGCGCCGCAGCCGGTGCAGGTGCTGGCGAGCGATACGGTCTTGGTGGTGCGCGACGTTACGGGTTTGTAGCCGCAGCGCTCGCGCAGGTAGTCGCGGATCTCGGCCGGCACGCAGCCCAGCGCGGGGACGATGGCCACGGCGTTGGCGCGGGCGGTGTCGATCGCGATGTGGCCTGTGTCGTCCATGTTGGGCGCAGAGCTGGGCGCAGCCTTGCTGCCCGAGTGCTCGGCCGCCCGATACGGAATGCCGAAGGCCGCGACCGTCGTCCGCTCGTGGCACTTCCAACACTCGCGCTTGCCCAGCACCAGGTAGATGTAGGGCGCGCTGGGGTCGGAGCGATCCACGCCGGGCAGCCACGCGGCAAAGGGCTCGGGGTTGACGCCTTCGGGCACGTACCAGATCTTCTTGGCCCGGTCCCACTTGGCGCCCAGGGCCTTGGCCTCGTCTTTGTGCGAAAAGGGAACATCGAGCTCGGTGCGCATGGCGGCTCCTTTGTGTGGCTTGCGGTGCATGTGCTCCAAGGATACCCCAGCGGTGGGTGCTCGATGCGCACGACTGGGGTCGGCGGTGTTTGAGCTGACGGCCGTGGCGTCTGCTGTCTTAACGAGGCGATCGCAGCGTGGCGCGCGGTCGCTGGATGGATGCTTCGACCGTCCAAGAAGTCGCGGGGCGTTTTGACGGGGGCGTGCCGTCAAGCATTTGGGCAAGTGCATGGTCAGCTTTTGGTCAGTTGAGCGGCAACCTTGCCAAAAGCTTGACGGATTTGCAGCTAGACGTCGACGAATGAGCACTTTGGACGCGTCACGGCGAAAAACCGCCGGTCGTTTGCCGAAAACTTAGCGGGACCGCCAGCGGCTGCCGACGCGCGTGCTATCTTCGCGCCATGAGGTACTTTATCGTTTCACATAACGCTGCGCTGGCGCTTTTGGCACACATCCCGAACCCACGCTTTGGAGATTCGGGACCAGAGGCCGTGTCGATTGCGGGCGCCTGCGCGCTCTTGGATCAAGAAGCGCAGGAGGTTATCGATCGCTATGACCTGGGGATCGAAACGCTGGATTTGCTGGTGCCGTCGCGCGCCGACCGTCGGCGGAGCCAGCACGTTAAGACGCACCTGTGCACCAACGAGCTCCCGGCGGGTTCGTTTATCTCGTTGGGCCACTGGATGGGCGACCTGGATGCGTATGTGTGCTCTCCCGAGCTGGCGTTTTTGCAGGCTGTGCACGATGGCGATGCAGCGGCTGCCATATATGCCGGCTATGCCATGACATCGGACTATCGGCTGGATAACCTTGCTCCCGGTGGGGTAACAAGCAGGGATGCGGGCATGCGCGATGGCAGGCTCACGACCAAGGAGCTTATCGCGGCGTACCTTGACCGGGCGTCAAAGGTGAGGGGCGCCGCCAAGGCGAAGGCGTTGCTTCCGTACGTGGAAGAGGGCTCACGGTCTCCAAGGGAGTCGGGGCTTTGCATGTTTATGTCGCTGCCTGCGTATTACGGCGGGCTTGCGCTGGGCAAGGCCGAGCTGAACAAGAAATACTATATTCGTGACGGTTACAACGATGGGCGCAACCGCAAACTGCGCGTGTTGGAGCGCATGCCCGACATCACGCTTACGGCGAAAGCAGAGGTGGGCCTGGATAAAGTAAGGGCTAGCTTGCTGCCCGAGGTGCTTACCGCGCTGGTCGATTACGACGGCGACGCTATCCATGATGGAAGCGAGAAAATCCACAAGGATGCCGAGCGCCGCAACGAGCTGCAGATGCTCAATGGGGTCGCGTACTTTACGGTGACGACTGACCAGGCAAATGACTATGACAAGCTCGTCCGGCTGTGCGAGCGCATCCGACGGAAGCTGCATCGTCGCAAGCGGCCCATATTTTACAAGCCCATGACTGAAGAAGCGCGATATTTGGCACAGGCGCGCGTCGAAACAAAGCGGTTTAAGCTCTGGCAGACCGTTATTGAGGCGCATCAGTATTGGTAGAGCGGGCCTTTGGCGGCGGAGGGGTGCTGCCGTATTGAAGGTGAATGGTTTCCCGCGAAGTGAACGAGCGTTTTTGGACCCCCGAAGCATCCACACTTTTTGGCGCCAAAACCGCAGGATTCTAACGACAAAACCGCAGGAAATGAGCCGCCAAAAGTGTCGATGCTCCGGGGGTTCGTTTTGGCTCGTTCACTTCGCGGGAAACCATTCACCTTCGATTTGCGGGCTGTCCGGATACGGCTACGAGGGCCACATCTGGGTCTGATCGAGGCGATCGCTAGGGTTGTTTGGGCGATTTTGGGCCTGATCGAGGCGATCATCAGGGCTGTTGGGCGGCTTTGGGCGCTGTCGAGGCGGCATCGGCCTCGTCTGGGATGGTTATTGGAGCTGTCGAGGCGGTTTGGCTGCTGCGGCGCCCGCTTGGCTTGGCGGCGTAAAACAAAACAGCCCAGAGGCGAAGCCTCTGGGCTGCGAACATTTGGTGGGCGTTAGAAGATTTGAACTTCTGACCTCTTCCGTGTCAGGGAAGCGCTCTCCCCCTGAGCTAAACGCCCGATCAAGGGTGCGCGAGTGCGCAGGGAATAATATAACGGAGCTCCCACCCGGTGGCAAGAACAATTTTTAAAAAGCGGCGATTTGTGACCCTATCCGCCCCGATGCAGTGCGAACAGCACGCGGAAAGTCGCGTTTGTACCCCCGATGAACTGCACATTCGCGTAAAATAACTCCATTATGGGCAAATGGTGTCCAGGTAGTTTACAACGCGGCAAATGGGGGAGGGGCATGTCGGACGCGCGTTCGCTGCAAAAACAGTTCAATCGCATGCTCGCCACGTTGCTGGTGGCCCTTGCTGTTGCCGGAGCTGTAACGTACGCCTGGTACATCTACAACGCCAACCGCCATATCACCGACGTCAAGATGGCCGCGGGCACGGGCGTAACCTTCCTCATCTCCAACGAATACGACGGCGAGTACAAGACCAACGCCGGTCTGAGCTTTGCGGGCCTGCTCGATCCCGTCTCGACCGACAACGTGCTCAACGGCTTCCAAAAGGTAACGGGCTTTACCGGCGGAACCACGCAGGATTCGCTGTTTGCCAGCATGTTTGGCGCGGCCGAGCATTCCGACTATTACAAGACCTCCCTGTACCTGGCCACCAACTCGGCCGCAACTGACGTGTACCTGTCGGGCATCGACTTTACCGAGCAGGACTCGGCAAACCCCATTTCCACTGCCCTGCGCGTGGGGCTGGTCGCCTATGCTCCAGGGCAGGGTGACACCGTTGCGGGCCAGTACGTCTTTGAGGTCTCGGGCGAGCACAACCCCCAGGCGCGCTACAACACACTCGACGGCAAGGATGCCGGCGAAAACGAGCAGAACCACCTGGTGCTCGACAGTACCCGCTCCGATGGCGCCACTGTCCATTTTGACCAGCTGACCAGCGCAAACTTCTGCGACTACAACGAAGACACCGGCATCGTGGGCCTCAAGGAGGCCACGACCAAGATCTGCAGCCTGCCAGCCGCCGCCAAGGGCGCCGACCGTAGCACGCCCGTGCGCGTGGATGTGTACGTGTGGCTGGAAGGCTGCGACCCCGACTGCACCAACAACCTAGTCGCCACCAGCCTGCAATCGCTGGCGCTGCGCTTTGCCGGCAAACGTTCGTAAGGGGGCTAGGGATGAGTGCATCGAACACCAAAGATATCCTGGGCTCGCGCCGTCGCATGGTTGCCGCGGCCGCATGGATGTTGGTGCTGGTAGCCGCCCTGAGTGCCGCCACCTACGCCTGGTTAAGCAACTCGCGCTACACCAACGTGACGCCCGTGGCGCATACGGTAAGCGACGAGAGCTCCGACTTGCAGATTGGTCTTTCGGCCAACGGACCCTGGGACACGACGGCCGCGCTTGCCGCGGCCGACAAGACGCTCTATCCCATCTCGACGTCAGACCTTGCCCGCTTTTGGCGCGGCACGTTCCAAAACGCCGCGGGCATCACGACCGACTACGCCGACTGCACCGCGCGGCTGGACGACTATGCCCTTTCGGGCACGCTGTACCTTAAGGGCGGCGACAGCGCGCTCGACGTGTACCTGTATCCGGGCCAGATGAGCGTGACGAGCGACCCGCAGCTGCTGGCCGCGCTGCGCCTGGGTCTGGTAATTACGACCCAGTCGGGCACGCAAACGCATATCTTTACCTGCGACGACCTGGGCAGCACCGCGGGTGCCACTAGCAGGCGCACCACCGCGCAAGACGGCGTTGTCGTGGCAGCGGGCGCCTCGGGCTGGACCTACACCGCCGACCCTGCGCGCGCCATAAGCGCCTGCAGCATGGACGGCACCGGCGCCACGCCCATCTGCACGCTGGCCGCCAACGAGGTGGCAAGCGTTCATTACGTTGTGTACATGGAAGGCTGCGACGCCAATTGCATCGACGAGGCCCAGGCCCGCGATGTGGTGCTGCAGCTTGCCTTTGCCGCGGCCAAGGCGTAAGGGGGCGAGCGACATGAAAGATCAGAAGCACATGCCAGCAGATAGCCGCGAGGCCAAAACCCAGAGTGAGAGCCCCGCGGGCCTCTCCAGCGCAGCTGCCGAGCGCTCGCACCTCGAGGGCGCCGCCTGCCGCCACGCTCGCCGCGCGCGTGCCTACATCGCGCTCGTTATGGTGGCGCTCGCCGCCACTTTGGGCGCCGCGACCTACGCCTGGTTTACCAACAACATGAAGGTCAACACCAATTCGGTGAGCGTGCACAGTGACACGTCCAAGCTGGTGCTGGAGCTAGGCGATGCCGATCGCGGCAGCTGGTCGCAGCAGGGCGACGTTTCCCTAACTTCCAACGCGACCGGCGCCGTGGCGCTCTACCCGGTCTCGACCTTTGACCTCAACGGCTTTGCTGCCTGTGCGCAAAACAACTCTGCCGGCGATGCCACAGTGTTTGAGCAGGCAAAAGACAACGGCTCCGCGTTCTACCACGGCTGGATTGACCTGCGCCCCACCATTACCGGAACGGGCGCCAGCAAAGTAAGGGGCAAGGTCAACCTGTATCTGGCCGAATCGCTGGTCCCGCAGGGCACCGACGCCGAGCTGCTGCGCGCAGCCCGCGTGGGCATTAAAGTCTCGAGCGGCAACCAGGTGCTCGCCACCAACATCTTTGAGCTCGACAGCTCCGACAGCGGTCATCGCGACGAGCACCCCGCGACCGCGCCTACGGGCCTGGCGGGCTACGCCGAGGGCATGCTCCTGGGTTGGCAAAACGGCCAGCTTGCTTGCGGTGCCAACGTAACGCAGGACCCAGCCGCCTTTACGCTGGACACGAGCGAGACGGCCGCGCGTCCGCAAAACGCGCTTGCCACGCTTGGGCTTGGCCAGACCTATCGTTTGGATATCTATTACTACATCGAGGGCACCGATCCCGATAGCGCCGACTATCTCTATCAGGATCCGGGCACCTTGCACCTGGCGCTCTTTGCGACCTTGGACGGTGAGTAGCAATGGCACGCGTTGAATCAGACGACCGCCGCTCGGCTACCGGCGACCGCCGTCCAGTCGCCGCCACCGGCAAGCCCAACGCCGCCGCGCCCACCGACACCGACCTTCGCCGCAAGCTCACCACCACCGTGGTGCTGGTGCTGTTTGCGCTGGTGGCGATAGCCATGGCAACGTTCGCCTGGCTCTCCATCGCCGATAGTGCCAAGACCCGCATGCTCATGATCGACGCTAACGCCGACGGTTCGCTGCGCTTTGACTTGGACGAGCACGCCACGTTCGACGAATACGTCCACAGCCTGGGCTTCGACCAGATCTCGGCGCGCATCGCCAGCGAAAAGGGCGTGGACATTGACGCATCCAAGCTCAAGCCCGTAACCACGAGCGACTACCAGACCTTCACCTTCGAAGACGGTTCCACCGCCGATCCCGCCACCGGCGCCTACCTGGAGTTCACGCTGCACTTCATGAGCAGCACGGACTTGCGCGTTCGCCTGACCGGGCAGGATGGTGATGGCGGCGTGTCCGGCACGCGGTTTAGCTCCGAGACGCAGGGCATGGCCAGCGCCATGCGCATGAGCTTTACCGCCGACGGCCACACTTGGGTCTACGACCCCAACGGGGCCGGGGGCTCATCCGGCGCGGCCACCGTCTTTGGACTCGGCTCGGGCGAGGCGACCGCGACCAGCGATATGTTCGACCTGATAAAAGATACGGATAAGCCGGTAACCGTTCGCATATGGCTCGAGGGAACGGACCCAAATTGCACTAATATGCTAAAGGGAGCTAACTATTCAGTATCGATGCGCTTTGAGGGCATCGAGGAACAGTAGATATGCACGGCGGCCACCGGGCCGCGCACGACCTAGACAGACACGGTAGTAAGGGACATCATGCAATCTGTTAAAAAAGCCGCATCCATCGCGTTGAGCGTCGTCATGTGGATCATCATCCTGGTGGCGGCCCTGTATGCGTTTACCACGCTCGCCACGCACGAGGACGGCAGCGTCTCCGACATCGCCGGCTTCACCCCGCTCGCCGTGCAGTCCGACTCCATGGCGCCCACATTTAACAAGGGCGACCTCATCATCATCCAAAAGTGCGACACCTCCAAGCTCGAGGTGGGCGACATCGTGACGTTCCATACCATCATCGACAACGAGTACGCGCTCAACACGCACCGCATCGCCGCGATCGACGAGGTCAACGGCATGCGCAGCTTTACCACCAAGGGCGATAACAACGACGTGGCCGATACGCACATCATCAGCGATGGCGACATCGTTGGTAAGTACCTGTTCGCGTTGCCGCAGATGGGCAAGGTCATGGACTTCCTGTCCAGCTCCATGGGCTTCCTCATTGTGATCGTGCTGCCCATGCTGCTGTTCTTTATCTACCAGGTGTATCACCTCATCGTGGTGGGCATGAACCTCAAGCGCGCTATGGCCGAGGAGGACCGCCTGGCCGCCGCGGCTGCCATCGTGGACGCCGAGGGCAAGGGCGATACCACCATCACGGCCGATAACGCCGCCGAGCAGCTCGCCCAGGCCGAGGCCAAGCTCGAGGAAGCCCGTCGTCTGAAGGCCGAGGCCGAGGCGGCGATGAACGCAAACAAGCAGGAGGACAGCGACAGTGAGTGAGTTTCTGGGATTTGCCTGGGAGCTGCTGGCAAAGGTCGTCTACAACGTCGTTGCCGTCGTGAGCTCCCTCCTTAATCTGCTGGTGTTTGGCTGGGTTGAGTACTTCAGCATCTTTATGACCTACTTCACCACGTTTGACCTGGTGGGCAAGATCGGCGCGGTCATTCTGTTTGCCATGCTCATCGCGGTCCCCGTGCTGATCGTGGCCATTCTGGTTCACCGCTACCGCATCAACCGCCGCCTGCATCGCGACGACACGTCCAACAAGGCACTCTATCGCGAGATCGGCCGCCTGAACAAGCAGGTGCTCGACCTCATGGACGAGAAGAACAAGCTGCTGGCGCTCAAGGTCAATGCCATGGGCGGCACCAAGCAGATTCCGTACGTGGGCGCCTCGGCCCTGGCCGACGACCACCTGCCCACGGTGGGCAACGTGGTGGGCGCCGCTGCGGGCGCCGGTGCGCCTGCGGGCGAGGGCGCCACGGCTGCCGTGGTGTCGGGCAACGCGTCGCTCGCTCTCGATGGCGAGGGCGTCAAGGATGCCGCGGCCGCCATGGCCAAGGCCACCGTCGAGGCCAAGACCCTTGCCGAGGAAAAAGAGATCGCCCAGGCCAACCGCTTCCCCAAGCTGTCACTTGTGGACCTTAAGTACCGCGACTGGGAGCCCCCGGTCTACGACGATGCCATCTCGCTGGAGGACTTTGTCGACAGCTTCCGCGCGTTCGCCTGCAGCCAGATGAAGCTCTACTACACGCCCGAGGTCATCCGCCGCTTTGTGGCCGGCATGGCCGCCTCCAAGCTGCTGATTCTGGAGGGCATTTCGGGTACCGGTAAGACGTCGCTGCCATACAGCTTTAGCCGCTATCTGGACAACCCCGCAACCATCGTGTCGGTGCAGCCGAGTTTTCGCGATCGCACCGAGGTGCTGGGCTACTTCAACGAGTTTTCCAAGCGCTTTAACGAGACTGAGTTTCTCCGCGCCGTGTACGAGGCCGGCCTTCGCCAGGACCCGTCCATGATCGTGCTCGACGAGATGAACCTCGCCCGCGTGGAGTACTACTTTGCCGAGATCCTGTCGGTGCTCGAGATGCCCAGCCACGACGAATGGGTGCTCGATCTGGTCCCCACCCAGTGGGCGGCCGACCCCAAGGGTCTGCACGACGGCAAGCTCACCATTCCCGACAGCCTGTGGTTTATCGGCACGGCCAACAACGACGACTCCACCTTTACCATCACGGACAAGGTGTACGACCGCGCGATTCCCATTGAGCTCAACGAGCGCGCCGACGCATTTGAATGCGAGCCGCACGAGCGCGTGCACGTGACGGCCGAGCATCTGCAGTATCTGTTCCAGAAGGCAAAGGTCGAGTATGTGATCGACGACGAGCTGCTCCAGAAGATGCACAAGCTGGATCAGTACCTGCAGACCCGCTTTAAGCTGGCCTTTGGTAACCGTATCATCAAGCAGATGTACGACTTTATCCCCGTGTACGTGGCGTGCGGCGGCACCGAGCTGGGCGGCATGGACTACATCATCGCCCGCAAGGTGCTCAAGAAGTTCGAGTCCATGAACGTGAGCTTTGTGCGCGACGAGATGAAGGGCCTGATCGAGTATATCGAGAAGACCTTTGGCGAGGGCGGCCTGCCCGATTCCGTCATGTACCTGCAGCGGATCCAGAACTTCTACTAATGCCGTAAGCGCGGGGCGTGGGACAAGACAATCAGTAGCGTTTGTCCTGTGTGACGTCGCCGCGCCCCTTACCGATCGATCCAACCTATGGAGTAACCCATGTCCGAGACCATTCAGGACCTCTATACCAGCTTCTCCGAGCAGATGAAGCCCATCCAGGAGGACAGCCGCTACTTCCGCTATCTGTTTGAGATGGCGCAGGCCTCGGGCACCACGATCGAGCAGCAGCGCGAGGAGCTCGTCAAGGTGGTGGACGAGGAGTGGATCAGCATGATCGAGGACTCGCTCGACGCCATCAACACCATCATCGAAAATCCGCGCCGCTTTATCACCACCGAGGAAGAGGTGGTGCCGGTCTCGCTCGCCAAAAAGATCAGCGCCGATAGCGTTCGCCATCTGAGCCAGAACACGCAGTTCCTGGCGCCGAGCGACGATGGTGACGTCCACCCCACGCGCATCCTCAACGTCAGTACCGTCGAGACGTACGACCTGTACGAGAACCGCTTTATCTACCACCTGATTCAGCGCCTGCTGACGTTTGTGGACAAGCGTACCGACGTGATCTTTTGGTCGACGGGCAACGAGATTCGCAACCGCTTTAAGATGCACAGCAAGATTGACGACGCGTACGAAGAGATCGAGTACAACGTCGAGATGACGGTCAAGAACCGCCAGAGCTTTGCCGAGAACGACGCCGACAACATGGACGTCTTTATGCGCATCGACCGCGTGCGCCGTCTGGTCATGGCGCTGCGCGGTGCGTCGTTCTGTCAGATTATGAACGGCTGCAGCGCGGTCCGCAGCCCCATCCAGCGCACCAACCTCATCATGAAGGACCCCAACTACCGCAAGTGCTACCAGCTGTGGCAGTTTATGGAGCGCTACGACAAGGTGGGCTACAACATCGACGTGCAGCAGCAGGCGCTGGCGTTCGATGACGAGTACATGGTGCAGATGTACACCAACCTCATCAACAACTACACCGTCTTTAAGAGCCTGACCGACGACGAGCGCAATCTGCAGGAGCTCGAGAGCGTGCATCCCGAGCTGGTGGCGCCCAAGTTTATTAAGGAGATTAAGGAGGTGCAGGTCGATAGCCCCGACCTGCCCGACGTTGAGGTCCGTCGCGTGTTTGTGGAGGAGGTCACTCAGGCCCAGCTCGACGCCGAGCAGGCGCTGGCCGAGGCTCGCGAGCAGATTGAGGAGCTGCAGGGGCAGGTCAAGTCTTGGAAGGTTCAGGCCCATGCACTGACCGACGAGCGTGACGACCTGGCCGACGAGCTGGACGAGGCTAAGACGCGTGAGCTGGCATTGACGCAGCGCGCGCAGATTGCCGAGGCCGATGTAGAGGAGCTGCGCGCCTCGCTGGAGGATGTCGAGGCCGGCAAGAAGGCTGCCGAGGATGCTGCGGCAGAGGCACGCTCGACCGCGGCGGCGCAGCTTAAGCAGATGCGTGCCGAGGCCGATGCCGAGGTCGCGGCCGCTCACGCCGATGCCGATGCCAAGATCGCAGCTGCCGAGCAGACGGCCGCCGAGCAGGTTGCGCAGGTCAAGAGCGACGCTACTGCGGCCCTGGCTGCCAAGACGGAAGCCGATGCCGCCGAGCTGCAGGCCGCCAAGGACGCCGCCGCAGCTGAGCTCGCCGAGGTGCGCGAGGCGTCTGCCAAGGAGCTCGCCGAGCTGCATGCCAAGCTGGACGCCGCCCAGCTGCAGATTGAGGAAGTGCAGCTGACGGCCGAGCGCGATGCCCGTGCCGCGGCCGAGGCGGCCGACGCCGCCGCTGCTGTGGCGGAGCAGAAGCTCGCCGACACCGTTGCCGCGGCCGAGGAAAAGGTTTCCGCTGCTCAGCAGGCAGCCGATGCCGCGATCGATGCCGCCCGTGCGGCCGCCGATTCTGCTGTGGAGCAGGCTGCGGTGGACGCCAGCGAGAGGGTCGCCGCTGCCGCTGCCGAGCGCGATGCCGCCGCGCGTGCCGCCGAGGAGGCTCGTGCCGACGCCGACGCGCGCATCGCTGCAGCCGAGCTCGAGGCGAGGGAGCGTATTGAGCAGGAACTCGCCGACGCCAAGGCCGCGCACGAGCGTGAGCTCGAGGCCGCCCGCGCGGAGATGCAGCAGCGTCTGGATGCACTGGCGCAAGAACTGGAGCAGGCCGAGCGCGATCGCGCCCGCGCCGAGCGCCGTGCCGAGGGCAACAGCCTGTCGCGCTATCTGCTGGCCCGCTTGCGCGGCGAGGCTGGCGAGCCGGCTGCGGGTGCCGAGACGGCCGCGGGCGCCGAGGGCGACGCTACGGCTTCTGCAGAGGACGCCGCCGAGGCCGCTGACGCTGCACTTTCCGCAAAGGACGACGACAAGTGATGAAGCACGTGCTCCGCGTGATCAACGTGCTGGCGACCGTGGTAATCCTGGTCGCCTTTGTGGTGTTGCTGCGCACGGTGTTCACGCCCGCCGGCGAGATTCCCACCATCATGGGCTACGGCTTTATGCGCACGCTGACCGGCTCGATGGAGCCGGCGATTCCCGTGCATTCGTTTATCGTCGTCGATACCGACAACAGCCAGGTCTACCAGATCGGCGACATCATCACCTTCCATTCGTCCGATGACGCGCTGGAGGGTTCGCTCAACACGCATCGCATCGTTGCCGTGGAGGATGCGGCCGATGGCACGCCGGTCTACCGCACCAAGGGCGATGCCAATCCGGTCGAGGATGCTGCGCCCGTGCCTGCCTCCGACGTGGTGGGCCGCGTGGTCTTTGTCTCGGCAGGCCTGGGCGTGGTGGTGTCGCTGCTCACCAATCCGCTGCTGTTCTTTCCGCTGATCGTGGTGCCGTTGATTGCGCTGCTGGTGCTCGAGATTCGCCATATGGTCAAGACCACGCAAGAGGTGGCGCGCGCCGAGGACGAGGCCGCCCTGCGCGCAGCCGTGGAGCAGATTCGCGAAAAACGTCGCCGCGAGCAGGAAGGCCAGGACAACGCCAAGGAGCAGAACGACGGTGGCCATACCGATGAAAGTGCGGAAGCCGACCCCGGCGCCCTAGACGATTCCAACCACTCGGCATAGCGCGTCTGCGCCTTTCGTCCCTGCAATTTGGATGCTCGTAGATGTTCCGAATCGTCTGCTTTTTCATGCCGATATTCGTGCTACAGTTTGAGCGCTTTGTTGCCAATTGATTTCGGGGGAGTGGAATGGAGCAGGAGCGCGCAGCGCAGCGTGCACGCAAAAAGACTTCGGTACCGATGACGGCGGCGTCCGATTTTGTCGTGCCCGAGGGAACTGACGAGTTCAGCCGCAACACCCGTCGCGCCTGGCGCGACCGCCTCAACGATGCCCAGACGCGCGAGATGATCACGGGTGTTTTAGCCACGCTGGTGGGCGGTTCGTTTTGGGGTTTCTCGGGTACCAGCGCGAGTTTTTTGTTCGATACCTACCATGTCGATACGCTGTGGCTTATGAGCATACGGCAGATTCTCGCCGGCCTGCTCTTTATGGCTGTGGTTGTCACGCACGACCGCGCACGCCTGGTCAAGCTTTGGACGACGCCCGCCGACCGTAGGCAACTGCTGCTTTTTACCGCTTTTGGCCTGCTGTTCAACCAGTTCTGCTATCTTTCGGCCGTGCGTCTGACCAATGCCGGAACCGCGACGGTGCTCCAGTGCCTGCAGCTGGTCATCATCATGGGTTACGCCTGCGTGGTCGATCGCCGCATGCCGCGCGCTCGCGAGACGATCGGCATTGGTCTGGCCCTCGGTGGCACCTTTTTAATCGCTACCGGCGGCGACCCGACCAGTTTGAGCATATCGCCGCTTGGTCTGGTCGCAGGCCTTATGTGTGCGGTTAGCGCAGCCTGTATGGCGGTGATTCCCGCCAAGATTCTGCCCGAATACGGCAGCCCCATCGTTACAGGCTCTGCCATGCTCGCAGCGGGCGTGGTCTCGTGCGTCTTCGTGCAGCCGTGGGCTCATATGCCTGTGCTCGATGCTGCCGGTATCGAGGCGCTCGCGGTGTTTGTGGTCATTGGCTCGTTTTTTGCCTACATGCTGTATATGCAGGGCGTTAAGGACATCGGCTCGGTGCGTGCGAGCCTCATCGGAACCGTGGAGCCGGTCTCGGCGACCATCACCAGCGCCGTTATGCTGGGCACGGTATTTTTGCCGACCGACTTGATTGGCTTTGTCATGATCATCGTGATGATGTTTCTGACGGTATAGCTCACGCCGCTGCCCAGACGGACACGGTGTTGCACCACAATTTCGTGAATTGGTGCCTGCATCTGGAGTCTAACTGACGATGTCAAATATGTCATAAACTAATAGCGTTATTGACTTTTAGTATTGCGAGGACTCCTCTATGGCTGGTAACCACTTTAAGAACGGCGACGGCGAGCGCCCTGCAGTTCCGCCGCGTTCAAATGGGACTGGAAACGCTGGCGTACCGAGTGGATCCAGCCAAAACGGTGCTGGCAACCGTACGTCTCCGGGCGAAACGGCGATGTTTGCCGCTCTGTACGAACAGTCTCAAAAGGCAAAACAGGCTGGTCGCGTAGGCAGGCAGGCATTTCCGGGCGGGGCGGGCTCTGCGGCTTCGTCGGCCGGGGTCCGTCCGGCGCCAACGGGCGGTGCAAATGTCGCCGGCTCCACTGGCCCCGCTAACAACGCTCATCGCGCCCACAACGCCGGCCCCGTCAACTCTGCCAATCCCGCCAATAGTGCTTCTTCTGCTGGAGACGCAGGGCTTACGGGTAACCTAGGCACTATCTATACGGGCGCTTCCGAAACCGGCACGTTTGCCCGTCTCAATGACGACGGTGTCGAGTTTAAGGGCTCGGGCTCTAAAGAAGATTATTACGATTTTGGCTTGAACTACGGCGGTGATTCCTCGACGAGCCCGACCTCGAACGGCCTGGTTCGCCATCGCCATCGCAAGGGCGAGCGCAAGAAGCGCCGCGTTGCAGCCGTTGTTGCTGTCATCGTCGCGGTGGTTCTTGTCGCTTTTGGCGTGAGTGGCTTCATGCTGTTTAACTCGGCAAAAACCGTGAAGAGCCAGGCAAAGGAAACAGTCGAGATCGTCGGCGGCCTTAAGGACAAGGTCACGTCGGGCGATTTTTCGACCCTGCCCGACGATGCGAAAAAAATTGACGAGCTCTGCAGCAGCATGAAGAAGGAGACCTCGAGTCCGGTGTGGACGATGGCTTCGTTCATTCCGGTGTACGGCGGCGATATTAACGCCGCCCGCACCATGGTCGACGCTCTGTCCGATGTTTCGAGCGGCGCGCTGGTCCCCATGGCCGATAATCTCGCTCAGGCAACGCCCGGCAAGCTGTTCCAGGACGGGACAATCAACGTGTCCGCGCTGCAGGCGGTCGCCGATTCGCTCTCCGATAGCTCGAAGGCGTTCAAGGGCGCCAATGAAAAGATTCAGGGTATTGGCGATACGCATATCGCCCAGGTGACCGAGCTGGTCGATAGGGCAAAGGACGGCTTTGCCACCCTGAACGGTGCGGTCGACGCGGCGGAGAAAGTCGCCCCCGTTCTGCCCCAGATGCTCGGCGCCAATGGCCAGACGCGCAACTATCTTTTGTATGCCATGAACAACGTCGAGATTCGTGCTTGCGGCGGTTTTGGTGGTTCGCAAGGTTTGATTTCAGTTACCGATGGTCAGATGTCGATTGGCGAGTTTGTTCCCCGCATTGGACTCAGCGAGGATGAGGCAGTCGAGAGCGTCGACGAAGAGGATGAGGCACTGTTCGGCAACCACAGTAACCTGTACAACTCGGGCAATACCTATTCACCCGATTGGCCCCGCAACTCGCAGCGTGTCGCCGCGCTGTGGAAGTCCCAGTATGGGCAGGACGTTGATGGCGTCGTCGGCATCGATCCTGTGTTCTTGCAGTACCTGCTGGGCCTTGTCGGTAATGTCTCGCTGCCCGATGGTACGGTCGTCGACGGTACCAACGCGGCGAAGGTTCTCATGCACGATGTGTATTGGAACTATCCGGTCGAAGAATCGGACGGCATCTTTGCGTCTGTTGCCAGCGCCGCCTTCGACAAGATTCTCGGTGGCATCGGTGACGTCGATGTTACGAAGCTTGTCGGTGCATTCGAGCGCGGTGCCGAAGAGGGCCGTCTGATTGCTTGGATGAGAAACGATGACGAGCAGAATGCCATCAAGGAGACGGGCATTGACGCTTCGCTGCCCGATCCGGATGATCCGAGTGCCGATCCCGTTGCCGGCGTTTACTTTAACAACCTGAGCTTCTCCAAGCTCGACTGGTATCTGAACGCCGACACGCAGATTGGCCAGGGCGTGAAGAACGGCGACGGCACGTGCTCCTATCGCATCACCGTTACCCTGACGAACATCATGACGCAGGAGGAGGCTGGCAAGCTGCCCGACTACGTTGCGGCGGGCGCATCCGATGCCGCGCGTGACGACGAACGCCTGAATGTCTCAGTGTTTGCCCCGACGGGCGGCAACATCAGTGACCTTACGGTTGAGGGCACCCAGTTTGGTCTTGGCGCCGCTACGTGGCATGGAATCCCCTTCTATTCGGGCACCGTTGACCTGCATGCTGGCGAGACGACGACGATCACGTATACGCTGACCACGTCGGCCGAGGCGGGGGACAAGCCGCTTACGCTGCGTCAGACTCCTACATGCCAGGCGGCTCGCGACAGCGCGTCGGCGTAGGGTTTTTCTGGTAGCGCAGATAATCGAGTACCATTTTGGGGCGGACGGGCAATCTGTTCGCCCCTATTTTGTAAGGAGAGCGCATGAAGTACTTTGGCACCGACGGCTTTCGCGGCGAGGCCAACGTTGGACTGACGGTAGAGCACGCTTATAAGATCGGCCGCTTTGTGGGCTGGTATTACGGCGCCAACCGCGGGACCAAAGCACGCGTGATCGTGGGCAAGGACACGCGTCGCTCGAGCTATATGTTCGAGGCGGCGCTGGTGAGTGGCCTGGTCGCGAGCGGTGCGGACGCATATATGCTGCACGTGATCCCAATGCCGGGCGTGGCGCATCAGACCGTGGAGGGCTGCTTCGATTGCGGCATCATGATCAGTGCGAGCCACAACCCGTTTTGCGATAACGGCATTAAGCTCGTCAACAGCGACGGCTTTAAGATGGACGAGGACGTGTTGGAGCTCATCGAGGACTATATCGATGGCAAGAGCGAGGTGCCGCTGGCTACGGGCAACCACATCGGTGCCACGGTCGACTACATGCAGGGCCGCAACCGCTACATCGCCTCGCTCATCGCTAGCGCGAACTTTTCGCTGCAGGGCGCCAAGATCGGTCTCGACTGCGCCAACGGCTCGGCATCCTCGGTGGCCAAGCCGGTGTTCGACGCGCTGGGTGCCGATGTGCGCGTGATTAACGCCGCGCCCGATGGTTTTAACATCAACGTTGACTGCGGCTCCACGCATGTGGAGCGTCTGCAGCGCCACGTGGTGGAGCAGGGCCTGGACGTTGGCTTTGCCTACGACGGCGATGCCGACCGCTGCCTGGCCGTGGACGAGCGTGGTCGCGTGGTCGACGGCGACCAGATCCTGTATGTGTGCGGCGTGTACCTGAACAAGCACGGTCGCCTTTCGGGCGGTACCGTGGTGCCGACGATCGCCAGCAACTTTGGCCTGGTCAAGTCGCTGGAGCTTGCCGGTCTAAGTGCCGTGACCAGCGGCGTGGGCGACCGTCATGTGTATGCCAAGATGCGCGAGGGCGGCTACAGCCTGGGCGGCGAGCAGACGGGCCACACGATCTTTGGTGATATCGAGCGCACGGGCGACGGCATTATGACCTCGCTGCGCGTGATGGAAGTGATTCGTGCCGAGCGCGAGACGCTCTCGCAGCTCACGGCTCCGTGCAAGCTACTGCCGCAGGCTCAGGTTGCCGTACGCGTGGCGGATAAAGATGCCGCGCTGGGCAACATGGGCGTGCAAGCCGCCATCGCCGAGGCCGAGGCGTCGCTGGCGGGCGAGGGCCGCGTGCTGGTGCGCAAGAGTGGAACCGAGTCGGTGATTCGCGTTTTGGCCGAAGCTCCCGACCAGGCAGCTGCCGACGTCGCCATGAAGCGCATCGCCGCGGCGCTGGAAGCTCTATAGTTACGCGGTTTTACCAAACCGCGTAACTGCTCGACGCTGCAAACGTCCCCAATGACTAGGTGAAAAAGGGGGCGCCGCGGGATAGATCCCGCGGCGCCCCCTTTGCGTTGACGTGTTGCCTAAGCTTTACAGCTGGTACAGCGTGGTGAACTTGTCCTGCAGGTAGCTGCAGTAGTAGCGGGCGTCAAAGTCCATGCCGCAGGCGCCCTTGATGAGCTCCGGCGCGTCTTTGGCGCGGCCCCACTGCCAAATGTGCTCGCCCAGCCAGGCGCGAACGGGCGCCAAATCGCCGCTCGCACAGGCGCCATTGAGGTCGACGCCGTCGCGGCACATGGCCGGCACAAACATGGCGTCGTAGGCGCTACCCAGCGCATAGGTGGGGAAGTAGCCAAACGAGCCGCCGCTCCAGTGCGTATCCTGCAGGCAGCCGTGCGTGTCGTCGGGAACGGGAATGCCCAGGTACTCGTCCATAAAGCGATTCCAAAGCGCGGGGATATCCTTGGCCGTGGCCTCGCCGGCAAACAGCATGCGCTCAATCTGGTAACGCACCATAATATGCAGCGGATAGGTGAGCTCGTCCGCCTCGGTGCGGATCAACGACGGCTGCGCGATGTTCACGGCGCGGTAGAGCGCGTCCTCGTCCACGTTGCCGTAGACCTCGGGCGCGTGGCGGCGCAGCACCTCGAGCAGCGGTCCCATAAAGGCGCGGCTGCGACCCACGGTGTTTTCGAAAAAGCGGCTCTGGCTCTCGTGGATGCCCATGGAGGTGCCACCCTCCAGGCACGTGCGCGCATAGGCGGGGTTCACGCCCAGCTCGTACATGGCGTGACCTGCCTCGTGGATGATGCTGAAGACGTTGGAGATACAGTCGTCCTCATAGATGTGCGTCGCGATGCGCGCGTCGCCCACGGCAAAGCCCTCGCTAAACGGGTGCTCGGTAAAGGCAAGCGTGGTGTCGTTCAGGTCCAGGCCGACGAGCTTCATAAGGTCGAAGCTCATGGCGCGCTGGGCGGCCTCGGGCACACGGGCGTGCAAAAAGTCGGCAGCGGGCTGCTGGCTGCGCTCGCCGATGGCGTGCACGAGCGGCACGACCGTCGCCTTGACCTCATCGCAAAACGCATCGAAGCTCTTGGCGGAAAGGCCGCGCTCGTACTGGTCAAGCCAAACATCGTATGGGTCGCGCTTGGGGTCCATGAGCTCGGCCTGATGCTTAAGCTGGCCGACGATTCTATCCACATAGGGCTCAAAGCTCGCCCAGTCATTGGCCGTCTTGGCCTTGTGCCACACGGCGTCGGCCTCGCAGGTGAGCCTGGTCCAGGCCTCGGCCTCCTCGGTGGGAATGACGCTCGCTTCGCGCTGGTCGCGGCCGAGTACGCGGATCTCGTCGAGCAGCTGCGGGTCGTCGATCTTGCCGCCGGCGACGGTTTCGCGTGCCAGCGAGCGCACAAGTTCGACAGACTTTTCGCTGGTCAGGAGCTTATGATGCTCGCCGGCAAGGGTGCCCATGGCGTCGGCGCGCGCTGCGGCGCCATGGGCGGGGGCAATGGTCGCGCCGTCAAACTCGGCAATCTTGAGCAGGTACTCGCGGGTCCACAGCTTGCCCTCGAGCTTGCGGAATTTTTTGACGGCCTTATCGACCTTCATGCCTTTGGGCGTCTTGCCCGCTGCGGGCTCGGCCTTCTTATCGTGCTTCTTTCCCATACCATATCCTTGATCTCGCAGGTCGCCCGTCGCACGCGGCGGCGCGGCCAGTTTGCACAGCTACCTGCCTTGTACCCAGCACGAACAAAACGGAACGCGGCGATACACCCAAACAATGTGGTATCCTGTAGCCCAATGCGTTGACGGAGAGGGTTTTGCCCGCCGCGTCGCCGGCAAGAGAGGGAAGGTCATGGGCTGCAAGCCTTCCTGCGGTGACAAGGGCCAAGCGTTCACTCCCGAGCAGCGACCTCAACGGGCGCGCGGCCAGCGGCGGCGATGTCCCCAGTAGGGAAGCCGTGAGCCTCGCGACAAGGGGCAAAGAGTGGGCGCGGCGGGCCAGACATCCGTCGGGTCAAACAAGGTGGTACCGCGGAATTCAACCGTCCTTGGGCAATGCACATGCCCGAGGACGGTTTTTTGTTACCGAACCGGGCCGCGTTTTCGCAACGCCAAGCGGCATTGGTCGCCCTGGCAAGCGAATGCGCGAGAGACGAAAGGGAAGACATGAGTCTGATTGATGATCTGGTCAAACTCGAGGAAGAGGCCAAGGAGCTCGTCGCAGGCGCCGACGACGCCGCAAAGCTCGAGGCCGCGCGCGTTGAGCTGCTCGGCCGCAAGGGCCGCATCACCGGCCTGATGCGCATGATGGGCAAGCTCGCCCCCGAGGATCGTCCCGTGATGGGCAAGCGCGCCAACGAGATGCGCCAGCTGATCGAGGGCATGCTCGACGAGCGCACCACCGAGATGAAGGCCGCCGCCCTCAAGCACGCACTCGAGCACGAGGCCGTCGACATCACGCTGCCGGGCATCCGTCCGCAGATCGGTCACCAGCACCTGATCAAGCAGATCATCGAGGAGGCCGAGGACATCTTCTGCGGCATTGGCTACACCGTCGAGTCCGGCCCCATGGTCGACACCTCCTACTACAACTTCACCGCGCTCAACGCCCCCATGGATCACCCGAGCCGCTCGGCCCGCGATACCTTCTACGTGGTCGACAACAACCCCGGCAGCGTCGCGCACCCCGAGGCTCACGCCCACGGTGAGTCCGACGTGCTGCTGCGCACCCAGACCTCGGGCGTGCAGATCCACACCATGGAGTCGCAGAAGCCGCCCATCTACATGATCTGCCCGGGCACCGTCTACCGTCCCGACACGGCCGACGCCTGCCACCTGCCGCAGTTCAACCAGATCGAGGGCCTGGTCGTCGACGAGGGCATCACCTTTGGCGATCTTAAGGGCACGCTCGACTACTTTGTTAAGTGCATGTTTGGCGAGGACCGCAAGACGCGTTATCGCCCGCACTTCTTCCCCTTCACCGAGCCGAGCTGCGAGGTGGACGTGAGCTGCCACGTCTGCGGCGGCAAGGGCTGCAACTTCTGCAAGCACAGCGGCTGGATCGAGATCTTGGGCTGCGGCATGGTCGACCCCAACGTCCTGATCAACTGCGGCATCGATCCCGAGAAGTACACCGGCTTCGCCTTTGGCATTGGCGCCGAGCGCGTCGCGGCCCTGCGCTACGACCTGCCCGACCTGCGTACGTTGATGACAGGCGATATGCGTTTCCTGAATCAGTTCTAGGCTGCGGCTTGCCCAAGCACGGCACCTCGGCGCTCATTCGTCGCTTGCGTACCAAAGTACGCGGCGCTCCTCTTTCGGGCCGATCTGTCGCACTTGGACAACCCTCGCTTTGTAAGGAATGTTCACAAAGTTGAAGTTTCCACCTGCATCTCTTCGCAGGCTTTCAGTATGAAAGGAGAGCTAGATGCGTGTTTCTTACGACTGGCTCAAGACCATGATCGATATTCCGGAGGATCCCAAGACCC